>Ga0114963_10000732_pt1 | contig 22298 bp, 20 predicted proteins | sample C_131016_EF_Meta_FD_87019 | JGI IMG/M metagenome (GOLD analysis project Ga0114963, IMG submission 87019) | Freshwater microbial communities from Lake Croche, Canada to study carbon cycling - C_131016_EF_MetaG | ecosystem: Environmental > Aquatic > Freshwater > Lake | place: Lake Croche, Canada...
GATAGACTGAATCCAGATGGGGTCCAAACGCTCGCCTGCAGAAACGTGACCAAAGTCACCGCTAATGCCAACAGTGGCGTTACGATCGAATAACTGGGAAGTACCAAAAGCTGCATTACCATTAGTTATGGTCAGATTGCTTTGCAGGTCATAGTCAGCTTTCATGCCATCACCTAAATCTTCACTACCATGAATACCCCAAAGGCTAGGCATCCACAAACCGTCTTGCATACCAGTGAAATTAGTGTTTTTACTATCGTAGTTTGAAATGGTAGTTACCGATGCATCGATTACGCCGTAAAGACTAGCGCCGTCAGCCATTGCGGAACCGGAAACGATTGCCAGTGCTGCGGCGGCAAGAATTTTCTTGTTCATTAGTTTAAGACTCCTGTTTTTAGAAAAGAAACACTTAAAATTACGGCTGTGTGTCTCGCCGTTAGGCTCTGCGCACGCGCTACTGACCCTTAATCAACGATAATCGTTTACCAAGTTCCAGCCGATGTGTCAGTCTGATCCTCTACATGTTTTTGTGTCAATCAACAGGGGGGAGATGAAAGCGTCAAATTTATAAACTGTTGCGTTTTTACAACATTGCACTCAGATTGAGCTCCATCGCACCGTCTTGGCTCTTCTTTTCTTGTTTTCTTAGATCACTTGCCCTTTCTTTATGCCAATTCACCCTGATTCTCAGCGCACCCGTCAAAACCGCTCCCGGCATGCTGTAAGCCTCGCCCAACAAACTCAATTACCAAAAGAAGTGGGGATTCGTATGTTGGATCACCTCGAAGGATTGCGAGTAGAGGTTAAACGACTCTTGTTTTTAGGCGCGGGCAGCGGTTGGCTTAAAGAAGAGCTATCTACTCAATTCCCGGCTGCGCATCTCTTTTTCGCGGATGAATGCCTGCCTTTGATCAAAGCTTTTCCTTCCTCTTTTTCTTTCAGTCACTTTTCGGGACTCACAAGCATCCCCGTACTCTCATCTTTATTTTCACTCATAGGACAGTCCCCACCTCAGCGACTTGCTTGTTCTATGGAGATGTTGCCGTTTAAGAACGGCAGCATGGATCTGGTCATTGCCCACGGAGTATTACCCTGGTGTGACCCTCAACTCGCCTTTGCAGAAGCCCGGCGCGTCTTGCGTCAAGACGGGCTCCTTTTATTCAGTTCTCTGGGACCCGATACCTTCAAAGAATGGAGGTCCGCTGGCAGCCCACCCATGTTGAGCTTAATCGACATGCATGACTTGGCAGATTTAGCTTCTCATGCAGGCCTCACCAGCCCCGTCGTCGATATGGAGTATCTGACCGTGTTCTACCCTGATTTTAAAGCCATCGTGCAAGACATACGGACTTTGGGAGGCGGGAATGGATTGAAAGAAAGGAATCACGGGCTGATGACACCACGCGCCTATCAAAAACTCTTGTCCGCCGTTGAACGTACTCGAACCCCTGAGGGTTTCCCGCAAACCCTAGAATTAATCTACGGTCACGCTTGGAACACCCGCCCCCTCATCGCCGACTCCGGCCGCCCTGTGATCCCCATTAGGCCCGCCTGAAACAACGACAAAGCCCTGCTGCCTCCAAGCTTCATAGACGGCAACGGCGGCTGAATTGGAGAGGTTCAAGCTGCGGCTTCCGGGCGCCATGGGTATGCGGATCCAGTTGGCAGCACCGATAGACTCCAAGACCTCAGGAGGCAAACCGCGCGTTTCAGGGCCAAACACCAAAACATCCCCTGCTTGATAAGCGATGGCCGTATGCGGCTGAGTCGCTTTGGTAGTCAAAGCATAGAACCTCCTGGTTCCTGATGACTTTGAATCAAATTCCGCCTGCAAAGCCTGAACACAGTCCTCCCAGCTGGCATGCACGCGCAACACCATTTGCTCGTGGTAATCCAACCCAGCTCGCCGCAAGTTTTTATCATCAATCGAAAACCCTAGTGGCTCAATTAAATGCAAGCGGCAGCCAGTGTTAGCGCACAAGCGAATGGCATTGCCCGTATTGGGCGGGATTTCTGGCTGATAAAAAACGACATCAAACATGAAGAAAATCAAACTCTACATCAGGCTTTTTGCCGTTAATCAACAAACTTAAAGCATGACTCGACCCGCACGCTTCCGTCCATCCCAAGGTGCCATGCCCCGTATTCAGAAAGAGCCCCTCAATTTGAGTAGGTCCAATCAAGGGGCGGTTAGAAGGCGTTGCCGGCCGCAACCCCGTCCAAAAAGAAGGACGATCATATTCTGCAGCCCCAGGAAATAAAGTCTTGGCTCGCTCAATCAGGGCTTTACAGCGTACTGGGTTCAACCCCATTTCATAGCCACTAAACTCGGCTGTTCCCGCAATACGCAAACGATTACCTAAACGCGTGAATACCATTTTGTAAGCCTCATCGGTCACGCTAGCCCGAGGGGCAGCCACATCATCACCGATCTGCATCGTGGCCGAATAACCCTTAGCGGGATATACAGGAATTCTTACATCTACACTTTGAAGTAAGTGCGCACTATAGCTACCCATCGCAACTACACAAGCATCAATGGCAAGTTCTTGTGATTCAGAAGCGTTGGAAATGTTTGGATCAACTTGAACGGGCTTAATCTGAAGGGACCTGACCTGCCCTGCCCGCACCACCATTTTTTCTACTGATTGGCCTAGCGCAAAATTTACTCCAGCCTGATCACAGGCCTTTGCCAGCTCACCACAAAACGAATAGGCATCGCCCGTTTCATCGGGAGGCGTATAGGTTGCCCCAACCAGCGAAGACCGACGATGCGCTAAACCTGGTTCTTTGAGCAGGGCCTCATCCAATGTAATGGGTGCGCGCTGATAACCATAAGAACGAATAAGCGCCGTGATTTCTTCAGCCCGTGCGAAATCAGCGCGATCCTCATACACATTGAGAATACCAAGCGAAAGACAATCAAAACGAATACCCGTCTGCGCGCGCAGTGCCATCATCTGCTGCCGGCTGTACACCCCCAGCGCCAAGATTTGCCGTAAATTGTATTCAAATCGACTGGGACGACACTCATTCAAAAAAGCCAATCCCCAGCGCCATTGGGCAGGATCTAAACGCAGCCTAAATAATAGAGGGGCATCTTCGCGGGGGAGCCATTTAATGAGTTTCTTGATCGCCCCGGGTTGAGCCCACGGTTCGGCATGACCTGCGGACAACTGCGCCCCATTGGCGAAGCTGGTCTCCAAACCCACAGAGGGTTGACGATCAATGAGCGTAACCTTGTGCCCCGCGGCCCTGAGATACCAAGCCGAAGTAATCCCGATCACCCCCCCACCCAAAACGGCTATATGCATTGCTTCCAAAACCAAGAATGTATTGCTCTGCCACAAAATATAGCATTAGCAGAGGCAATGATTCGAACTAAGTCAAAAAGGTAAGTTAAAATAGGAATATCGTTTAAATCACAACTTTTACAATTTATATAAATCTATCATGTCACTAAATAACGTCACCCCCGGCAAAAACGCTCCTGAAGCATTCAACGTGGTCATTGAAATTCCCATGAATGCCGACCCCGTAAAATATGAAGTGGATAAAGAGTCCGGGGCGATTTTTGTGGATCGTTTCATGAGTACCGCCATGCATTACCCTACTAACTACGGGTATGTACCTAAAACCCTCAGTGGTGATGGCGATCCGGTTGATGTGCTGGTCATCACGCCATTCCCTTTGCCTCCAGGCGTGGTAGTTCCCTGCCGCCCCATCGGCATTCTCAAGATGGAAGACGAATCAGGTGAAGACGGAAAGGTATTGGCTGTTCCTATCGACAAAATTCTGCCCATTTACTCCCACTGGCAAAAACCAGAAGACATGAATGCCTTAACCCTCAAGACCATTTCTCATTTCTTTGAGCATTACAAAGATTTAGAACCCGGTAAATGGGTGAAGGTTTTAGGCTGGGAAGGTCCAGAGTCTGCCAAACAAGAGATCTCGCAAGGCATCGCTAACTACAAGGGATAAGGTCTATAATCCACGGTTGCCGTAATCTCTCCTCAGGAACCCCGAAATGAAACAGGCTCAAGAACTGCGCGTTGGGAACGTGATCATGGTTGGCAAAGAACCCATGGTCATCCTCAAAGCGGAATACAACAAAGGCGGCCGCAGTGCTGCTGTCATGAAAATGAAAATGAAGAACCTGCTGACCAACGCAGGCCTTGAAACCGTATTTAAAGCGGACGACAAACTAGAACAAGTCATCTTGGATCGCAAAGAAGTGACCTATTCCTACTTCGCTGATCCCTTATACGTTTTCATGGATGCCGAGTTCAACCAGTTTGAAGTAGAGGCTGAAAACTTGGGTGATGCTTTAAACTTCATTGAAGATGGAATGCCCGGCGAATTGGTGTTTTACAACGGTAAACCCATTTCCATTGAATTACCTTCCAGCGTTGTGCGTGAAATCACCTACACCGAACCTGGTGTGCGTGGTGATACTTCAGGCAAAGTGTTGAAGCCCGCCAAAATTTCAACTGGCTTTGAAATTGGCGTTCCTTTGTTCTGCAATACCGGTGACAAAATTGAAATCGATACCGCCTCTGGCGAATATCGTCGTCGTATTACTTGACCGCACCATAACTGACCGTGCCTCTCTGCACGGTCAGTTCTTTCAGCGCATTCAATTTATAGCGTAATTAACTCGCTTGGCCCGGGTGTTCTAGCCAGCACGACTGCGCCCACCCATTCGGCCCCCTGTTCCCTGCATTGCGCCGCCAGTGCTGACAAAGTGGCTCCGGTAGTGATGACATCATCCAATAGCAGCACAGCCTTTCCTAGATTTCCCACCTGAAATACCTCCGTCAGATTGCGCTTACGATCACGTCGGCTTAATTGTGCTTGCGAGGCCGATTCTTGATTACGATTGGCATAGGCCATCTTCAAATTAAATCGTTTGGCATACCGCTGAGCCATCAGATGCAAATGATCATAGCCTCGCTGTTTAATTCGGGCAGGACTGGCGGGAACAGGAATAAGGACTGGCCTAAACGAACGTTCAGAGGCACCCAATAAGGTCAAAGGGGGCGGGGCAATTAGAGCAGCCAAAGGCCCCGCTAAAATCAATTCCCCCTGATATTTGTATCGCTTAAGAAGGGTATCCAGCGGAAACACATACTGGTAACGCAACGCCAACGCATTCAGGCCAACCTCCTTGGCAAGTAAATGAAGATCAATATCTGGGGGGCAACGAGGCATAGCCCTTCGACAAAAGCCACACACGGTAGCACCCCGAGAATAGCCTCTACACAGCCAACACTCTTGCGCAGTAAAGCTTTGCCTAATGAGGCGAAATAGATCAGACAAACCAATCAAGCCCTGAGGTAACGTATCATATCGATCTGTTGATTGCGCAAACTAAGCGCACACCCTTTAGTCCATAAGGTAATCTGCATCATGCACTCCCCAGAATCTATTAGCCTTAAACATTCTTCCAGCACCACCGCCTTATCGTCTGCCTCAAAAAACAGCAAGGAATGGGCTCTGGCTGAAGTTGAGGCCCTATTTGATCTCCCCTTCTCGGATCTGATGTGGAAGGCACAGCAAGTGCATCGTGCGCATTGGAATCCTCAAGGCGTTCAACTTTCAACTCTGCTGTCAGTCAAGACCGGTGGCTGCCCCGAAGACTGTGCGTATTGTCCACAATCCGTGCGTTATGACACGGGCGTCGAAAATCAGGCAATGCTGGCGCTCGAGGAAGTTCTTGAAGCGGCAAGACGCGCCAAAGATGCGGGGGCTAGCCGGTTTTGTATGGGTGCTGCCTGGCGCAGCCCTAAAGATAAAGACTTAGAACCTATCGCAGCGATGATTGAAGGCGTGCGGGCACTTGGAATGGAAACCTGTGCAACCTTAGGGATGTTAAAGCCCGCTCAAGCAGAACGCCTGAAAGAAGCAGGTTTAGATTTCTATAATCACAATTTAGATAGCGCCCCAGAGTTTTATGGCGACATCATCAGTACTCGCGAATATCAAGACCGTTTGGACACCTTATCCGCAGTGCGTGCTGCAGGAATTAACGTCTGTTGTGGCGGCATTGTGGGTATGGGTGAAAACGCATCGCAACGCGCAGGACTCATTGCCCAACTGGCCAATCTTGACCCTGCGCCTGAATCGGTACCCATCAATCTTCTAGTGCAAGTTAAAGGAACCCCTTTGCATGGGCAAGATGAACTCGATCCCTTAGATTTTGTTCGCACCATTGCTGTTGCGCGCATCACGATGCCAACAAGCCGAGTACGTCTTTCTGCGGGACGCGAAAACATGAGTGACGCGGTTCAAGCGCTGTGTTTCCTAGCGGGAGCAAATTCTATTTTTTATGGTGAACAGTTGCTGACCACACCAAATCCTGAGTCAGATCGCGACCGCAATTTAATGCAACGTCTTGGTATGCACGCAGAATAAATAAGTCATTTGAGTTTTTTCATCACCTCATCGCAGAACGACAACGCGCTCCCTGAATCGACCCCTATTTTAAATGAGTGAGACTTCACCATGACCAAAAATACCTTCTCTTCCCACTGGCACTCCCCCTCTTTCGCAGTTACAGCCTTGTTTGGCCTTCTCAGCCTTGGGTTCATTACCACTACGCAAGCAGCTGAACCCGTTAAAAGCGTTCGCATTTACACCATTAATTGTGGCGAAGTGAATGTGAGCAATATGGCACCGTTTTCAGATACGGGGGAATACGATGGCAAACCTGGCAAAGTCATGGCGCCTTGCTATTTGATTCGTCACCCTAAAGGCAACTTGCTTTGGGATACAGGTTTGGGGGATGGCTTAGCCGAAAAAAAAGAGGGGGTAGATAACGGACCTTTCCACATGCATTTGGATAAGACGCTGACGAGCCAACTTATTGAGATTGAGATCGAGCCTGCCGATATTCAATTTGTGAGCTTTTCTCATTTGCATTTTGATCACACAGGTAACGCCAACCTCTTTACCAACGCCACATGGCTTCTCTCTAAAAAAGAACTGGATTGGGGCTTATCTACCCCAACTCCTTTTGGCGTGAATCCTGATTCATTCTCAGCCTATAAAACTGTGAAGATTGAAACCGTTGATGCAGACCTTGATGTATTTGGCGATGGCACTGTGAAGATTTTTTCCGCACCCGGGCATACGCCTGGTCACAAGGTTTTATGGGTGAAGCTGAAGAAAAACGGAAATGTGTTGTTATCTGGCGATCTGTATCACACCATTGAAAATCGTTCAATGAAACGCATGCCCGTGTTTAATGTAGATCGCGCAGATACCTTGGCTTCAATGGATCGCATTGAGAGAATTGTTAAAAATACTGGAGCACGTTTTGTGATTCAACACGCTCCTGAATCTTTTGCTGTGATGCCAAAGTTCCCTGGTTATTTGGATTGACTTTAAAAATGGCAATCCAAATCAAACAATCTTAGAACTTCCTGAGGACTTGCCTTATTGAGGTTCTGCAGAGCGTGATCGCTGCTTGAAAAAGCGCACGGCCATCATCAGTGCCACAAATTGAAAACAGGCGCATAAAAAGAAGGTGCCCCCCACGCGGATATCATCACTGGGCAAGTGGCTGGTTGTGGCAAGAAGTGTGGTGCCAATCAACGGCGCAAAGACGTACATGAGGCTGCTAATGGCTTGCAAAGATCCCATCGTCAATCCCTGACGATCGGCCGGCACGGAGCGCGACACGATGCTTTGCAAGGTTGGTGCCACCGCGTAAGCCATGAAATTGGCAACAATTACCACGTACATCACGCGACCATCGGTGGCCATACCGTACAAAGTGAACGCAATCACCCCAGAACACAGCCCAGCTAAGACGAGCCTTGTTTCGCCGAACCAAGAAGTGAGGCGTGTTAGCAGCCCCCCTTGAATAGAGACTGCAACAAAACCTACCAAGAATAGCGTCAGCCCGGTATTTCTTGGCCCCCATCCAAAACGAAAAGAAGTGTACAGCGCCCAAGTACTTTGCAAAATGAGCTGCGCCAAAGTCGCAAATAAAATGACCGCCACTAAACCGCTCATATTTTTCATGCCCCCTAAACCAAACAAAGCAGCAAAAGGATTGAGCGATGAAAGTTTAATAGGACGGCGATTTGCTGGTGCAAGGCTCTCGGGTAAGACAAAAAAACCATAGCACGTATTCATCAGTGCCAAACCACTCGCAACAAAAAACGGTAGCCGCAAATCAATTGAACCTAATAACCCGCCAATCATAGGGCCAAATACAAACCCCATTCCAAAACAAGCACCAATCAGTCCTAACCAACGTGTGCGTTCCTCAGGGGCGGTGGTGTCAGCAACATAAGCGCTGGCCACAGACATACTTGCTCCTGTTGCCCCTCCTAACATTCTTCCCAACAACAATACAGGTAAGCTTCCTGCTAAACCTGAGATCAAATAATTGCAGCCTAACCCTGCACTAGAAAGCAACAAAATCGTTCGTCTGCCAAAACGATCTGAAAGGGCCCCCAAAAGAGGCGAGCAGCCAAACTGCATCAATCCATAACTTGCCCCCAAAACACCGTACCACCAAGCCTGAAGTTCGCGGTTACCGGAAAGTTCACCTACAAGTGCAGGAAGTACAGGAATTGCGATTCCTATTCCTAAAACATCTAGGAATACCGTAACCAACACAAACCGGACGGCTGCTGCGCGTTTAGTTTTTTGATCGAGTGAGGAGGAGCTTGAGGAGGTAGAAGACATATCAATCGCTATTATGCGACATCGCAACGAATTTGTGAGAATCGGACGCTCGATCTTGGCAATGTTAAAATAATGTAATGACTACATTGACTCTTAATGCGCGCCAAGACTACCCCACCTTATCCTTGGTTGCACTTGCGCACGGCACATCCCATTTTTTTCATCTTATTCTTCCTCCACTTTTTCCGTGGTTGATGGTGGAGTTTGGATTGAATTTCACTCAGGCTGGCGCCTTAATGACTACTTTTTTTGTGGTTTCTGGTGTGGGCCAAGCATTGGCTGGCTTTGCAGTAGATCGATTTGGTGCAAGCAAAATACTGTTTTTTGGCTTGGCGGCCTTAAGTGGATCCGCTCTGTTTATAGCCTGTGCAATGAATTACCCCATGCTGATTCTCGGCGCGGGATTTGCTGGTTTAGGCAATAGCATCTTCCATCCAGCGGATTACACTATTCTCAATCGTCGTGTTTCAACTCCACGTCTAGGTCATGCTTTTTCTGCGCATGCCTTGTCAGGAAATGCAGGGTGGGTTTTAGCACCACTCTTGATGACGGTCATCGCCGGGGCGTTTGGTTGGCGCGCAGCTGCTTTGTCTGCCGCCTTGATAGCCTTAGTCACGCTCTTAGTTTTGATACAAACACGCACCCTCATTGAAGTGCCATCGCTCTTTCAAACCACCCGTGAAAAAGAAGATCCAACGGCAGCACATCATCCACAAACGGATCAGCCCCCATCATTTTTAAGTGTTCCCGCAGTATGGATGTGCTTCACCTTTTTTCTGCTCACCTCTGCTGCCTTTGGGGTTTTACAAAACTATGTCGGTCCTCTATTGGCGCATCTTTATGGAATGGGGGCTTCGATGGCCGCATTCTGTCTCACAGCCTATTTGATAGGAAGTACAGCGGGAACCGCTGCGGGTGGGTTGTATGCAAAACCTGGCAGAGCACATGATCGAACAGTGATGATGTCTCTCGGTGCGGCAGCCGTTTCTGCTTGTTTGCTGGCCAGTCATTTATTGCACCCTTCGATGGTTTTGCCTTTGCTGGCGATTATGGGGTTTGGCGTAGGTTTTACGGGCCCTTCCAGAGATTTAATGGTTCGGCAAGCGGCCACTCAACGCCTTGGCAGCACCAGCCTCGGTAGGGTGTATGGATTTGTATATTCAGGTTTAGATTCCGGCTTAGCAATCGGCCCCCTCGTTTTTGGGCCGTTGATGGACGCGGGCGCGTTTAGCTTAGTAATGCTTGGCGTTGCAGTACTGCAAGCAGGTGCTGTTTTTGTGACTTTGCAGGTTTCACGACAAACACCTTATTCAGAAACTGTTTAAAACTTCCCTTTCTTTTTTTTCATTCAATTCAGGAAATGATCATGTACCAAAAATATGCCCTTACCCTTGAAGACGCCCGTCGCGTTGCAGTGGCTGCCCATAAAACTGCCCTCGAAAACCAATGGAATGTGGTGATTTCGATTGTAGATGAGGGAGGTCAGCTTGTTTATTTAGAACGCATGGATGATGTTCAAAGCGGTTCGGTGACTGTGTCAATGGAAAAAGCGAAGACTGCAATTGCTTTTCGTCGCCCCACTCAAGCACTTGAGGCTGCCATTGCCGGAGGCCGCACTGTCATGTTGAATTTACCTGGAGCCACGCCTATTGAAGGTGGTGTACCACTGGTTTATGAGGGTGATTTCGTTGGTGCCATTGGCGTGTCTGGGGTACAGTCCAGCCAAGACGGCATCATCGCTAAGGCAGGGGCCGACGCACTGTAATCCCCGGGGCAAGCTGTGCAGGACATGATTCAGACGGTGGATGTGTTTTGTCGGGTAATAGACAATTTCGGTGACGCAGGAGTGTGTTGGCGCTTATCTCGCCAGTTAGTCAATGAACATCACTTACTTGTGCGTCTTTGGATTGATCGTCCAGAAACACTCGCTGCTTTTGTTCTGACTGATAGCGAGGATGACGGTCTTGTAAGAAACGGTTTGATCAAAATCTGCCGTTTGCAAGAAGCTTCTTTTCAGGCTCAGCCCGCAGACATCGTTATTGAAACATTTGGCTGTGATGTCCCTATTGAATTTGCTGAGCGAATGACTGAACGAATTCCCCCGTCGCTCTGGGTGAACCTTGAATACTTGAGCGCTGAGGATTGGGTGGAAGGCTGTCATGCGCTTCCCAGCCCACACCCACATCTTCCTATCACCCGATGGTTTTTCTTCCCAGGCTTTTCGCAAAAAACGGGAGGATTATTACGTGAACAAGACTTATTAAAGAAAAGAAAAAAATTTCAAATAGACGCTCAGAAAATGCAGGAGTTAGCAGATCAAATTGACCCCATCAGGGTCAGCATTTTTTGCTATGACCATCCTCTCGTCGATGCTCTTTTTGATGCCTTTGAGCAACATCATGAAACGACTGGCCGAAAAACGGAGTGCCTGATATTCCAAAGCCCGTTGCAGCGTCGAGCGAATGACTGGATAGCCACCCACCCAGAACACGCAACATCTATTGTTTTTCTGCCTTGGCTCACTCAAGATCAGTTTGATGAAGTGCTTTGGAATTGTGATTTCAATGTGGTGAGAGGAGAAGACTCTTTTGTCCGAGCACAGTGGGCTGGAAGGCCCTTTCTATGGGACATCTATCCCACCGAGGATGATGCGCATCTCGTTAAGATGGCCGCCTTTTTAAGGCACTACCGCGAAGGTTGGCTGGAGACAGAAGCCGGAAAATTATTAGGAAAACTTTGGCAACCTTGGGTACGCAGAGAGCCTCATGCATTGTCAGAAGCATGGATGCAGCTTATTCAAGTACTTCCTTCACTCACTACTCAAGCAGAACTTTGGTGTGATCGATTAAGCAGTCAAAGCGACCTTACCACTTCACTACTCAAACTAGCGCTTGAGAAGCGGGCACATAGGCATTAAACATTAGTCGACAGGAATCTCAATGATGGATTTGATGGTCCAATGATCAGTAGCCGCGGTCAGCCCGCGCCCTATTCCAATATTGAACACGAAAGGTTTGCGATCTACATCCAAAACCAAATAGACAGTGTGCGCTTGGTTGGAATAGGAATCAAAATGGGAGAACTGGCCTAACTCTGCATAGTACTCAGTCCCAACTGTAAAACCTTCTCTTACCTCTCGCGCAATCTTAAACGACGGACTGAAATCGGGGCCCCCTGTGCGCTGTCCGGGTTTCAAGTTTTGACCTATGACGGGATTAAACGCATACAACCATCCGTTTTCTTTCCATCCCAATATAGGACGCGTCTCTAAGCGATCTTGTGATTGCTCAAAAATTGTTTTGACGTGTGATAGTTCAAAATTGATGCCGTAGAAAAAAGGCTTCTCTGCGCTCGCCTTTTGAGCAATGTACTTCAGACGATAGCGAAACCCAGAAAAACGTTCATCTCCTGCTGGAGTGTATTCCAAGGGAATGTATAAACCCCATTCAAGATGCTCTGAGCTTGCGTACGCCAATTCAAAGGTTGATCGAATGCCATGCGCCGGCACAATCTCACCAGGGTAATCGGGAGTGCCGCGACCAGAAGGTGTGGCATTCAGATGTAGCTCCACTCCAAACTCACCGGGTTCATTGATCGCGTCATCGTAGACTTGAACCTCATCGATCAATACAGCGTGCGCTGTCAATGAATAGAAAATGAAACCTGCAATTAACCCCCTAACAAATAGGGGATGAATTGCAGGTAAGAGGTTAGATTTATTCAAAAAAGACTGGGAAGTTAAATCAGGAGGGCAGATGCGAAAGAATATCATCCACACTCTTCTTCGCATCACCAAACAACATGCGGGTGTTCTCTTTAAAGAAGAGCGGATTATCGACACCCGCATAGCCTGTTGCCATAGAGCGCTTGAAGACCACGACCGTGCGCGCTTTCCAAACCTCTAATACCGGCATCCCTGCGATAGGACTTCCGGGATCATCTTGAGCAGAGGGGTTCACAATATCGTTTGCCCCCACAACCAAGACCACATCGGTCTCTGGGAAGTCTTCATTGATTTCATCCATCTCAAGCACGATGTCGTAAGGCACTTTGGCCTCTGCCAAGAGCACATTCATGTGACCCGGCAAGCGGCCTGCAACAGGGTGAATAGCAAAACGCACCTTGACGCCTTTGGCACGCAAGCGACGGGTAATTTCACTGATGACACCTTGTGCTTGTGCAACCGCCATTCCATAACCTGGAACCATGATGACTTCTTTTGCATCAGCCAAAGCATGTGCAGTTTCTTCAGCACTGATAGCTACAACTTCACCTTGCGGTACTTCAGCAGAACTGGATGTGCCACTGCCTGTTCCAAAGCCACCCAAAATAACTGAGATGAAACTGCGATTCATCGCACGACACATGATGTAAGAAAGAATAGCACCGCTTGATCCTACCAATGCACCGGTAACAATCAGCAAGTCATTACTGAGCATAAAGCCCGTCGCAGCGGCAGCCCAACCAGAGTAGCTGTTGAGCATAGAAACCACCACCGGCATATCAGCGCCACCAATTGCCATCACCAAGTGAATCCCGATTAAACCTGCGATCGCAGACATAATGAGCAACTCAGGCAAAGCACCTTGAGGCACTTCGTTACCAATGAAGATTGCACCTAAAACTAAAGAAGCGATGATGCCGGCAATGTTCAATAAATGACGACCAGGCAACATCAAAGGCTTGCCTGAAATTGATCCCCGCAATTTTCCAAACGCGATGATCGACCCTGTGAAGGTCAAGGCACCAATAAATACGCCCAAGAAGATCTCGACTTCGTGAATGCTTTTTTCAGCGGAACTTTCGAAATGGGCAGTTGGGTCTAAATAACTGGCCACACCCACCAAGGTTGCAGCAAGCCCCACGAAGCTGTGCAATATCGCCACCAGCTCTGGCATACCCGTCATCTCTACACGAACTGCCAAAACCCATCCAATCGCTGCACCTACAAGTACCGCAGGAATCAACAATCCAAGGCTAGTGACACCCGCTCCCATGACCGTAGCCAAAATCGCCAAAGCCATGCCGATCGTGCCAAATAGATTGCCACGTTGCGCAGTTTCCTGACGCGATAATCCACCCAAGCTCAAAATGAAGAGGATGGCAGCGCCGATATAACAAACAGTAATTAATCCAGTATTCATGTCGGTTTACCCCTTAATCTCGGCGGAACATATTGAGCATGCGAGCGGTCACGCGGAATCCGCCTGCAATATTGATGGTCGCTATCAGCACAGAGAAGGCGGCAATACCTTGCACGAGCGGAGAGGGGCTAGAGATTTGCAAGAGTGCACCAATCACAATGATTCCAGAGATGGCGTTGGTCACGCTCATCAAGGGGGTATGCAAGGCCGGAGTGACATTCCATACCACTTGATAGCCTACAAAACAGGCCAACACAAATACGGTGAAGTGCGGCAAGAAGGCTGCGGGAGCAGAAGCACCAATCAAAGCAAAAACCACTGCAGCAATCAGCATGGTAATGAAGGTGCTGGTATTACTAGCGGGTTTTCCGGCTTCGCCATGCTTAGGGGCAGGAGCCACCGCAGAAGCAGGTTTAGCCGGGGCAATGGCAGGAACTTTAAGAGGAGGAGCGGGCCAAGTAATGGCGCCATCTTTAATCACTGTAGCGGTGCGAATCACATCGTCTTCCATATTCACGACGATTTGACCATCTTTGGCTGGGGTGAGGTCAGTCAAGAAATGGCGCAGATTAGTGCCATACAACTGACTAGACTGCGTAGGTAGACGTGACGGCAAGTCGGTATAGCCAATCACACTCACGCCGTGTGCTTGATTGACTTGACCAGGCACAGTGCAATCACAGTTGCCCCCTTGCTCAGCAGCCAAGTCCACAATCACACTTCCATTCTTCATCGAAGCAACCATTGCTTCGGTAATCAGTTTGGGTGCAGGTTTGCCTGGGATCAATGCGGTGGTGACGATGATATCCACCTCCTTGGCTTGCTCAGCAAAGAGTGCCATTTCAGCTTCTATAAAAGCCGCACTCATTTGCTTGGCATAGCCACCTTGACCTGAACCCTCTTCTTCAAAATCCATCTCAAGAAATTCAGCACCCATTGATTCGATTTGCTGTTTCACTTCAGGGCGCGTATCAAAGGCTCGCACAATCGCACCCAGACTCCGGGCAGTTCCGATCGCAGCCAGTCCGGCTACACCGGCACCAATCACCATCACCTTAGCGGGAGGCACTTTGCCCGCAGCGGTAATTTGACCCGTGAAGAAGCGACCAAAATGTTGGGCCGCCTCAATGATGGCTCGGTATCCCGCGATGTTGGCCATGGAACTCAATGCATCCAACTTTTGGGCGCGTGAAATACGGGGAACCGCATCCATCGCCATCACGGTCACTTGACGAGCAGCCAAGCGATCCATGAGTTCTGCATTCTGAGCAGGCCAAATAAAGCTGATCAGGGTTTGGCCTGCGCGCAGCAATTCTGATTCATGCGATCCCGTAGATGCATTGAGCATCGGAGCGCGTACTTTAAAAATGATATCGGCATCGGCATAGAGTGCTTGCACATTGGGTGCAATGGTCGCACCGGCTGCTGCGTAAGCAGCGTCATTGAAGTTAGCGGCCTGACCTGCACCTGCTTCAATCGCCACAGAGAACCCGAGCTTAATAATTTGCTGCACGGTCTCTGGAGTTGCTGCTACGCGCCGTTCGCCGGGACTGACCTCGCGTGGGACGCCTATTTTCATGCCCATACTTTCTCCTCGAATTGGGTGGTGAACCACCGCTGCTTATCAACCCGTTATTCTAACCTGAACCCGCGCTATTGATGAAAAAAGCCCCTCAGATTTCTCTTGCGGGGCTTTTTCAATCCTTCTTAAACCAGTTTTACTCCCAGTTCAACGCACCGCCTGTTTGATATTCAGTCACACGCGTCTCAAAGAAGTTCTTTTCTTTCTTTAGGTCGATTAGTTCACTCATCCAAGGGAATGGATTCGTTGCCCCGGGATAAAGAACATCAAGACCTATCTGCTGGCAGCGGCGGTTAGCCACATAACGCAGATATTCTTTGAACATTGGAGCATTCAAACCTAACACGCCGCGAGGCATAGTGTCTTCAGCATAACGGTACTCCAGCTCCACTCCACGCACCATCAGTGCTTTAATTTCTTCTCGGAACTCTGGGGTCCAGAGATGTGGGTTTTCAAGTTTAATGGTGTTGACTACATCAATACCAAAGTTACAGTGCATGGATTCATCACGCAAAATGTACTGGTATTGCTCTGCTGCGCCGGTCATTTTATTCTGACGGCCTAAGGCCAAGATTTGCGCAAAGCCTACATAGAAGAATAAGCCTTCCATAATGCAAGAGAACACGATCAAACTCTTTAAGAGTTTTTGATCGTTTTCGGGCGTGCCCGTCTGAAACTCAGGGTCTGTGAGTACCTCGATGAATTCGTACAAAAATTGATCTTTTTCACGAATGCTTGAAACCTCATGGTACATATTGAAAATTTCACCTTCATCCAAGCCTAAGCTTTCTACAATGTACTGATAGGCATGGGTATGAATCGCTTCTTCAAAAGCCTGGCGAAGTAAGAACTGTCGACACTCAGGATTAGTGATGTGGCGATAGGTACCGAGGACGATATTGTTAGCCGCTAATGAATCTGCAGTCACAAAAAAACCCAGATTACGACGCACGATCAAGCGCTCATCATCGGTCAAGCCGTTCGGGTCTTTCCAAAGCGCGATATCGCGCGTCATGTTCACTTCTTGGGGCATCCAATGATTGGCGCAACCTGCCAAATATTTATCCCAGGCCCATTTATATTTGAACGGCACCAGCTGATTCACATCTGAACGACAGTTAATGATGCGCTTATCTTCAACTCGTACACGCGCTGTAGATTCAGGGTGCAAACCTGCACTATCTAAAGTGTGATGCGCTCCTTCCAAGGGGCGATCAATATCGAAGTCTTCTGCCAACATTTCAACAGGCTTAATCGAAGCGCCTGTTCGAGCAGATGGCAAACCAACTGACGGGAAAGGCTGCGCGGAAGGCGCGGTGCTGACTTCTTCATCCCAACTCAACATATTTTCATTCCTTTTCTTTAACTTTGTTACTGGCAGGCTTCGCAGGTGGGATCGGTGATAATGCAAAACTTAGCTTCTTCTGCAGAAGGCTGAGCTTGAATTCCGCCATCGACGGGAACTGCATTGAGTGCTCCCGCTTTAGAGGTAGATTTCTCAGCAGAAGTTGCACCCATCGTGCGCAAGTAATAGGTGGTTTTAAGACCACGTGTCCAAGCCAGTTTATAAGTTTCATCGAGCTTTTTACCCGAAGCACCGGCCATATAAATATTCAAGCTCTGTGCCTGATCAATCCACTTCTGACGACGTGAAGCCGCCTCAATTAACCAGCTTGGGTCTACTTCAAACGCAGTCGCATAGAGTTGACGCAGTTCTGTGGGGATACGATCAATACGGGACAAGGAGCCATCGAAATATTTGAGGTCAGACACCATCACGTCATCCCAGAGATTGGCGCGCTTCAAGTCGCGTACCAAATACTCATTCACCACCGTGAACTCTCCCGACAAATTACTCTTCACGAATAAATTCTGATAGGTAGGTTCAATACAAGCAGAGACACCAATAATGTTAGAGATCGTAGCGGTAGGCGCAATCGCAACGCAGTTAGAATTACGCATACCATGCACTTTGATACGCTCGCGCAACGCTTCCCAATCCATGGTACTGCTGCGATCCACTTCTAGATAACCACCGCGCTCTTTTGCCAAAAGGTCAATGCTATCGTGGGGCAAGATACCGCGGTCCCATAATGAGCCACGGTACGTTGCGTAACGACCACGCTCTTGGGCCAATTCGGTCGAAGCCCAGTAAGCGTAGTAGCACACCGCTTCCATGGATTCATCAGCAAACTGAACCGCTTCTTGAGAAGCATAGGGAACACGCATGGCGTGCAAACAATCTTGAAAGGCCATGATGCCCATACCAACAGGGCGATGTTTCAGGTTGGAATTACGCGCCTTAGCTACGGCGTAATAATTGATATCAATCACGTTATCCAACATACGCATGGCGATTCGAATCGTACGCTGGAGCTTCTCGTGATCGAGCTTGCCATCCTTCAAATGCGCAGCCAGATTGACTGAACCTAAGTTACAAACTGCAATTTCTTTCTCATTGGTGTTGAGCGTGATTTCTGTGCACAAGTTACTGCTGTGCACTACGCCCACATGGTTTTGTGGTGAACGGATATTGCAGGGATCTTTAAATGTGATCCAAGGATGGCCCGTTTCAAACAACATAGAAAGCATCTTGCGCCATAATTGCAGTGCGGGCACTTTCCGGAACAGCTTCAATTCACCCCGTGCCGCTTTTTCTTCGTAGGCGGTGTAGGCCCTCTCAAAATCAGCACCAAACTTATCATGCAAGTCTGGGGTATCGGAAGGAGAGAACAAGGTCCAGTCAGCCGCTTCCATGACACGCTTCATGAAAAGATCGGGAATCCAGTTGGCAGTATTCATATCGTGTGTACGACGACGATCATCACCGGTGTTCTTTCTCAACTCCAAGAACTCTTCAACATCTAAATGCCAAGTTTCTAGGTAAGCGCACACAGCGCCTTTACGTTTACCACCTTGATTCACAGCCACCGCGGTGTCATTCACTACTTTGAGGAAAGGAACAACACCTTGACTCTTGCCATTGGTACCCTTGATGTAGGAACCCAAAGCACGCACTTGCGTCCAATCATTTCCCAAACCGCCTGCAAACTTTGACAGCAGCGCATTTTCTTTCAAGGCTTCGTAAATACCATCTAGGTCATCCGCTACGGTAGTGAGGTAGCAAGAGGAAAGCTGAGAACGGCGCGTACCTGAATTAAACAAGGTCGGCGTGGAACTCATGAAATCAAAACTGGAAAGAATTTCATAGAACTCAATTGTACGCGCCTCACGATCAATCTCATCCAAAGCTAAACCCATTGCGACGCGCATGAAGAAAGCCTGTGGTAATTCGATTCGATGCTCTTCGATGTGCAGGAAGTAGCGGTCGTAGAGGGTTTGCAAACCCAGATAATCAAACTGCAGGTCGCGTTTGGCCTTGAGGGCTGAAGCAAGTTTGACTAGATCGTACTGACCTAGGCGTTCATCTAATAACTCTGCTTCAATTCCGCGCTTAATGAAATGGGGGAAATACTCGGCATAGCAGGTTTCCATCTCGGCTTGGCTGGTAGTTTCACCCAAGACCTCACGACGTACCGTATTGAGAAGCAAACGTGCAGTCACTTGGCTGTAGGCTGGGTCGCGTTCAATCATGGCTCGTGAGGCCAAGATGACTGATTTATATACTTCATCGATCGGAACGCCATCGTACAAATCTTTAAGGGTCATTTCTACAATGACATGACCTTCAGAAGCACTTTCCAATCCTTGGCAGCATTCTGCAACCAGCGCTTCTAGTTCTTTCACGTCGAGCGGACGTGGCTGGCCGTTTTCGATCACATTAATGATGTGCTGAACGGTGGGTGCTGCGCCTGCACTTGCTTTTGCACGTTCACGACTGCGTTCGTCACGATACAACACATAAGAACGAGCAACTTCATGCTCCCCGGAACGCATGAGTGCCAATTCCACTTGGTCCTGAATATCTTCGATGTGAAAAATTCCGCCCGAAGGCTCGCGACGCAGCAAAGCGGTCACTGCCATCTGCGTTAATTGCGAAACCACATCACGAATACGTGCACTGGCTGCGCCCTGACCACCATTCACCGCCAAATAGGCTTTGGTAATAGCAATTGTGATTTTTTCAGGTTCAAAAGCGACAACTGCCCCGTTACGACGGATGACTTTGTACTGAGAAAATCGCGCATCGTGCGCCGCGGTTGGCTCAAATGGAACCGAAGGAGCTAAAGAGAGGACTGAATCTTTAGCGGTATGTTCTTGTGTGGATTGCATGCGGCTCGCTCCTTCTGCAGGCAGATGATCTTAATTGGGGATAGGCTGTGCACAACTTGTGGACAAAAAACCACTATATGTTGTGGTTTTCAATAACCTTAACCACAGATTCTAGGGATTGCACCGTGGCATAGCAACACTTTGAATAGAATTATTTTTTTTAAGTTAAATCAATGTCTTGGAAGGGGCCTTTTGAAGGCCTGACATACATTTGTCACATAAAATCAAAATGTTGCAAAACAGCAAGCCAGACGCCGCAAGGCTTACAAAGAAGCATCTCGCGGCAAGCCTTGATTGGCATGGCTCCAATCAAAACCGCTTCCGGGGTCGGTTTTTCGGCCCGGAGCGATGTCACTATGCGCCGCGATTGCGCGCAGGGGATAACGCGCCTGAAGCGCATGCTGAAGATCTTTGAGGACCGCATATTGCTCAGCGGTAAATTCAGCATCATCCACACCTTCTAGTTCCACTCCAATCGAAAAATCATTGCAACGCTCTCTTCCTCGCCAACGGGAAACGCCAGCGTGCCAAGCGCGATCCAGGCAAGAGACAAACTGGAGTAATTCACCGTCACGCCGAATCAAAAAGTGGCTAGAAACCTCCACTCCCTTGAGGTCAGCGAATGAGGGATGCTGTGTGACATCCAGTCGGTTGCTAAATAAATCAATGATTTCAGCGCCACCATAGTGCCCTCGAGGCAGGCTAATGCAGTGAACAACGAGAAGATCAATCGCTACCGAACTAGGACGCGCATCGAAATTAGGCGAAGGCAATTTTCTGGCTTCACGCACCCAACCCTCTGGCCGGACAAAAAAAGACATCGCTTTTAAGAGTGAGACTCTAGGTGTTGAACACTACAAGCCCAACGACCCGAATGACTATAAGCCAAGTTCCGGGGCACTGACACACCACATCGCGCGCATAGGACAAGGTCTGCATCGACTTTTTGCCCAAGGTCATCATGCGTACTTCCAGAATCCACGCCTTGCCGATCTTCAATATGAGAAGTGGACACCGAACGCCGACCCAATGGAGGTTTCCATCCTAATAATCGCAATAAAACCACCAAAGCAATGGCAATCAGAAGAAGACGCAAAATCATAATGTAGTCTGAGGCTCGTCATTTAGAAACAAGTCATAGTCATGATACTCTCGGATCATGTCAGAAGAAGCCCCATCTATTTCTCAGGCAGATTCGTCATCTGCATCTGCTACACCCGCATTCCTAAAGACGACCCAGCCCGTTTCACCAAACCTAGGCTTAGGTTTTGCGGCCATGGGCATTGTGGTGATCTGTTGGAGTGGATTTAATATTGTTTCGCGTATTGGGGGCAAAAGCGTACTCACGCCTTATGATCTCGCCGCTCTAAGGTTTTTAGTGGCTGCCACACTTTTATCTCCATTATTCATTAAAAGTCTTGGCATGACTGACCTCACCCTATGGCGTCGTACTGCACTAGCAAGTTGCGCAGGGCTTGGTTATGCTCTCTTAGTCTATGTCGGTTTTTCTTTAGCACCTGCGGCCCACGCTGGGGTGCTCGTGAATGGTGGGATCCCTCTTGCCACTACCTTAATTGGTTGGTGGATCTTTGGTCTCAAACCCACTCAACGTGCCTGGATTGCACTTGCAGTGACTGGAGCAGGGATTGCTCTGATTGGTCGGCATAGTCTGCAATCAGAAAACGCAACACTCACTTTGCTAGGTGATCTGTTCTACTTTTTAGCTGCTTGTTCATGGGGCTTTTACGGACAGTTAGTTCGGCGTTGGCAAGTTAATCCTCTCGCGGCCTCGGCCAATATCAACATGGTCTCTTTGTTGATCTATACACCCATCTATGTGCTATTTTTACCTAAGGGTATTTTTGAAGCCACTACCGATCAAATTTTGCTGCAAGCCGGTTATCAAGGAATAGTGGCAGGCGTCATCGCAGCGAGTTGCTATGCGTTCGCCACACTTCGAATTGGTCCAACCCGTGCATCGCTCATGCTGGCTCTCGTGCCGCCAATCTCAGCGATTGCAGCCGTGCCTTTCTTAGATGAAGCACTCACCATTGAAACAGGCTTAGGCGCGGTATTGGTCACGATAGGTGCCCTATTTGGCGCTAGCGGTGGATTAGGTATTCGCCATCATAAAAGCTAGGCGAACCCCTCTCAAATCGAGGGCTACTGAGAAGAAGAAGCTGAAGCGATAATGACTAAATTATCTCGGTGAATCAGTTCTTCCTCATCGATAAAACCCAAAGCTTCTTCAATAGACGAAGAAGGGACACGCATAATTTTCTTACTGTCTTCAGCAGAATAATTGACGAGTCCGCGTGCAATTTCACGCCCCTCTTGATCTAAGCATGACACAAGCTCTCCTCGATCAAACTCCCCTTCTACCGCAGCGACTCCAATAGATAAGAGACTTTTTCCGTCTCTGATGAGCGCTTCAGCTGCGCCCATATCAAGCCATAGTTTGCCTCGCACCTGAAGGTGATCGGCTAACCACTGTTTGCGCGCAGCCATCGGGCGATCCGCTGCGCGTAGGTGCGTTCCGATTGCCTCGCCATCTGCTAGGCGTTTCAGTACATTCGCTTCGCGGCCCGACACAATGATGGTGTGCGCACCACTTCGCGCAGCCCGCTTTGCGGCAAGTA
>Ga0114963_10000735_pt1 | contig 22249 bp, 23 predicted proteins | sample C_131016_EF_Meta_FD_87019 | JGI IMG/M metagenome (GOLD analysis project Ga0114963, IMG submission 87019) | Freshwater microbial communities from Lake Croche, Canada to study carbon cycling - C_131016_EF_MetaG | ecosystem: Environmental > Aquatic > Freshwater > Lake | place: Lake Croche, Canada...
ATGTCTTTGTATTGAGGCAAAGTTCCATCAAGAATAGGAACGTTTAGTCTCACTGAACCAGTGTCTGAGTAAAGAAGCACTGTTGTTAGATCTCCAGGCTTTCCCTTCAAAGCAATCTTTAGTGCTGGCTGGTTCTGGTAACCAAAGTTCAATACTTGGTAACCCTTTACAAGGAACTGACGATAGGTAGGACCATTAGTTGCTCCCTCAAGTTTCAAAGCGAAATCTTGAGTGTTGCTAGAAGAGTTAGCGAAAGCACCATATAGAGCGCCATGACCTTTACCATCGCTGAAGTAGATGATGTTTCTCGCTTTGACCATACCAAGATCACCATTGGTGCCATCGCTAGGTGAATAAACCTGCAATGAAGCTACTGGGCTAATCATGTTGCAGGCAGAAGTGCCTAAAACAGTCAATAAACCGATGGTTGCAACCAGAAATGCACGACGAAACACTTAATTTCCCTCCAGGGAGTCAATGAGCCTATTCTATCGGGGACTCCTGTGGTAAAATTGGGTTTTGCGAAGGGAAGCATTTGATGGAATTCAAAAAGGGATTGACTGTTGTCTACCCACACCATGGCGCTGCCGAGATTCTTGATATCAAGAACAAGGTCGTCCGTGGTGAGAAGAAGCTGTATCTCCAGCTCAAGGTAGAAGCAGGAAACCTAACCATTTGGGTTCCAGCCGAGACTGCTGAATCTGAGGTTGGCGTTAGAGACGTCATCGACGCTAAAGGTGTTCGTGCCGTTGAGCGCAAACTCAAAGAAGAATTCATTGAAGAGCCAACCAACTGGTCTAGAAGATTCAAGGCCAACCAGGAAAAGCTTGCTTCAGGTGATGTCATGAAGGTTTCCGAGATTGTTCGTGACCTTTGGAGAAGACAGCAGGACCGCGGTCTTTCAGCCGGTGAAAAGAGAATGTTGGCTAAGGCCATGCAGATCCTTGTTTCAGAGCTAGCGCTAGCCCTCCAGGTGGATGACGCTGGTGCTGAAGCTCACATCCTGAAGGTTTTGGCCAAGGGCGCTAAATAAACCCAAACTTGGAAGGCACGGATGAGCGGAATCGCTGTAATTCTGGTGGCCGCAGGTGACGGCAGTCGTTTGGGGCAGGGAATACCTAAAGCCCTAGTCAAAATAGGAAACAAAACTTTAGTTGAGCATGCCTTAGATCGCATTCTCAAAATAAACAACCTAAAGCAAATAGTTATTGCCTCCCATGAGAATCAGGTTCCTGACTTTGAAGCCATCGGTAACAAAGTAATCAACGGTGCGGTTCCTGTTCAATACACTCCAGGTGGAATATCAAGACAGGGTTCTATCTTCAACGCATTACAAAAAGTTGATTCAAACGTTGATGTTGTTCTAGTGCACGATGCTGCTCGTTGTTTTGCACCGACCGAGCTTTATGAAACAGTTGCAGCTGCTGTTTTAGAAACCAACTGTGGAGTTTTACCAGTGCTCCCTGTTGCCGACACCATCAAACAAGTTGAAGGTAATCAAGTTTTTGGAACAGTTGATAGAGATCAACTCCGTTTTGCTCAAACACCTCAAGGTTTTGAATACAAAGCACTTCTTGAAGGTTATTCAACCACCACAACAGAACACACCGATGATGCATCGTTGATGCAAGAAGCTGGTTTGTTGATTCATTCTGTTCCAGGCTCTGCTCTTGCTTTCAAAATCACAGTTCAAAGTGATCTTGAATATGCAAGAAAGATGATTGGAACTGAAACCAGAACTGGTATTGGAACTGATGTTCACAAATTCTCTGAAGATAAGACCAAACCTCTATATCTTGGAACTGTTTTATGGGAGAACGAAGTTGGTCTTGAAGGTCATTCTGATGGTGATGCGATTTCTCATGCCATCGTTGATGCACTGTTGGCTGCGGCAGGACTCGGCGATATCGGCTCAAACTTTGGTGTAGATAAACCAGAGTTTGCCGGTGCTAATGGTGAAGTGTTTATTAGTTCAACATTGAATATGCTGGCTGATAAGGGCTATTCGGTTGTGAATGTGAGTGTTCAGTTGATCGGTAATAAACCGAAGGTTGGGCCTAACCGTGAGCGAGTTGAGAAGGTGTTGACTTCACTGGTTGGGGCTCCGGTTAGCTTAGGGGCAACTACCACTGATGGCCTTGGTTTCCTTGGGAACTCTGAGGGAGTGGCAGCCGTGGCTACCGCTTTGATTGAAAGTAGGCTCTAGAAATGGGCCTAGAGCTTTTCGATTCTAAAGATCAGAAACTTAGAGAGTTTGTTCCTCTTCAGCCTGGTGTGGTTGAGATGTATGTGTGTGGGCCAACAGTTCAATCAGCACCGCATTTAGGTCATCTAAGAAGTGCTCTGGTTTATGACCTTCTAAGACGTTGGCTAAAAGCTCTAGATTATGAAGTCATCATGGTTAGAAACGTAACTGATATTGATGACAAGGTTCTAGTGAATGCTGGTTCTCGTGATTGGCAAGTATTCGCAAGAGAAGTTGAAGCAAGTTTCAATGATGCTTATGAAAACCTTTGGATTTTAGAACCAACTCACACTCCTCATGCAACCGAGCACATCGATGACATGATTGCTCTAACTCAGAAACTGATTGATAGAGGTCACGCCTATCAAGCAGAAGATGGTAGCGCTAACGTTTTCTTCCACAGTGCTTCTTGGCCTTCCTATGGTGAACTCACCAACCAGAAGCTAGAGAACATGGAAGGTGAACCAGAAGTTTCTTTTGGTAGAAGATCACCTAATGACTTTGCATTATTCAAAGCACACAAACCAGAAGAGCCAGAAACTGCTGCTTGGCAAACACCTTGGGGTCTTGCTCGACCTGGTTGGCATATTGAATGTTCCGCGATGGCTAAACATTTCTTAGGTGAAGCATTTGATATTCACGGTGGCGGTCTAGATCTTCGTTTCCCACACCACGAAAATGAACTTGCACAATCAAGAGCAGCCGGTGATCACTTCGCTAACTTCTGGCTTCACAATGCACTGGTCACCATCAACGGTTCCAAGATGAGTAAGAGTCAAGGCAATGGTGTTTCAGTTGAAGAGCTTCTTGAAAAAGCTTCCTGGGGTGCTCTTCGCTATTGGTTAGTTTCTGCTCAATACAGGTCAAACCTTGACTACTCCGAAAAAGCTTTAGCTGATGCAGGTGCTGCTCTGGAAAGAATTGTTGGCTTTATTAGACGTAGCACAAACAATAAAACGGTTGAAATTGATCTGAGCAATCTTCCTGAAGCATTCAAAGATGCGATGAACCAAGATCTAAACACCCCGCTGGCTCTCGCTGTTCTGCATGACACTGTTAGAGCAGGTAATACTGCTTTTGATAATGGTGATGCTGCTGAATTACAAAGAAACCTTGAGGCAGTCAAAGCCATGGTTCATGTTCTAGGGCTAACCAATGCCTACCTAGAACCACATGTTTCAGAGGAACTAAGGCTTCAGATTGAAGACCTGATTGCCAAACGCCAGCAGGCTAAAACAGCTAAAGATTTCGATAGTGCTGACAAGATTAGAGCTGAGCTTGAAGGTCTTGGCGTGATTATCAAAGACTTACCAAATGAAACGATATGGAGCATCAATGGCTAACAAACCAGGACGACCAGGAGCCGCTAAAAAGGGTAAACCTAAGGTCGGTAGCGGCGGTAATCGCCGTCAGGGATTAGAAGGCCGTGGCCCTACCCCTAAAGCTGAAGATAGAAAGTATCACCCAGCTGCTAAAGCCAAGGCTCTTCGTGAAAAGAAGTCAGCAACCGGAACCAAGGTTGCAAGAACCAAACCAGGTGCTACCACTACCCGTAAAGGTGAGTTCTTAGCTCCAACTAATAGAACCGCAGGTAATGCCGGTGGTGCTCAACGATCAGGTAGAAGAGTTCAAAAAGCTGCTGATTCATCTGAGGTGCTCTCAGGTCGTAACTCAGTGCTTGAAGCACTTAGAGCGAAAGTTCCTGCAACGAGTTTGTTCATTGCATCACGGATTGAGATGGATGACCGTGTCAAGGAAGCTATCGCTCTAGCTAGCAACCGAGGTATCGCTGTTGGTGAAATCACCAGAGGTGAAATGGACCGAATGACTGGTTTCGATGCTGTTCACCAAGGTATTGCACTTCAGGTTCCTCCATATAATTATCAGCACCCTAGCGAATTACTAGACAAGATTATTTCTCGTGGACAGAAACCCCTTCTGGTTGCCCTTGATGGAATAACTGATCCTAGAAATCTTGGTGCAATTATTCGTTCGGTTGCCGCTTTCGGTGGTCAAGGAGTTATTGTTCCGCAGAGAAGATCTGTTGGTGTCACAGCTTCAGCTTGGAAAACTTCAGCTGGTGCTGCGTCAAGAATTCCAGTTGCGCTGGCAGCTAACCTCAATGCAACTATCAAAGAATTCCAGAAGCGCGGATTATTTGTTGTTGGTCTTGATGGTGGGGGAGACATGAACCTCACCAAATTCAAGCTAGGAACTGAACCACTACTTCTAGTTATTGGATCTGAAGGTAAAGGTCTTTCACGTTTAGTTCAAGAGAACTGTGATGCGATTGTCTCTATTCCAATTTCAGCTGACACTGAATCACTTAACGCAGGTATTGCTGCCTCTGTGGTTCTTTATGAAGTTAGCAAGGCAAGACTTAAGTAATTAGGACTTAAACACAAATGGCCCGGAAGAAATCCCGGGCCATTTGCTTTAACTCTTTTTACTTCTTTGGAGCTGCCTTCTTCACAGCAGGCTTCTTAGCCGCTGGCTTAGCAGCAACCTTAGCCGCAGGCTTCTTAGCAACAACAGCCTTCTTCGCAGGAGCCTTCTTTGCAACAGCTGCCTTCTTTGCAGGAGCTTTCTTTGCAACAGCTGCCTTCTTTGCAGGAGCCTTAGTTGCGGCAACCTTCTTCTCAGCAGCAGCCTTAGGAGCGTCGTTGTTTAGACGAGCACCAGAGGTCACATCGAATAGATGAGTAATTCCACCTTGAGGCTTTAGGTAAATCTTGTCACCGTGCTTTAGGTGGCTATTAGTTCCAACTCGAGCAATGATGTCAACACTCGCACCGTTATTAACAGTCTGACCGTAAAGGTAAGCGTCAGCACCTAGCTCTTCAATGATGTGAACTGTGACCGGAATACCCTCTGACTTAGAAATAGCTAGGTCTTCAGGACGAACTCCAACGGTTACGTTAGCTGCCTTGGTCTTACCCAAAACTGCTGAATCAACCTTGATGACGTGGTTACCGAACTGAACTCCGCCAGCAACCTTCTTAAGTTCTAGAAGGTTCATCGCAGGAGATCCGATGAAGCCAGCAACGAAAACGTTCATTGGGCGTTCATAAAGAGCACGTGGGGTGTCCACTTGCTGCAATATTCCATCTTTCAAAACTGCAACGCGGTCACCCATGGTCATAGCTTCAACCTGGTCGTGGGTAACGTAAACAGTTGTTACGCCCAAACGACGCTGAAGAGAAGCAATCTGAGTTCTAGTCTGAACACGAAGCTTCGCGTCCAAGTTAGATAGTGGCTCGTCCATTAGGAAAACTTCAGGCTTACGAACAATCGCACGACCCATAGCAACACGTTGACGCTGACCACCAGATAGCGCCTTAGGCTTGCGATCTAGATATGGCTCAAGGTCCAAAAGCTTTGCAGCTTCAAGAACACGAGCAGCACGCTCTTCCTTCTTGACACCAGCAATCTTTAGAGCAAAGCCCATGTTGTCTGCAACGCTCATGTGTGGATATAGTGCGTAGTTTTGGAAAACCATTGCGATGTCGCGGTCCTTTGGTGGAACCTGTGTGACGTCGCGGTCGCCAATGAAAATACGTCCCTCGTTGACCTCTTCAAGGCCAGCAAGCATACGTAGAGTTGTGGTCTTACCACAACCAGATGGACCGACGAGAACCAAAAATTCTCCGTCTTTTACGGTCAACTCAATTTTGTCAACCGCTGGGCGAGTTCCGCCCGGATAAAGCCTGGTGGCTTGATCGAATTTAACTGATGCCATTGTGATACTCCTTCAGCGGCAGGAACGAGCCGCACGATCCGTAGTGAATTAGTGCCTAGGCCAAAGGCCTAGGTTTTCTATTATCGCATTTCTTAGGCTTGCCCTAGACTTATAAACCTATGCTGTTTCAGGGGGATAACAGCCTATGAAAGGTGCCAAAAACTATGTCGATTAACCCTCGTCCAACTAGATCTGAGCAACGCGACCAGGCGAGAGCCAAAGCGAAGCAACTCAGAGAGCAGAAAGTTTCTGCAGATAAGCGCAAGCGCACGCTGACTATCGGCTTGGTAGCGCTACTTATTGTTGGTGTTGTTGGCGGAGTTAGTTACGCAGTTATTTCATTTAGCTCAGACTCAAACAACAACAATGCGAATGCCAAAAAGACTCCAGCAAACGTAACTGCTCAAGGTGGAGTTCTACTAGGCAAAAACTTTGCTGTGGTAACTCCAGAGCAGGCTAAGACCCAGGATCACATTGTGATCTATCAGGACTACCAGTGCCCAATCTGCCAGATGTTTGAAGCTCCTAACGCTAACCAGATCGGAACCTGGATTAAGTCCGGTAAAGCAGTTGTTGAGTACCACCCAATTTCTTTCTTGGATGGTCACTCTCTTAACGCTTATTCTTCAAGAGCTACCAACGCAGCATTTTGTGTTGCTAACAGTCAGCCTCAAAAATTCTTCGATGTGAACACAGCGCTATACGCAAATCAACCTCAAGAAAACAGCGCTGGTCCATCTGACTCTCAGATTAAAGACACTTTGAAATCAGTCGGTGTTGTTATGGACTCTGAAATGAATGGGTGTATTGATCAGAAGCGATACGCTAAGTTCATTGACAACAAAACTGCTGAAGCGTTCTCAACCCCAGCCGTTACCGGAACTGACATTCCAACAGGAACCCCAGATATCTTGGTGAACGGTGTTGTTTATACTTGGGATGGCGATGCAACCAAGCTAGTTAACCCAGGTAGATTTGCCCAGTTCGTTCAAACCAACCACAAAAAATAAATAGAAAGTAAAGGATCATCTTGAAAAAGACACTAGTATCAACAGCAATCGCAACTGTTTTGGCTTTTGCCCTAGCAGCATGTTCATCAACCGCAGGTGCCAAGCAGATTGTTCTGCATTCAGCAACCGGTGAGACCGACACCTATACCGTTGGACAGCGTGCCAACATCGTTGGTGACCTTGACCTTAAAGATGCAACCGTTAAGACTTTTGACGTTGTTATCGAAGAGAAGACTTCTATGACCGACTGGACTCAGTTCAGAAAGTTCGTAGCTCACAAGGGTTCAACCAGCATTGGTTTCGCTCTAGTTCAGACCACTGCAGGTGACTACAAGTATCGTGCGACCATCAGCGGCAAGGGCTACGGTCCTTTCACCTCTGGCGAGATCACAGTTCACTACGTAGCTAAGAAGTAGTTAGACCTAACAGGAAGACCAGCCCTTTGGGGCTGGTCTTTTTGATTTAAGGGCAACTCGAGGCTTGCAAAACCGCTAAACTTTTTCTCGGACGTAAGTCCAAGCCGACCTGGCGCAATTGGTAGCGCATCGCACTTGTAATGCGAGGGTTAGGGGTTCGAGTCCCCTGGTCGGCTCCAAAGAAAAAGACCTCCCGATGGGAGGTCTTTCGCTTTAAGTAGCTTTAGGCAGCTAGGCCTTTTAGTGAAGCGTAAACCAGGAACGCTGGCCAAACTGCAGCCTTGAGAAGTCCTAGAACACCTACCCAAAAGTCAGTTGCTGTTGAAACATAGTAGATAGCAGCGCCAACAAAGCCAAAGAAATAGATTGAGCCCTTGTTGCTTTGGATGGTGAAGTTCTTGTTATTGACGATGTTCTTTTTGATCTTCTTCTTTAGCTTTTTCTTGAATTTCTCTGAATTGAAATCTGACATTTCTCTACTTTCTTTTATTCTGCTGCTTTGAAGGTGATGCTCACTGAGTTAATGCAGTAGCGATCGCCGGTTGGGGTTTGCGGTGCATCCTCAAATACGTGTCCTAGGTGACAACCACAAGCTTTGCAAAGAACCTCAGTTCTTTTCATGCCGTGGGAGTTATCTTCTCTAAGTTCAACAGCATGGTCTTCTTTAGGCTCATAGAAGCTAGGCCAACCGCAGTGAGAGTCGAACTTTGTGGTGCTGGTGAAAAGTTCTGCTCCGCATCCTCTGCAGAAGAAGGTTCCCACTCGGTCCTCATCAAGTAGTTCACCGGTATAGGCACGCTCGGTGCCTGCTTCTCTAAGCACGTGGTATTCGAACTCAGTTAGTTCTTCTTTCCACTGCTCTTCAGTCTTTTCGACCTTACGTTCTTCCATTATTGCCTTCTCCAGAGTTTTCACAGGTTCGTTACCTAATATAGAACAGTTAGCGAAGGAGATGGTGATGGCAAAAGATAAGCCAGTTGATGCTTTTGATCGGCTCGATGCAGATTTTGAGCACGTCGGTCGCCACCGTGCTCGCAAAACAGGTAAAGATCGTTTTGTTGAATTTGCTTGGCTAGCGCTAGCTTCTTTTCTTCTAAGCGGATCAGGCTGGCTTGGTTTGAACTATGTGGCTGCTCAAACAGCTAACCCACAGCCAACCCATCACATCGTAAATGGCATTGATTACAGTGTTCCAATCACAGTGATCGATGCAACTGGCACTAGAAAATATGGTGCTGCTATTGGACAGACACTGCTAGATGCGGGCTTAGTTGTTCCATACACCAGGTACCTGGATCAGATATTGACTGCTTCAAGCATTCACATTCAAAACGAGTCAGACCGTGGCTTAGCTAAGCGAATCATTAAATTACTGGGCAAAATGAAGATTGTTGTGAAGGCAGATGCTAAATACCCGATTGAAGTTCGCTTGGGTGAGGGCTATACCCCTCTAAATGGCTAGAAATCGCTCTATAACAGTCCCGTTATAGGAGCAAATATTTCTTGCACAGATACCTACTTTTCGCCCTAGACTAAACAAGGTTCAAAGATTCGTTTGCTACAACACTCGAAATCGCTTTCCTAAGTAATTAGGCGAGGGGCTGCAGTGAAGGAAGTACCGGATCTGAAATATAAGTTATAGGAGCATCAAATGGCACAAGGAACCGTAAAGTGGTTCAACTCTGAAAAGGGTTTCGGCTTTATCACTCAGGATGGTGGAGCTGACGTTTTCGTTCACTTCTCAGCTATCCAGTCTGAAGGATACAAGGAACTTAAAGAGAACCAGCGCGTTGAGTTTGAAGTAAAGAATGGCGACAAAGGCCCACAGGCTGACAACGTCTTCGTTATCTAATTCAAATTTCTAAAGGCTTCGACCACCCTTTCGGGTGGTCTTTGTCTTTTAAGCCCTAACTTGCACTCTGAACCAGAGAGTGCCAAAATGGATTAGCACTCAACTATTGAGAGTGCTAACTAATCACTTTGATGCTCCAGGAGGGCGTAACCCAACATGGCAAAAATTATTAGCTTTAACGAAGAGGCTCGTCGTGGCCTCGAGCGCGGCTTGAACATCCTTGCTGACACTGTGAAGGTCACCCTTGGCCCACGAGGTCGCAACGTTGTTCTTGAAAAGAAGTATGGTGCACCAACTATTACTAACGATGGTGTTTCTATTGCTAAAGAAATCGAACTCGATGACCCGTTCGAGCGCATCGGTGCTGAACTGGTTAAAGAAGTTGCTAAGAAGACTGACGATGTTGCTGGAGACGGAACCACAACTGCAACCGTTCTAGCTCAAGCACTTGTTAAGGAAGGCCTAAGAAACGTTGCTGCTGGTGCTGATCCAATCAGCCTGAAGCGCGGAATCGAAAAAGCTGTTGAAGCGGTTATCGCTGAATTGTTCAACCAGGCTAAGCCTGTTTCTTCTAAAGAGCAGATTGCAGCAACCGCATCTATCTCTGCAGGTGACACTGTTATCGGTGAGATCATTGCTGACGCTATCGACAAGGTCGGTAACGAAGGTGTGGTCACCGTTGAAGAAGGTAATGCTTTCGGAATCAACCTAGAGCTAACTGACGGTATGCGTTTTGACAAGGGTTATATCTCAGGTCTATTCGTAACTGACCCTGAGCGTCAGGAAGCAATTCTTGAAGATGCTCTAGTTCTTATTGCTAACTCAAAGATCTCTCAGGTTGGCGACATTGTTCCAATCGTTGAGAAGGTTATCCAGACTGGTAAGCCACTATTGATCATTGCTGAAGATGTTGAGGGCCAGGCTCTTGCAACTCTAGTTTTGAACAAGATGCGCGGAAACTTCAAGTCAGTAGCTGTTAAGGCTCCTGGTTTCGGTGACCGTCGTAAGGCTATGCTTCAGGACATCGCAATCTTGACCGGTGCAACAGTTATCACTGAAGAACTTGGTCTAAAGGTTGAGAACGCAACTATTGAAATGCTAGGTAGCGCTCGCAAGGTTGTCATCACTAAGGATGAGACCACCATCGTTGATGGTTCAGGCGACAAGGATCAGATTAACGGACGTGTTGAGCAGATTCGTCGTGAGATTGCTAACACCGACAGTGACTATGACCGCGAGAAGCTTCAGGAGCGTCTAGCCAAGCTAGCCGGTGGTGTTGCTGTTATTCGTGCCGGTGCTGCTACCGAAGTTGAATTGAAAGAGCGCAAGCACCGCATCGAAGATGCTGTTCGTAACGCTAAGGCAGCTGTTGAAGAAGGTATCGTCGCCGGTGGTGGTGTTGCCCTAATTCAGGCTGGTAAGGCCGCTTTCGAGACCCTAAAGCTTGTTGGCGATGAAGCAACCGGAGCAAACATTGTTCGCGTTGCTATCTCAGCTCCACTAAAGCAAATCGCGTTAAACGCAGGTCTTGAGCCTGGTGTTGTTGCTGAAAAGGTAGCCAACCTACCTTCAGGCCACGGCCTAAACGCTGCTACCGGAGAGTATGTTGACATGCTTGCTGCTGGCATCAACGACCCAGTGAAGGTAACCCGTTCAGCACTTCAGAACGCTGCTTCAATTGCAGGTCTATTCCTAACCACCGAGGCTGTTGTTGCAGACAAGCCAGAACCTCAGGCACCTCAGATGCCTGGTGGCGGCGGAATGGATTTCTAAACTTAGCCAAGTTATCGCTCCGGCTAAAAAGGGGTGGAACCTAAAAAGGTTCCACCCCTTTAACCATTAACAAGGATTTTTGAATCTAGCTCATAAACAATCGCTGGTTAGCAGCTTCAATTTCGCTGTATTGAGATGCTGCTAGACGAAGCGCATTACCCAACTCACCCAACTGGCTATCAACAGTGGTTGCAGTTAGTTTCCATCTAGAAACTAGTTCCTGAAAACTGTTAGCCGCTGATCCACGCCAAACCTCTTCCAATCTCAATAGCTGAGAGTGGAGCCCATCAACTTCAGCTTGAACTTTTTGGATTGTGGCCTGGATTTGTGAATTGGCAGCGAGTACTTGTTCGCTATCAACTTGAATTTGTGTCATTGTTACCTCCTTCGGTAACCAAGTTCACAACAAACCGAAGGAGTTAAGTTAGCAAACCATAAATCTGTTAGTAACTTGAATTAGAAACTAGCTGTTAGGAAACGTGATGCGGAAAGTTGCTCCGCCACCCTTTGTTTCCTCAGCAGCAATCTTGCCACCGTGACCTTCGACCAAGCCCTTGACGATTGCAAGCCCTAGACCTGAACCACCGGTGTCTCGGTTACGAGAGTTATCGCTTCTGTAGAATCGCTCAAAAATCTTCTTACGCAGTTCCTTAGGAATACCTTCACCTTGATCGATAACTTCAATTACGGTGTTGGTGTCTTTATTGCCTAGGGCAACCCTGATTGGTTTTTCTCCAGCAAAGGTGCAGGCATTGTTCAAAAGGTTGGTGAAAATCTGACGAATAGCAGCGTCATCAAAGTTGGTAACAACTTGGCTTGTTATCTTCTTACCCGCAAGGTCAGTTAGGTTGATTTCAACTTTTGGATGACCTGCTTTGATGTTGGTAATGACATTTTCAGTCACTGCAACTAAATCTGCTTTTTGCTTAGTCAGCTTGGCATCGCTATCCAACCTGGCTAAAGCTAGGAGTGATTCAACCAGTGAAGACATTCTGATTGCTTCACTTTCAATGCGCTGCATTGCATCATCAACCTGAGCCTTAGATTTAAAAGCACCTTTACGGTACAGCTCCGCGTAACCTCTCAGGGTTACCAAAGGTGTTCTTAGTTCATGGCTTGCATCGGCAACGAACTGCTTCATGCGCTCCAGGGTTTGATTACGTGATTTGAAAGATCCTTCAATCGAACCCAACATCTCATTCAACGAGTTATTCAGCTTGGCAATTTCAGTATTACCTTCAACCTGAGGCAGTCTTCGATCAAATGCCCCACTTCTAACCGCATCAGCCGCTACCGAGACCTCACGAAGTGGCCTGAGAGCGGACGAGATGGTCAACCAGAGGGCTAAACCGCTAATCAGGAGTAATAACCCGCTAAAGCCAATACCAATGGTTCGGTACTGGTTAACAATCGCTTCGTTCTGATCCATTGGAATACCAACCACAACAGATCCGGTCAGGTTTACAGCCGGAACAGCAACTAAACGCCACTGGAAGAGTCTGTTCCCTGAACCCTGATTGATAGATGCGGTGAAAGGAATTCCATGAGTTGCACTAACCGCAACCATGCTGAACTGGGAGAGATTCGGAATGTCTGTGCTCTGTCTTGCTGAGGAGACTAGGCCCAAATACAAAGACCCTCTGGTGTCTAGGAAGGCGATGTAGTAATCGCTGGGAAGTGCAGGAAGAGTAATTTCATGTGTTGCTAGGCGCTCTTCAACTAGGGCTGGGTCTTCAAGAGCAAGGGTGTTTGCAGTTTGAATCAGCATGCTGTCGGTGTTTTGCTGCAAATAGGTCTTTAGCAGTGCCACGGTTCCGGTTAGGCTAACACCCAAAAGCAGACCAATGATTCCAACCGAGATTGAAGTTAGTCGAGTTCTCAAAGAAATCTTTGACCAAAGACTTTTACTTGTGATAACTGCTGAAGTTTTCTTAGTCATTTAGTCTTCTTTGAAAGTCCTGAACATGTATCCAACACCGCGCTTGGTCTGGATAAGTGAGTTCTTGCTCAGCGGGTCAATCTTTTTACGTAGGTAAGAAACATAGCTTTCAACGATTCCTTGTTCACCGTTGAAGTCATATTCCCAAACGTGATCCAGAATCTGATCTTTACTCATAACCCTGTTTGCATTGGTCATCAGGAATCTAAGCAGTTTGTATTCAGTAGGGGAGAGATCAATCTCAGTTCCATTCACATAAACCTCGTGTGCATCCTGGTTGATCTTGATTTCACCAACTTCAAGAATGCTGTCTTCTGCTTCTTGCTTTTTGGTTCTTCTCAAAATTGCGTTAATTCTTGCAATTACCTCATCAATTGAAAAAGGCTTGGTCATGTAGTCATCGCCACCAACAGTTAGGCCAGTGACTTTATCCGCACCGTCATCGCGAGCAGAAAGAAATAGAACAGGAATATCGATTTCCATCGATCTAAGTTTTTTGGTAACGCTAAAACCAGATTGGTCTGGCAGCATCACATCTAGAACCAGGATGTCAGGTTTTGCCTTTTCAGCAACCGCAACAGCTTCGGTGCCGGTGCCTACCGAATAGACGCTAAAGCCAGCGAACTTCAAACCGGCTTCAAGGAGATCTCTGATGTTCTTTTCGTCATCAACAATCAATACACGTGGGTTCTTCATGGCTCTAACCTTTCAGGTTTGCCTACTATAAGCCTGAATATACCCTGTGAAAAGCCTGTGAGTCAGAGTTCGTCTGAATCCAAGATCTCATAGGCATAGCCCTGTTCGGCAAGGAAACGCTGCCTATTCTGAGCAAAGTCCTGATCGACAGTGTCCCTGGCAATCAGGGTATAGAAGCTAGCCGAACGGCCATCTGCCTTAGGTCTTAGTAAACGCCCCAGACGCTGAGCTTCTTCCTGCCTTGAACCAAAAGAACCTGAGATCTGAATAGCAAGGGATGCTTCAGGTAGGTCAATGGAGAAGTTAGCCACTTTTGAAACCACCAGTACGTTCACTCTGCCCTCACGGAAATCTGCAAAAAGTTTCTCACGCTGATTCACCGGGGTATCACCGGTAATCAAATCAGCCTTCAACGCATCGGCAACTGTGTGAAGTTGATCTAAATACTGTCCAATCACCAAGGTTGGTTCACCAGCATGCTTTTTTAGAATCTGTTGAATCACAGGGATCTTGGCTGGTGAGGTTGCGGCAAGACGGTATTTATCTTCGTTATTTGAAATTGCATATTCAAGATGATCAATCTCAGGAAGGTCTATTCTCACTTCGAAACATTTAGCTGGAGCAATATAACCCTGCTCCTCAATTTCTTTCCATGGCGCATCAAAGCGCTTAGGACCAATTAGAGAGAAGACATCTCCTTCTTTCCCATCTTCACGAACCAAAGTTGCGGTTAGACCTAATCTTCTTCTTGCTTGGAGATCAGCGGTCATCTTGAAAATAGGTGCAGGCAATAAGTGAACCTCATCGTAAACAATCAAACCCCAATCATGATTGTTTAGCAGAGCAAGGTGAGAATAAATCTCTTTACGCTTAGTAGTCAGAATCTGATATGTGGCGATGGTTACCGGAGCAACTTCTTTCATTGACCCTGAGTACTCACCAATCTCTTCTTCAGTTAGAGATGTTCGCTTTAGAAGTTCAGCTTTCCATTGTCTAGCTGAAACAGTATTGGTAACCAGAATCAATGTATTAGTTTTGGCAACCGCCATGGTGGCAGCACCAACAATCGTTTTACCAGCACCACAGGGGAGCACAACAACGCCTGAGCCACCTTCCCAGAATCTTTCGACAGCCTGAGACTGGTAGTTTCTCAGATCCCAACTACCCAGCTTTAGATCTATGTCGTGCGGTTTACCAGGAGCAAAACCTGCAAGGTCTTCAGCAGGCCAACCTAGTTTTAGTAGCTCTTGCTTGATTTGACCTCTGGCCCATTCGGCTATTTGCCAGCTGGTCTCATTGATTCGATCAATCAACAGTTCGTTCACTTTGCGCTGTCTGGTCACTTCAACCAGGACTGCTGGGTCGGTTGAATGCAGTTCTAGGGAACCTTCGTCATTCTTTCGAATTACCAATCTGCCGTAACGAGCCATAGTCTGCTCAATGTCTATACGAATGCTCGGCGGAACAGGGAACTTGGCGTATTTATCTAGGACACCTAAAACAAAGCTGCTGTCGTGACCGGCAGCTCTGGCATTCCAAAGCCCCAGTTTTGTAATTCGATAGGTGTGAACATGCTCAGGGGCTCGCTCCAGTTCAGCAAAGACAGCCAGGTCGTGACGAGCATCAGCGGCCTGCGGGTGATCAACCTCGAGCAGGGCCGTCTTATCGCTCTGAACTATTAGTGGTCCGCTAGTCATCGTTTTAGCCTATGACCACAGCGGTAATTAGTGACACAGGTATAACCCTTTCGCAATCAGCTTGCTTATCTTTAGCTCTCAGTCTTCCGTTAGCTAGACCGGTTGGAGCCAAATTGAATTCTCGCTTGACCTTATCTGAAACCACTGTCACCTTCACCAGCGCTTTGCTCTTGATAGCCAATTCCAATTGTCGAACTATGTCATCACCCAGTGGGGCTTCGCCCATACGTTTATCGTGTTCACGCCATCTAGCGATATCTTCTGCAACAGAGTGCTGATTAGGAATCACTTCGGAGCTTTGATTAAACCAACTAGAAATTATCTTTCCTGTGGCATCTTGAGCAATGGCTGGGTAACGAGATTCACGAAGTTGGTAATAAACCATTTCAGGATCAAATCTGGTGAACAGTTCTGTTTCAGAAGTTTGCTTCAAAGCCAAAGCTCTTAGCTCTGAATCATTCTCGATTTGGGCAAGCAGAACCCTGTCTTTGATCTCAACAATCGTTCCTTCATTGAATGCTCTAATGACCAATCTTCCAAAACGTGCGGCTGTTTCACGCAACAGGTAGTCAACCGGTTGGGGAAGTTCTGTTCCGGATAGAGATTTCAACGTTGCTCTGATTTGTGTTTCAGTCAAACCAGTTTCCATGCCGTAGGTAAGGCTCAACGGAGAAATACGGTAACTGGAGGCAACTCCTATTCTTTCAATGTCAACAAACCTGCGCAGCATCAATTCTGTTTCAGTATCCAGCGGTCCAGTTGAGATAACTGTTAGATCTGCCTGAACAATAACTTTGTTCTGGGTTTTAGGTAGTTGCTTATCGATAAGTTTCTGAGCACCTGTGCTGTCCCCGGTCATAAGCAGTTTGAACCAGCTGCTGGTTTGATTACCTGCTGTGAGTCCAATTAATTCAGCCAGTTTGATTAGATCCGTCATGTGTGAAGCAATACCTTCAGAAGCCAGCGGGAAGGTTTCACTTATGGCTTCAGCAAGATCTGTTTCATCGGCTAATTCAGATGCTGATTCTGGACCTAAAAGAACTAACCAAGCCTTAGCTAAATGAAGCCAGCGCTCCGATGGAGAAGACTTAAGCCAGAACTGAAAGTTGGAACCCACTCGCCATCTCTTTTCATACAGAACGATAAGTCCTGCTATTTGAGCAAGTGAATAAAGTCGCCGAGCATAGTCAACATCTTTGCCTAAGAAGTTGGCAAGTCTTTTTAGTTCTGGAAGCCCAACACCACCTCGACCAACTTCAGGAACCAAGCGAAGTTCCAATTCGATAATCAATTCGGTTAGAGCTTGAACTGTTTCATAAGCACCGATTCCAGCTTGGGGATCGATGAGCTCCTGAATGGTTGGTAAAGCTACGGATAGCTTTAGCGTTTCAAGCTTCTTACCAAATTCAATGAAGGCTAGTTCCAAGAAGATTGATTGAGCTGATTCCAACGGAACAAATGTGGTCTTGATTCCTTCAGTTCTCTTTTCAACTAATAAGAGTTTGGCAAGAACTTCTAATGAAGGAAGGTCAGCTTTAGTGCTCTTGTTATTGATTAGATTCTGGAAAGCGGATATCTGATTCTTAGTTAGCCCAGCAACCGCACCTTTGATGTTCTGCGGTTTGACTAACGCTTGAGCAAAGTCAAAGAAGTCTTTGAAAGCAGCCGAAGGCATGAGCCTTATGCCAATGATGCGCTCGAGTTCAAGGTCAGTTGAACGACTGAGCGCTTTGGCAACCTGCAAGACTTCAGACATTAGTTTTTGTTGTTCTTCTTATCTCTTGCACTGATGATCAAAATACCGACCAGACAGATAAACCCAAAAGGCATAGCCAGCATCGGAACCAGCCCTAAACCGTTAGGAATCCACGCATTATTGGTGAAAGCAGCTAGCAAAATCACCAGCACTGAAAGGACCGTTAGCCCCACAGAAGCCACAAAACAGAAGGCTAGAACCTTCTGGAGGGTGCTCACATCTTTATCTTTATTAGCCATCCTTTTAGGATACTTGCAAACCTAAAGTAAAATGAAGGCTGCAGTAATGAAAGAGGTAGTTATGCCAACTGGACACGTAAAGTTCTTTGATTCAACCAAGGGCTTTGGCTTTGTGCAATCCGACGAGGGTGCCGAAGCCTTCCTTCACGTGAGCAACCTGCCTGACGGCATTACCGATGTCAAGCCTGGCACTCGCATCGAATACAGCATCGTTGACTCTAAGCGTGGAGCTCAGGTCATGACCGTGCGTATTCTTGAGGTCCCTGAATCTCTAGAGAAGAAGCAGCGCGCTGCCAGCCGCATGAAAAATGAAGATTTGGTTATCTTGGTCGAAGGTCTGATCTCAGCACTGGACAAGATTCGCCCTGGTATTGAAGCTGGTCGACTACCTGAAGGTGCTAATGCAGACAAGCTCGCTCGTTTGCTTAGAACCCTAGCCGATCAATTACACAGCTAATGGCTAAGACTAAGAAACTTCCTAAGTTCGTCAAACTAATCAAACCGGTTAAAGAAGTTAAGAATTCTTTTGACGTAAAAGCCTTTGCTGAGGTGGCCGCTAAATCTGCCGCTAAGCCAAATGAACTTGGTGCCTTCATTGAAGTTATTGAAGAAGGTGAAGGTGTTAACACCTATCTCTTTGAAGCAATTCAAAAAGGCTATGTTGGATGGCGCTGGTCAGTGACTGTTTTTCAACTAGACCCAAGCTCTGAACCAACCTTGAGTGAAGTTGTGATGATTCCAGGCGAGGGTTCTATTAAGGCTCCAAACTGGATTCCATGGGCTGAAAGATTAGCCGACTACCAAGCCCTGCAACAAGAACTTGAGAAGCAGGCTAAAGAAGATGCTGAAGCTAATGCAGAAGAAGTAGTGGTTGAAGAAGTTGTTGCGGACGAGGTTGAACTACCGGTCGCCGACCTTGAAGTAAGCGAAGACACCAAGGATCAAACCAACTAGAGCTGTGTATGGATACCAAACCTTGTGGGGAGAGGTTATCTGGTTATAAAACACAACAGCTAAAACAAACATCAAAGCAAAACCAATCATCCCGAAAATAACTGCTTTACGAGCAGTTCCTTTCATCGGTGCAGGATCTGGTTTGCGGTCAGCGTCCCTAGCTATCCAACGCACTAGTTCATCCTTGAAACGACGTACTCAATGCTTTCAATAAGTTTCTCAACGTCAGCAATATCAATTGAAGTGAAGGTTGCGATACGTAGTTGGTTCTTACCCAACTTGCGATAAGGATTCACGTCAACAATTCCGTTGGCACGTAAAGTTGAGTCAATAAAACCAGCATCAATCTGGTCATCGAAATCAACTGTCACAACTACCTGTGAGCGATGCTCCGGGTTTGAAACGTAAGCAGAAACATAGTCAGTTTTATCTGCCCAGCTATATAAAAGGTTTGAAGCTGCTTTGGTCTGTTTATCCGCCCAAGCCAAACCACCATTAGCTTCAATCCACTTAATCTGCTCGTTTAGGAAGAACAGGGTTGCAACCGCAGGGGTGTTCAAAGTTTGGTTCAGTCTTGAGTTATCGATAGCTAACTTCAATGAAAGAAACTCTGGGATATAACGATCGCTTTGAGCAATCTGTTCCGCTCTTTCGATTGCCTTAGGTGACATCAGAGCTAACCAAAGACCACCATCACTGGCGAAGTTTTTCTGTGGAGCGAAATAGTAGACATCGGTTTCTTTTGCATCAAAATCAATACCACCGGCAGCACTGGTTGCATCGGTCATAAAGATTGCGTCTGAATCAACACCTGCTAAGCGCTTAACCGGAGTGATAACACCGGTGGAAGTTTCGTTTTGCGGATAGACATAAGTCTTGATGCCTTCTCTGGCAATAAGTTCTTTTCTTGAACCAGGTTCACCCTGAATGATTTCAGGCTTGGTTAGCCAAGGTGCTGAAAGTGATGAGGCGAACTTAGATCCGAATTCACCGTGCACCAGAGCCTGTGCTTGTCCGGTAGCTAGTGAGAAAGATGCAACATCCCAGAAGGCAGTTGATCCACCATTACCTAGAACTATCTCGTAACCTTCAGGGTTGTGAAATAGGTTCATCAGACCTTCTTGAACCTCTTTGACCAGGTTCTTGATAGGGGCTTGACGGTGGGAGGTTCCCATGAGCTTCACACCGCTGTTGAAGAAGGCCTCTATCTGGGTTGGACCCATTTTGGATGGACCGCAACCGAAACGGCCATCGCGAGGAAGTAATTCTGCTGGGATATTTATCTCTACCATTGTCAAAGTTTAGCCGAGAGTAAAGGCTTCACGATTTAGGCTTATCTATATGAGCGATCTCATTGACACCACCGAGATGTATCTTCGAACCATTTTGGAACTCGAAGAAGAAGGCCACGTGCCTATGCGCGCTCGCATCACCGAGAGGCTGGATCAGTCAGGCCCAACCGTATCTGAAACTGTTGCCCGTATGGAGAAAAACGGGTTAGTCGTGGTCTCAGGAGATAGACACCTCGAGCTAACCGTTGAAGGTCGTAAGCATGCCATCGAGGTTATGCGTAAACATCGACTAGCTGAGATTTTGCTTTCGGAAGTGATCGGTTTGGAGTGGCACCAGGTTCACGAAGAAGCTTGTCGCTGGGAGCATGTGATGAGTGAGCAGGTTGAGAGAAAGATTTTGGAACTCATTCCAAACAGTTCGGTCTCACCTTTTGGTAATCCAATTCCAGGTCTAGAACTTCTTGGAGCAAAACCTGCCAAAGAAGAGGAAGTCATTCCGCTTATTGAGGTGATGGATGTTCCTGTGATCCTTAAACGAATAGCGGAACCGTTGCAGGGCTACCCAAATGTTTTGGCTCACCTGAAAGCTGCCGGGATTGTTCCTGAAGCTGTTATTACTGCTTCAGAAGACTCCAAAGGCATCCAAATAACAGCTCAAAAGAGCCAACACTCGGTTAGTTTAACTGCCTTTGATTTGGCCCATATCTTCGTAAAAGCCCTATAAACACGGGGTTCTAAGCCTTAGAGAAGGCTGTTGAAGGGTGCAAGAGCCAAACCTATCTTCAGATTTCGGGGTAAAATCAAAGAACCTAGGTCAGCCAACCCAGATTTAGGTGCGAGTAAACAATAAAAAGTTTCGCAACCGAGCCGGAACTCGAGTTCCGATCAGGTTTAGGAGGATCAGTTTGAGCAATAAGCCTTCGGGTAGACGTCGCGCAGACGTCGAGATTAACATTCTCGAATCTTTTGAACTGCGTAGTCGTCGCTCTGTTCGCGAGAGTGAGCGTCGACGTCAGTCACGCCAGACTCAGCGTGCCCAGAAGAAGGCCGCCAAACTTGACCGTAAGTATTTTGCAGCTAACCCGCCAACTAATCCACTGACTGCATCGAACACCATCATCGCTGCCATTCCAAAACTGCCTTGGCGTAAACGAGAGTCGGTTAGAACCTCAATCGTGATGCTTTTCACAGCTGGTGTGGTGGCTACTTTGGCACTTCCCGCATATGCCTATTCACCTGCCGTTACCGCAGCTTCTGGCTTCACCGGAGGCATGACTGGTGACCCTCAGGATCTGGCACTTCTAAGACAAACCGCTTTGAATTATGACCGAGGTAACTTCGGAATGATGTCGGCGGCTGATCTTGAGCGCATGACCAACCGCAATAACTACATCGGTTATAAAGGTCTAACCGCAGTTGATTTTGCTGCTAACCCTAACTACACCAACCTAAACCCAGACGACATCATGAAGGTTTCAGCTAAGTATGTTGGTGTTCCTTATATCCTCGGTGGGGAACTGCCAACCGGTTTGGACTGTTCTGGTTACACCCGTCTAGTTTTCGCTGAGTTTGGAGTTCTCCTCCCACACTCAGTTATCGCCCAATCTCACGATCCTCACCTGGTTCGAGTTCACCGAGCTGATGCCAGACCGGGAGATATCGTCATTTTGAATAACCTAAGCCACGAAGGTATCTACGCGGGTTCCGGTATGTTCTATCACGCACCGTTCTCAGGGGACCGAGTCAAGCTAGCCCCGATTTTCACCGATAACTACTTCATCGTTCGAGTAGTTCAGTAACCAAACCTTAACCTTCGTTAGCGGAGTGTTATTTGCTCTTTAAGCCCTCTCAGGCGTAATCTTTTGGCAAGTTATTTATCTAATCTGATAAGGAACACTAGAGATGAAAGTTATGCATGTGCTTGCCAAGCACGAGTTTCAACGTTTTCATATAGTTATTCCATGTCAGATTTGGCATGCCTGACGCGTCACCAATTATGGTGGCGCGTTTTTTCTTTGCCTAGATAGCTAACTCAAACGGAAACCTGCAATCCGTGCAGGTGATTTCGAAAGGGAAAGTAATGAGAACTTTAGTTTTGAATGCAGGTTACGAGCCTCTCGGTGTCGTCTCTTTCAAGCGTGCCATCATTCTGGTACTCAACCAGAAGGCAACCGTCTTAGAAGGATCAGCTGAACGTAAGGTTCACAGCGCTAAAGGTGAATACGATTTGCCTTCGGTGATTCTGTTGTCTCGATATGTTCGAGTGCCAGGTAATCGAAACATACCTCTATCTAGAAGAGGTGTGCTTCGTAGAGATGGCTTCAGATGTGCTTATTGCAAGCGAACCGCTAACACCGTGGATCACGTGCAACCTAGATCTAAAGGTGGTAGAGACTCTTGGGAGAATCTAGTGGCTGCCTGTTTACGTTGCAACAACATCAAGGGCGATAAGACTCTAAATGAAATTGGTTGGAGTTTAGATTTCACACCGAAGATGCCAACCGGTGGAGCTTGGTTGGTTAGAGGAGCTGAACGTTTAGAACCTGAATGGGATGAGTACCTAGCACTTTCTAGTGCTGCTTAGAGTGCCCCCGAGAAGAATCGAACTTCCGCACATGGTTTAGGAAACCACTGCTCTATC
>Ga0114963_10000738_pt1 | contig 22192 bp, 19 predicted proteins | sample C_131016_EF_Meta_FD_87019 | JGI IMG/M metagenome (GOLD analysis project Ga0114963, IMG submission 87019) | Freshwater microbial communities from Lake Croche, Canada to study carbon cycling - C_131016_EF_MetaG | ecosystem: Environmental > Aquatic > Freshwater > Lake | place: Lake Croche, Canada...
CAAATTATTTCTTTGGATATTCCGGGATTTGGTTACCGAATAAACCGCGCATCGATATTCTTCAACTATTTATAAACCCAATAGGCGTATATGAAGTAGTGGTAAAAACGTTCTGGATACGATGTATTCAACGTGCGTGGAAACGCGTTTATAAAAAAAGACAAGAATATATTTCTTATCGAAAACGAATTACTACGATATTTCAATATCAGCTTAATTATAAAATGATACCTTTGAATACGATAGAATATCCCGGATTATATGGGCTTCTAAGACATCGACATTAAATATAGAAATTGGTTTAAATCGGCTAAAATATCATCGCGAATACTAAGTAAATCGGAATCGCTACGCTTATCAAAGTAAATATTTATATTTTCTAAAAAGTCTCTGTATTGATGGATTCGGGTTTTAAATTCTTTTACTGAATCAGGGTCTAATAAATCGATTTTTGTCTCTAACATATGAACTCGACTTTGGTCTTTGCCCATTAATACTTCTAAAAATCGGTCTATATTATCCGATAAACGCGTATATAGTTCATCGGTTGCTTTATGTTGTGAAAAAGAATGTGTTTTCCAGTGATACAATTTTACCATATTAATCATTTCTAAAAATATTTTTACTAAATGTGATTTCGTATTGTCTATTTTTTTAGAGGACACCGTGCGAGAGATTTTACGTTTTAGTGATTTTCTGCGACGAGATCCTTTACGCATTTTAGTTTTAGTCATTATCGAATATCAAATATAAATGAATTATCCTAAAATAGAGAGAGAAAAAATTGAAACATATTCTGTATTTAATATTGTATTTATAAAACTACTATATTGTCACTTTGATAAAATGAACGAAACCTTGAAATTAACTCGTTATTTATATAACGTAAAAGGAGTCTTTGATACACTCAAAGTCTCTATTCAGAAGAATCGTTACGAGGAAGCATTATTTTGGTCTTATGAATTATATTATTCTGGGATAGAAACTGAACTAATTGACTTCCTTTTTGATCTACTAAAACAATCTGAATACACATTCGATGCCAATCGGATCATTAAATTTCTTATTAAAAAACAGACAGTTTTGCAAAAAACAAATGCGATAGATTTATTTATTTCTATATTTATCAAAAATATGATAATACATATGCATCATCCGTCGAAACCTGATTCAAAACAAAGATATGTTGTCATACGACCGCATGAAATTACTTGTTATCAGACGGAACAAATAAATCCCGTATATAAAACCCTATCTGTAAATTGTAAACATTCACTATTGCCTTCAGAACCGTTTATATCGGATGATGAAATAATAAACATTATGCCGGAACAAACATATGGAGATAAATCTTATGAAAGACATGATATGTATAATGAAATTCGTAATGATCTTATAATTGAGCGTAAAAATGAATATTTGGATGATTTTTATAAAAACTGGCTATTTTACGCTTGCCGAACGCCTATTTGGAAAAATCGACTTTTACAGTATGGTGGAAAAGTCGATTTACAATCGAAGTTTGTTCTTTTTGAGAGAACTGAAGATATGGAATCATTTTACGAATTATATGGTTTCGAACCGGATGAACAGCCTACCGAAGTGATAACTCGGATTATTTATTACCTAGAATAATAACAATATGTTATATGTGTAACTAAACCGAAAAGTATACCTCCCCATAAAGTATCAATAATTGCTGTCATATATTCCCATTTTTTAAATATGGATTTATTTGTAAATTCGAATACGCCATATACTAACGCGCCTAATAAAAATGCTTCTTGCACGCTACGGTGTGGACGAATAATGAAATAACACAGCAATCCGAGAATACAAATATAAGATAAAATCGCTCCAAAATAATCCGGCTGTAGAATGACGCGTTGTACTTGGATGACTTGATTTTGGAACATTACTTGATTTACCCATAAAAACCCTAAATCTAGGATTAATATGAGAATACATGCCAATATATATCGGTCAATCATTCTTGATATATTTAGACATTTTATTCGGTAGAAAAATATAATTATTATATAAATATAATGTCGGAAGGTTATACTGTAAAACCCCGTAGATACAAAAGAGGAGGAGGTATCGGAGATCATTTTAAGGGAACAGGAGAGGGTATACTTAATGTAGTTGATAAGTCGGTTGGAGTAGTAAATAAAGGACTAGATGCTGCTACTGCAGGAGTAAATACTCTAGAAACTGCAGCGAATACTGCAACTAGTATTGTTGGTTTAGCAGGTACGGGTGCGGATAGTGCTAGTAATTTTGTAAAGTCTGCAACTGAAACTGGTACTGCAGGATTGGGTACTATAACAAAAGTTGCCACCGGTGTAGGAGATATTACCGCATCTTCATTTGATATAGCGACGGGTGTTATTAATGCTGCAAAAGAACCATTAACTGGTGTAACTAAAAACGCATTAGGTATTGCTTCCGATGCAACCAAAGGAGCTAGAACCGGACTTGCAAATATCGGTAATATCCTATATACTCCTCTTCATGGTATGAATAGTAGAGCAAATATTAAACAAGAATACAATATTAGTGATACTGCAAAATTAGATCAAAAAAAAGCGATCTCTGTGAATAAATTTACAACAGATATGAATAATACAATTAACAGTTCTATATCACAACTTAAAGACAACTGTACTAGTAGAATTAAAACGTGGACTAGAGGAACAATAAAAGGTTGTAATGATGAACAAAATCGTATTATAGATGGTAGTAAAAGGGAAATGAATAATAAAAAACTCGATGGAGAAAATAGTATAAAAATATTAACAAATCTTCAGTCTTTTGAGAATGATTGTATTGGTATAAAAAGTGATTATTTAAAAAAAATTAACGACATATTTAATGGTTCATTAAATGAAGTTAAACAACATAATTCTCAATCTGGTGGTCATTCAACTACAATTGGCGGCTATAAGAAAAAATCAAAGAAATCCAGAAAATCCAGGAAATCAAAGAAATCCAGGAAATCAAAGAAATCCAGGAAATCCAGAAAATCAAAGAAATCCAGAAAATAATTATTCTACATGTTTTATTTACACGGTTTATTCATCTTGCATTTTCTCATTCAAGATTCAAAAGACAAATAAATTGGTTATTTTATGAAAATATATATTAAAATATAAGGTATAACCCAGTAACTTAATCCTATAACGAATATAATATTTTTTTTAGAACAGAATAAGGAATCGTTATGAATTTGAAATAATTTTTTTTAAAAAAATAGCATACTTGCCACATTTTTCCTTGTTATTTCTTACATCGACCGCATCTTCGTATCTATATTCCCCCGTAATTAAATTTGTCTCTCCAAATAATCGACATTCATTTTTAATCGGGGTAAAAAATTTGCAATTCGCACATATTGGGTTGTGTTTATTCTGAATAAAACAAGACTTCACATTATGGATAGTCGTTAAAATAAATATATAATATAACATCATAATTATAAATATTATCTATTATTTATTTATATTGTTTCAAATTTTACATACCTCTTTGAGAGATACAAATCCAAAATAGAATCTATTCGACTATTCCACATATTTTAACGGGTCAATTAATTCATCTGAATCCCGTCTCTCTTCTATATCTGTATTCTCCGGTTTATCTGATTCGGTTACTTCTACGATTCCCTCTACAGTTTTAGCTACTTTCGTAGTCGTATTCGATTGTTGTAAATAATATTGCATAATATCCCAAGAATTTGCTAATATACGTGGAGTAGTATTATATGTTGCCCCTAATACTAATGTATCGGGGGTCGAATATTTTATACTATACCACCAATATGGAGGAATATATAAAACGAACCCTTCAATAACGTCGAATTCTAGGAACTTTAATTTATCTACATCATTCATATATCCATGCTGTTCATTTTTTTGATTATTCCATGCATCTACCGGACTTCGAAATTCGTAGATTGAAAAATCCATAATCGGATATAAATATTTACGACTTTTCCAGGGAGTCATTTTTACAGTTATTTTACCAGAAGATATAATATAGAATTGGCGTTCATCTGTATGGTATCTCAGAGGAGTATATGCTCCTTCCGACCCTTGTAATAAATCGTATTTTTGATGAATCGTCCACGCAGGTTTTAAAAAGGGGTTTAGTTCGGCATACTCGGAATATAATCCTGATTCTTCGATAAAATCCATATTTTCTTCGGTAATAAAATGAGAACGACTATCCGCCAAAGTTAATTTCCTAAAACTCTCATATTTTAGCGGAATTGAATCTACGGAATTTTCATCGTGTATGTCTCGAAGTTTGATATCGCAAGATGCATGTTTTAGAAAAGCGGACGAATCTAAATCCGTAAATATATCTGGATTTACCTTTCTAAAATCCACTAAAATTGGTTGTTTAGTATTACATATTTCTTGGAATTGCGCATTTGTAGTATAATCCATCTCGTAAATTTCTAAATCTTCACCTTTTTTATATTGAGACATTACATGGACATACAAAAAGAGGATAATAATAAAAATAAAAACGGTAATATAAAAATCCATGTTTATGAATAATCGATGTTTTATTTATTATTTTTCTAAACGCAATTACGAAATTTTCATAAAATAAAATAAAATATATTTCATATATATAATGCAGCTTTATACGATTTACGTATATTTCATCATTTTAATTAAAGTGTTGTTTATTATATGTGCTTTAACGCATATTTTTCTAAAAGCTACTAATAAAAATCCGGATTTAGATAAGACGGTTGTTTATTGGAAAGAACGGTTCGAATTTATATTTTTCATATTAATGGCATTTTTATTAATATATTTATTCAATTTGAAAGACCCGCGCCCAGTAGTTGTCGAGGGTGAAACGAAACTATTATTATATTTATTTGGATTTATATTAATAATTACTGCTAAATGGAGTACTTTTATTAAAGAGGCTAAATGGTTTGATAATTAATTCAAAATGTATTTTACAGTTTTTGGTTTTCGTTCATATTAAACCCTCTTATAAAAATAACATAATAGTCTAGTTATATTATGTTATTATATCCACCATGTTATTATATCGACCATGTTATTATATCGACCATGTTATTATATCGACCAAAAAAATCAAAATCAAATCGGGTAGAACCGATTCAACTATTCATTATCCGTAATTTTGGGTGCTAAATAGACTCTTAAAGTAGCATTATCTTCGAGAGCATACGCCGCGCATAATGGATAATTATTGCATATTTTGAGGTCGATTTCTTTCGTTAATTTATGAAATGCACATATATTATGTAAATATGTCAATCCAAAAGATATTGATAATTGTTCGCCTTCATTAATTGAAAATTCGGTCAAGTCGTCGATGTTTATTTCGACCATCATCTTCCCATTCTCTACTCCGGTAGAATAGAGAACAATATTATTTTCGGAACATTCAATATCCATCGTATCTCCGAAAAGTTTTAACTGCGAGACAATATTCGCAAAATTTACGGAAGATAGTGAAAATTCTGCCGCATAATCTACTACAGGGATTTGCATATGTTCTGATTCAAGGTCTATTAACGGTATTTCGAAATGCGTATTATAAATTTTTACGTCGGATAATTTGCCTTTTTTTTGTTCAGGAATAGAAGAATCTACCGGACACGATGTAAAATGTATATCCAATTTATCCGTATGGTTATTATACTCTATGGTTAGAATCTGCGATTTATCTTTTGTTGCCAATATTTTGGAAAAAATGTCGATATGAATTCCAAGAGATTGTGTCTCTGTACATTCATACGTAGAAAACCACTCTGATGGAATATTTAATTCTACAATAGATACATGCGAAGTATCCATCGTCTGTATGAATAATCCCTCTTTGGTAAATTGCATGTTTACAGAATCGGTAAATGTTCGTAAATTTTGGAAAAGTAATATAAATGCCTCCGATTTTGTAGGGGATTGAATAATAAGTTGCATAATGAATTGTTAATAATATAATAATTCATTATTTATGTTGATTTTTATATTTGTTTATATTGAATCTGTTTCTCAACATTATAATGGAAGGTTTCTTCTTTAGTTAAATAAGTTGTCTTTTTTGTAATGTCTTTTTCTATAAATGGAGATATGATATTAATAATCATATCCATTACTGTCGGTGTATTTAAAATGCGTAGTTCTGTCATATAATGAATAAAGTTTTTATTTTCAGATAAACATCGATTACAAAACTCTTTAATCGCTGGAATATATCTTTCTGCCGCACTTATAGTAAATGATTCTAAATTAAAATTTATTTCGAAACATTCGTAATGTTGAATTAGATAACTGAATAAATTTATAATATGGTCAACTATACCGGTAAAATTTGCATCATTCGCAAATAATTTAAATATCGGATATTCAAAAACGATAATATTCGTTTCTGGAATTACATAAACCGTTTTTTCGATTAATACATTTATATCTATATTTTCCGAAATATATTTTGCACATTCCGATTTTTGCGTTTTTTTAAAAAATATATTTTTTTGATTATTTTTAAAAAAAAATTCTTGTAATTCTTCTACTTTGTTTAAAATATCGTTTGACGACATAAATATTTTTATTTATTGTTTTTATTTTATTCTTTTTATGTTATTTGTTTTTATTTTATTCTTTTTATCTTATTTATAACTTTATGAAACAATTGGTGTATCAATAGACGCATCCACCTCATGATTCGTTTGATTATCAACTTGATTATCAGTTTGGTTATTCAATTGATTATCAACCTGTGAATCAATCTCTGCATTAATGACTGGATTAATTTGGGTATCAACCTGTACATCCGTCTGTGTCTCAACCGATACACTATTATTTGTATTAACATCTGACGTGATTGAACTCGCAACATATTTTTCAAATAATAATTGATTTATATCCATCGTATAAGTTTGCAGTTTTAGAACTGTATCTTTGAGAGAATTTATTTCACCAGCTAATATTATAAATTTGTCTTGGAAATCATCTAAAATATCGCTAATATTTGTTGGTAACATTTCCTTTTCTGAAACATTTAATTCTAGTTGGTTCTCATTTAATGATTTCTCCACTTTAGTTAAACGTGTATCGAGTAATGAAATTACTTGTTGAAGTGTCAATCCTTGAGCTTGAGACGAAGGGGATGAAACGGCTGTACCTCCATTAGGTAATCTAGGGGTATCAGGAACAGGAGTAGTTACCCCTGCACGACGTTTTTTAGCAGCAGCAATTCCGCTCATTATATCATTTTTATGATATTCTCTCTAAGTATTTTGTTTTATTTTGTTTATTTTAGTTTGTTAAATTAAAATTGTCGAGAGAATTCTTTCTCTATCAAACTTATAGAATAATGGATCTTTTACAAGAAACCGGACATGAATCTAGAAAAACCTTCTTAAATCATGTATTTTCAGGAACAGAAGAAGGAAAAGCAGAAATTTTGAATGTGGTACAATATGCCGGCATGGGCGTTATTCCAATCGTTATCTTAAATAAATTAATCCAACGATTTATTCCTGAGGCGGATACCGAAAAATCCACCTTGGAACTTTTAGCCGAAATATTCATTCAGTTAATTGTTATGTTCTGTGGGATTATCGTGATTCATCGTATGATTACATATTTTCCAACATATAGTGGATTTAAATATGAATCCTTAACGTTAACTAGTGTGGTTTTAGCATTCTTAATTATTGTTCTCAGTATTCAAACAAAATTGGGTATAAAAGTAAATATTTTAGTCGATAGGATTAGCGAATTATGGAACGGTACGTCTTCCTCTGACGATTCGAATGCTCGAAAAAATGTTCGAATAAGTGCTCCTATGGCCGGGCATGTTCCAAGTCAAGCCGACTTTTTAGATAATAGTCAGGTACAAAATGATATGTTTCCACCTGCACCAGTAGCTACTACTCGCCCATCGAAATCGAATATGGATTCACAAATGCGTAATAACGATATTGGATCGTATATGGGTCCTATGGCGGCGAATAGTGTATTAGGTGGGTCTTTTGGGTCGATGTTTTAATAAAAATAAATCATTATATTAAATAATATAATGATTTTTGAATTAAAAAATAAAAAAATATCGGAACTTTTAGAAAAAAAATTGGAAATAAACGAAAAAACAAAAGAAAAATACGGAGAAGTGAATACTCCGGAAAGTCTGATTGAACAGATGTTAGATAAAATACCAGAAAAAGTCTGGAAAGACCCAAATAAAACATGGTTAGACCCTTCTACCGGTATCGGTTCGTTTCAAATTCTGGTTTATGAACGATTAATTAAAAGCCTCGCGTCTTGGGAACCGGATTTACAAAAACGGCAGAATCATATTCTTGGAAATATGCTTTATATGTGCGAAATTAATCCCAAAAATATAATGGAAGCGAAAAAAATATTTGGAGAGAAAGCAAATATTGAAAAATGCGATTTTTTAGAATCCGAATATCCAAATTTTAATATAAAAGAATACGATATTATTCTTGGAAATCCCCCATTTAACGCGAATCAAGAATCCGATGGAAAAAAAGGCGGTGGAAATTCATTATGGCCCGATTTTGTAGATAAAAGTTTATCTCTCTTGAATAAAAACGGAATTTTGGCATTTGTTCATCCTTCGGGGTGGCGAAAGCCTACGAAAAAAGAAGATATAAATGATAGTTTATTTAAGAAAATGACGAGAGACCACCAAATCCAATATTTAGAAATACATAATAAAACGGATGGACTGAAATTATTTGGTGTTCAAACGCGGTATGATTGGTATATATTAATAAATACCCCTTGTTTAAAAAAAACGATTATTCATGATGAAACGGGTAAAACACAAGAATTGGATTTACGTCTATGGGATTTTTTACCAAATTGCTATTTCACAGAAATAAAACGGCTACTTTCTAATAAACATAATACAGAAATCATTTATAGTAGAAATCAATATGGAACGGATAAAGAATGGACAAACGAAAAGGAATCGAAAGAATATAAATATCCTCTTATTCATTCTACGCCGATTGGAGAGACTAGATATTATTGGACAAATACAAAAACCCCTTCTGTAAAAAATTCGATGAAGATGTTTGGAATTCCTAAAATAATTTTCGGTGAATCCGGGATAAATAATGCTATTTTGGATAATTCTGGAAAATATGGAATAACTCAAGGGGCGATTGGTATAAAAATAGATAATAAAAAACATGGCATTTTTCTAAAAACTGCATTAGAAAGTAAAGAATTTGAGAGAATATTAAAAGCTCTCAATTTTGGGAATTTCAGGATTGATTGGCGAATATTTTTATATTTTAGAAAGGATTTTTATAAATTTTATTTAAAAAAAACAAAATATATAAAAAAAAGTTCAAAAAAAAACAGAACTATTAAAAAACTTTAAATTGTTTTATTTACAATATATTTTCTTATCGTTTTATTCTCTATTTTTTTATTATTTTTTTTGGTATAATGTTTTGAATTTCCTCGTTTTGAATTTCCTCCGATTAATAAAGCATTCGTACTATTAGATTTACTAGCGGATGTAATATTCTCGGCATTTAATGGAATATCCGTTTTTTTGTATGTGTTATTTATGATAGCTTTTGATGAATTCATAGGTTGTGTACCTTTGTCAGGTATGCTAATAGATGGTTTTGCATGATTTAATTGTTGTTCAAATTGATTTGGTTCAGCTGCATATTCTGATTTACCAGAGTTCGGTTTTAGTAAATCCGGATTGTCTGTGATTTCTGAATAAGAATTATAAGATTGGGAGCCAACCTGTGCTTGACGTTGTTTCGCTGCAGTTACTTCATTATCAAAGGATTCATTTATTTTATCAATATTTCGTAATAAATATTTAAACCCAGTTATTAAATCGATTACATTATTACGAGAAAAATAAAATGCATTACACATATCTTTTGATGGGTCTATATCAGAATAATCAATTGTAATTGGATAATCTTTATCATCTTCTAGTTGTGTGTATCTGTTATCTTTATTTTTGATATTCATTATGTCTTGACATCTTTTTTCAAGTTCTTCAATTTCGTTTTGTAGCTGATATTTTTTTTGTAATATTTCAGTATTTCCTGCATTTTGTATTGATTTCTCTATATCAACTAGATTATTTTTTTTTATTGTTAATTTATTGGTTTTTTCTCTAGATTCATTTATATTTTTTAAATATTCCTCAGTAATTCTCTGTTTACAATTCATAAATATTGATTTTAAAAATAAATCATTCTTTAATCTAGCAATAGTTTCTTTTAAAGTTGCGGGAATGTCTATGTCTGATAAATTATCTCCACTATTTCCTGATCCACCCGTTTTAGATTCAGACGGCTGTGATGACCAATTCAACACATTTTTTTTTACTTTATCTCCAAATAGATATGAGTATAAAGCACTTGGTCCGACTTTACTAAGAGGATTAATTACATTTTTGTCTATAATATTTGTCGCCTGAGTTATTGCAGTAGTAATACTACTCGCACTACTTAAGAGTGCAGTTTGTATGTTATTCTGTGCGAATTGCATATCAGATAAAGGGATTTGTTTTTCTTTGTAGATTAAAAAACTAAAATACTTAGTTAAAATTGGATAAATGACTTCTGTGATAAATTCTTTGATATCTGTATTTTTATATTCTCTGTTATATTCTATTATATAACTGTTTTGTTGGTTTAATGTGGTCTTTCTTATAACACTAATGATTGCATTATTTATAATTCCATTTTCAGAACACTCTTTATGTTTATATAAAAGAATTATTTCGATTATTAAAAATGGAATATGATCTAATGAAAATGTGTATTCAATCTCACCAATCGTATATGATTGGCTATTTGTTTCATATTTCTTTGTAATATAATTAAATATTTTCGCTAATTGTCTCTCAAATTCGGTAGTTATGAATGTCTCATCTTCATCATACTCGTATGGTGTCCGTTGAACAATAGATTGTGTTTCGCGTTTTTTTTGTGCATTTATTTCACTTTCGGATTTTTGATTTAGTTTATTCATAAGATTTAAAACATTAATACTTTTTGCCCACTCATAAATTTTTAATTCTACGTTATCTTGTTGCGGTTTATATTTTTTTGTAAAAAAAATGGTCAAATTATTTAAGTCTTCTTTAAATTTGAGTTTTAAACGTTTTTCTACTCCGTCTGATAATGTGTTTACCGCGTATTGTTCACCAGCCGAAGTTTGTATGGCGGTTTGTTGTGGGAATTTATACGTATTATCGTATACATTATTTTTCCATAATATTTCTTTCTCTCTTGATTTATAGCCCTCACTATCTTTTTCTGCATACATATTTTTTAAGGATATATATGCAGGCTCATCCGCAAGATAACATAACATGTCATAAAGAGATAGAGTTATTGCATCTTTACTGAATGAATATAATATAGATAATTCATTATAATATTCGGTTTTATCTGCATTTATTTTCAATTGTGATAAAAAGTCAATATATTTTTTTTCAAAATTATTATATATATTGTTTTTTATATTCGAAGAAGTTTTCTCACTTTTAACAGCGTTAACGAATAAGGTTACATACGATTTTATTTTTTGCTGTTCTCGCTTTGATAATATTATCATCGTCGGTTTTGGACTCCATACTCCATTTTTATCAATATTTATAAATTCGTTTAAAGGAAAAGGAGAAGCAACCGTAATATATTTAATTAATGTATATTCATTATTATCATTATTTTCATTACGTATATCTATAGGAGTATATTCAATTTGAGTGTCATTATCAGTTAATATCTTTGCATTAAATGTAGCCATTTTTCTTCTTGCTTCGACATTATTTAATACCATTTCTGAAGTAATTGATAATAAAGTACTTGGTAATGAAAACTTAGTTAATGTTTTTAAAACTTCTTCATTATTATTTGTGGAAAACTTTAAATATGTCGTATTTAATTTCTCATCAAAGTATATATACCCATTTGTTAAATTAATTATAATTTCATTAAATCCTTTTTCAGAAGATTCCATCTTTTGTTGAAATCCATATATTTTATAATAATTAGATGTTGTAGCCCTCCCCTCAACATATCCTTCTACTTCTTTACTTGCAAATTCTACTTTTCCCTGTGATGGATTCATCAAATAAAATGGTAAATTCCAATCATACGTATAGCCGAACCAATCTGTAAATTTTAAATTTTCATTTATATTCACTTTAACACTTGTAAAACAGGAGGATAATTCTATGAACGTAGATATAATTGTCGTAATTTCTTGAGAATATAAGTTGAAATCGTTAAAATTCTGTAATGATTCTTTTATAGATAATCCAATCGCAATAAAAACAGATTCCATAATCATTTTCATAGTACCTGTAATATCCAGACGTGCAGATAACATACTTGCCGTTTTGAATGCTTCTATACTATTTATTATAGTTACTGTAGATGTCGTAATAAATCCCATGGCATTAGATATTCCTCCCGTAAAACGTCCAATAAATGGGTCGCTTGACAATTTTGATGAAAAATCTTTTATCATATCATATGGTATAAACGCGTATAAATTGGTTGTCCCGTTACGTATTCCTTCCATTAATTCATAAAATGCATCATTAAGTGTTTTTGTGTTATCAACGAGAGTTATATTTTTTAAACGTATTTGAATTTCCGTACAAATATTTTTAATCCATTCTTTTATTATACTAGAAATCCAGTTACATACAATTGGATTTCTCGGCAAAATAAATAATATTTCTACTAATATATTCCATGTTTTCATTCCAGCCCAACCTGTGATTGATGCAACTGAACGACTTGTACTTTGCATACTATCTTTTATATATTCTGATACAGTACGTCCTTCTTCATATTTTAATATTGATTTTTGATTTGTTATCCCATCCCACCAGTCTTGTAAACTTTTATCGCTGAATGCGTAATTTTTTTTTATCCAAGTTTGACAACTATATAATAATGACAAATAGATCCTTTCTATTGTAGTTGCAGTAATTGGTATATAGTTAGTAAAACTTTTTTGTATAACATGACCTAGTTGTTTTAATGTACGATTATATACATTATTTCCAAAACTAGAAGTATATCTTAGGAGATTCGTTTTTGCAATTTTTGTTTCTTCTATATCTTTTTCTTTGTTTTTTTGATATCGGCGTTTCATTAACTCTCTAATTTCATTTGTTTCATTTTGAATATCTTGTGGGTTTTTATTTCCGATAGTTTTTTGTAGGGTTTCTATTTGGTTATCAATCTCCGAAATATACGTTTTTGTATCGGTAAGAGTTTCATTATATTTTTTTAATAATTCCTCTTTTTTTTTAATATATTTTGCTTCTTCTTCTGATTCTTTAATTTCATTTAATTGTATCAATTTATCGAAATCTTGTACTATATTAAGTGTATTTTTTTTATAATCTTCCGTTTCTTGAAATGTCCCTTGAGATTTTTTTATTTGATATTTATTTCCTTCAAGCTTTAATGTATTGTTAATGTTGTATAATAAAATATTAAAATAAAAGTGAAAGTCAATAAAATCTTTTGATAATCGAGCCTTTAGTTTTTCGGTGACTTCAGTTTCCATTTGAATATTGTGTTCTGCATCCGTTTTTTCAGTTTTAGTTAAGCCAACAAATTCTAAGAGTTGATTCCAAGTATACGGAAATGTATTATTTCTAATTTTATCAAATATAGCATTATACGCCCCTTTAACATTTTCAGTAAATGTTTGATTTAATTTACTAGAAAAAGAAAGTTTTGCTTTATAATCGTTATCGATATCTTTTACAGTATTAACTATTTCTTTTAATCTTTGCTCTGTCTTCACAAAATTAAATTTTTGTATAAAATCGGCGACTGTATTTAATTTGTCTGTGATATCTCTTAATGTCGTATCATTTAATATTTCTATTGGTTTATTATGGTTAAATTCGTTTTTTATTAATTCAACAATATTGTTATTTGTAGTTTCTACTGGTTCTTTATATAGTAAAATATCTTTCAATTTTAATAAATTTTTTTTAATGCCTAATTCGGTTTCTATAGATCTTATTTTGGAAGTTTGTTGTTTTAAAAAATTAATAATTTTATAATCAAATTCTGTATAATTTTCTGTTGTAAATTTATTCTCACTTTTTACGGGTTTATTCATTAATGTATAATCTTGAGATGTCTGATATTCTAAAAAATGTATTCTTGTTAACAAGAACCGATTTATTATTATATTTTCATTATTATTAATCTTTCTATCCGATTCTTCCATGTGTAATATATTAATAAACGGTGGTAGTCCTTCAATCTTAAACTTATTATTATATACTTCAATTAATGATTTGAAAAAACATAATCTTTTAAATTTTATACTTTTAAATATTATTATTATATTTTGATCAATAAAATTAAGTTCATATGTATTTTTTTGTATATTATCTTTTAATTCTTTAATTTTTGTTTTTCTTCTCACACTTATTTCATCAGTATCAGGGGTGCGTCGGTTATTTATTTGACTAACAAAATTATTACCACGCAGCAGTATTTCGTTCAAATGTTCGTTTTTTATATATTCTATATATTCTTTGTGTATCTTCGCTTCTTCTTCAGTATCATGATGTATAATAGTGTTTAATTCTTTTTTATGTTCTTCTATTTTTTCTGATTGTATATATTTGTTTATAAACGTTCTTAAATTATTACAATCGTCTGTCATATTTCTGTCTATTAAACTATTAAAAATATATAAAAAATTACTTAAAAAATTAAAATCGTTTTTTATATCTGCTAGACTATTATAATTATATAAAAGTTTACTTGAATTATGCGAAAATCTATCATCCGCTGTAATAAAAAAAAAGTATTGATCTGATTTTTTTAATGATTTTTCTATTATATTTTTAATTTTTGTAATTTCTCTTGTTATGATATTTTTTTTATCGTTTGATCGTTCATTCGTTAATGCGAGTTGAAGTTGTATTAATTCTTGTTGATTTGCAAAAATGTTAATATATGATTTTAGGTTATATTTGATTTCATCGTTTAACTCTAATTTATCTTCTTGATAATTTTTTAAGTTTTCGTTTATTTTTATAATTCGGTTATATATATTTAATGCTTTTTTATATTCATAATGTTCGGTTAAATCAAAAAATAAAAATTCATCAATAAAATTGTTTAAATTATTATAATTTAATCCTTGAGTTATATTAAAATATCCATCATAATCACCTATAAAAAGATTTTGTAATGTCATATAATTATAAGCAAACTCTAATATGGATTTTAATGGTTTTGGCGAATGTAGTGGTTCTGTAGGAGTTCCTCCTTGTTGTTCAAATCTGCGTTTTTTGCTTGATTGTGCTACTTCTGGTGATTCTTGTGATTCTTGTGCTGGTGCTGCTAGTTCTTTTGGTGCTGTTACTACTGGTGCTGGTGCTACTACTGGTACTTGTGCTGGTGCTTCTACTTCTTCTACTGGTACTTCTACTGGTGCTTCTACTACTGGTGCTGCTTCTTCGACTTCTTCTACTGGTACTTCTACTGGTGCTTCTACTACTGGTGCTGCTTCTTCGACTTCTTCTACTACTGGTGCTGCTACTACTTCTACTGGTACTGGTGCTGGTAATTCTACTTCATTTACCATGGTTTGAACAATTGATGAATCATTCGTACATATATATATAGTTCCATCAATCAATAATTTAGAATCATCTGTTTTATTATTTTTCCAAATTCCATCTACATATAGTTTACCATCGTTAGAAATATATTCACCATATGTTTGGTTAGTATTATTAATTATGCCATAGAATATTCCATTTTGACTATTTATTACATTTTGTAATTGGCCATCTTCTATATTAACCGTAGCATTTAAATATTTTCCAAAAATAGTAGTGTCTGTATCATAGTTATAATTATTTTTACTATATAAGTCGTTGTATGTTTTTAATAAATGGTTACGGCGATTTCGCTGTTTTTCAAAAATAACTTTATCTGATAATGTTAATGAAAATGGTTTATCTTCATTATTTATGATTATTTTTTTAAATTTTGATAATGTTTCTATCTTGTAATTATAATATAATGAATCTAAATCATCGGATTTATTATTTTCTATTTTTAATGCTTGTTTAATCTCATCCTCTATATCTTCTTCGTCGTCATCATCATTATCATTCTTATTTTGAAGTTTTGTTAGTTGATGTTTAGCTTTAACTTCATCTTGTTTGTTAAACTCATCTTCTTCATTTAACATATATTTTATTGTAGCTGCATCACCCACACTAAATGAAGTACCACCTTTCATTTTTTTTTGTGAACCATAATAATAATTATTTTGTATGATTATATTCTTATTTTTATAATTATATGCATTTAATAATTTAATGATATCTTTTTTAGTAAATCCCAAATTTGATATTTTATGAATTAAAGCATATGTTTCTTTATAATTATTTTCTTGTTCCCATGCAACAATATCGAAGTCGTTTGTTTTTTTACTCCCACCTTTATATCCTCCTTGTAGTGATTCTGACGTGACATCATTCAGAACATTATTCGGAGGTTCTGCTATACGCAATAATGTTTTGAAATCATCTAATGCCGCATTAATTGTTGGGTCACCTACTTCAGTTGCAAGGTTGTTTAATTGATTATATACAATATTTTCCTCGTCCTTAGTTAAAGTACCCTTTAATTTATTTTTTCCGCTGTTGTAGTAATCATCATAATTTTTATTAATTATATCATTTACATATGCCACACAACAATATTTATTTTTTCCATTTATATTATTTATTTCTAGTTTTTGAGATGCTTGACAAACAAAATTTACATTATTTAGATTTGCTAATGATGGATTATGAGAATTTTCATTTATATCTTCACATTTATCACTAGTTAATTCTTTTTCATCACTATCATAAAATTGTTGTAACAATTCTTGTACTTTTAATTCATGTTTATCATCTTTATCATGTTTTAAAAAAATGAATATTTCATTAATATAAATATGAAATTGTTCTGCTAATGCTTTTCTTAATGGAAATGTATTCATATCGATTAAATAATTTTTATAATTATTACAAGATAGTAAATATTGTTGTATTTTCGTATATTTATTAAAATCATTTCCTTCTGGAAAACACTTTCTACATGATAATGCGATGATATTTGTTGTTAAAATATAATGGTTGTTTGTATTCAATAAAAAAACTAAATAATAAATTAAATGATCTTTTATTATGTATTCTCCATCTTCCCCTATTTCGGTTAATATTTTAAAAATCTCATGTTTAACATGTTTAACGCCTGTTTTTTTTTCGACTTTTTCAAATATTCGATTTGAAATATCTTCTCTCCATTTCTTCCACTCTTTATTATCTTCTGATGGTGTTTCTTTTAGTTTTATATTAAATTCTTTACATTCTTCACTGGAATCTTCTTCTATTATAGTTTGAGCAGATTCTGTATTTTCAGATTCGTTTATTTTTGCATATTTAAATGAAGTGTCTTTATTTTCTATTTTTTTAATTATCAAATGTCTCTCAACATTAGTTTCTATTACTTGTCCAAATTTATTTGTATGTTTGTATTTTATATTATAGTTTTTGTATTCTCCTCGTTGATTTATTTTGTGAATTTTACCTTCTTCCCATTCTTGACAACTATTCATTCTGGCATATACATCATCATTTATAGCAAGTTCCTCTTTACATAAATTTGTATTATATGAATAAACATGTTGTTTCCATCTACGTTCATAATCTGTATCAATAAACGTATTAAATTTTTCCTTTATTAGTGCTAAAGGGTTTACTCTTTTGCTCATAATTTATATATATAATATATATATACTTTTTAATAAATAAACTCAACCTGTAAAATACCGTAACAAGTATAATGAATAAAAACGGTATGAAAAATGAGATATCCGGTTTCTCTCAAAATTCATATTAAAATCTTTTATAAAAATATAATTATTTAATCGAACGATATTTTCTTACGTTAGATATGTAATAAATAATAATAAAAACTCTCATTTATATAAAATAATTATGATTATTACGACGTTAGGGATAATTCATTTTATACATTCTCCTTTATTAATTATATTTCCATTTATTGTAGAAAATAATACGATGGATATCATTTATATCATGTATTTCTTTGGTATAATGTTTTTATACACATTTATCGATGGAGAATGTCCGATATCGTATCTAGCTAAAATAATAGACGACCGAAACTACACCGCTGGAAAGGATATAACGCATTATCCTGAAATGGAACGTATACTTAATGTCCCGTATATTGACTATTATTTTCCAATAATGACGACTCTGTATTTATTCTCTCTAGTTATCGTTATATTACGTACAAAAATACATCTTTATTGGTTTATTTGTCCACTTTTATTTGTATTTGTATATTTTTTATTTATACGCGAGATTGTGTTTATACATCTAACTCATTTCAATATATTTCAAGAAATTACGAAATATGTATTATTATTTACAATATGTATATTGTCTGGAATCATCATTCTTAATTCGTGATTTATCATTTATATCAAAAATAATATAAATTATAAGATTTATATCCATCATAAAATACTCTTATGGAGTGTCTATCAAATCATACTGTAATGAATGATGGAATGGAATTACGTAGCGGAAGACAATTATGTAATATAAACACTCTTTCCAGAATTAAAGATACATTCATTAAACGTATGAAAAAATTCATAAATAAAATAGAATTCGAAAATCACCTCATAAAGAGGACCAAATATATAACAAATATGTATGCATATATTTTAGAAAATATAGAGGATTTTAAGAAGAGTTGTTATGATTGTACCTCGTCATACAATAAGTTCGTAGAAATGATTTTACAAAAACTGCCATTATTGATTGAAGAATGTATTTATATATTGAAACATAGAACGAAAAAGTATAATAAAAAAACGATGGACGAAATAAGTGTTTTTGTGAATTGCATGGATATTATGTGGAAAGTAAACTCATACTTACTGCGAATATTGTAAAGTTATAATTTACTGCATTTATAATTTACTGCGTGTAAACATCAGATTTGTTAATTCGATCCGAATATCTTCATCGTTAAAATGATAATCCCAAATATCTTCGCGGCATAAAGAACAATTCAGATTTTCGTGCATAATCATGCCTTTAATACAAGTCGCACAATATATATGAGAACAGTTCGTGCGTACGATAAAATCCGGTTTAATTACGGTTAGACATATAGGACATTCATTTTCCGAATTTAGATATTTTTCTCCGATTTCGTTAAAGGTACTATAAATTCCCCAATTATTTTTTAGAATACGCTTCTGTCTGGATGGTAAAAATTGTCTCCAGTAATTTTCTGTATTTATTTTAGAAACCTGTTGTTCGGATAAACCTTCTTTTGGCAGATTTTTTAATCTCTCGATTTCTTTCAATTTTTTCTTTACTTTTCTTTGTAAATCGTTGGTCGTTTTTTCGTCGACGACTTCTTCGAGAACACCGAATGGATTGTGTGTAGATAACATTTATTGTTTGGCGATTTCGTTGGTTTGGTTGTTTTATATTTTATGAATGAAAACATAAAAATCATTTCAATTTTATGTTTTATTATACTGGAGAGAAATCTAATATCGAATAATATAATTCAATACAATAAATTTATTACGAATATCTACTTGACTGCCTCCCCCAGTAGAATCTGTAGTAAAAGTATGGGAATGAGAACCATTTTGGGCAATACTTCATTATAATTATTATTCTAAACATATAATTATTATCTACGAATAATTTGCAAAATCTACCGTGTTCATCAACTCCATACGTTTTACAGATTCTTCGAATGTAACACGGCTATCCATATTGGTGAATAAATATTCGGTATTCGGCGATTCTTCCGTTTTTTTAATCTGTTTATAAATCTCGTGAATCTTTTCGGTTACATTTTGTATAATTTCTTTATTGCTTATCATCTCAATATTTGTAGGAACCGGTTCAGTTAATAATGCAACGGCATAATATAATAAATATCTACGACGTTTAGATGCAGCGGGAGTATATTTAATACAAAAAAGAGAGAATAACGCACGTAGAATTTTTTCGATGAAAGGGGTGGTTTTTTTATGGAATAAACAGTCCCAAATTAACCAAATGATATCTTTTTGATATTTTACGTCTACCGGCACATATGTTCGTTTTTCACAGAATGTAGGCGATCGTTTATTACGGCATAGAATATCAAATTCGATGATCCATTCGATCCAATAGGAAGCATTCCTCATATTGGCACATTCATCCGAAATACAATATGCAAATTCGTTTATTGGAATAAATATTTCTTTTGGATCTTTTTTTAAAAAAATAGACTCTATAAAGAATACATTCGGTGCTTTAAGTCGTTCGGTCATTTGCGTCATATCAAACTCTTCTGTACGATTGATCTTTATAGATTCGAAGCTGTGTTTTTTATTAGATAATACGAGGATGCAAATGATTTCAGCAAATAGCCCGCGTATTTTACTTGAATTTCTTAAATCTATCTCGGAGATATATAACCCCTGTGCCATAATATTTCTGAAAATGTTATATCGCATTTCGAGATAAATAGCTATTTTAGGATTTCCTAAATGAATATGCTTACCTACATAATGGAGGATGGCTTCCCATAATTCCATATAATGACCGGCACATACAAGTTCTGCTGCCCAATAACACGCCGGCTCTACTTTTCCATTTACCATATTCTTAATTAGTTGATTACGGACATCGGTTTTTTTATATTTTGAGAAAGTAACTCCTTTAAATTGGGAAGAGGTTCGGATATCATTTATAAAGGAGTTTGGCGGAACATCCGATGATGACATCTGTATTAGATATATTTATAAGCGAAATGATTTTTATGCATTTATCTTAATTTTTATTTAGGATTTCATATAAATGAGAGATTATCGAATATTGCAAAAAACCAGTCTTTTAATATTATTAACCGCTATTCTCTCATTTTTCCATAATGTAAAACATTCCGTCTTTTATCTTTTACAAATAACGCTTTTTTTATTATTTATTACAAGTAGTCTATTTTGGAAAAATCCTGTAAACAAATCTGTAATACATCGTATTGATGCGGTGATTGTCCGTATCGCGATTACCCTATGTATTATATATACGTTTTTTTATAATACACCATCCTATCCGTTTTTATGTATGTATTATATTATTTTAGGATTATTTACGTTATCCTTTATTTGTTCGGATTATTATTCTTCTTTAGAATGGTGTTGTGAGAACCATATCGCATATCATTCATTATTACATTATTTTGGATGGATAATTGGATTATATGCGATTGCATAATATTTTATTGTTATTAATATATAACACGCGATGGCTACTAGGAAATATAAACGTAAATTTGTAAAAAAAGGTGGACATAATTCAAAGAGACAAAAATGTTTGGATACCAAATGTAAACTCTGGTTGGAAGATGCTGCTAAAACCCATTTACAAGTGAAACGTCTATTTCAAGAACAATATAAAGCAGCTTTAGAAAAAGAGAAAAAGATATGTAATTCAAACTCAAAATCATCTCCAGAATGTAAACGTATAAAAGAGGAGATTATGAATACTAAACGAAATTTAGCAGAATTCGAAGATCCAAAAAATATGGCAAAAACGAGAGAAATTGAATTAGCCTCATGTAAGAATTTTTATTGTAATGAAGGATGTAAAGATACGATTTTTGAGAATGGTGCACCAGATATATTACCTTCTGAACTTTTTAAAAAATATAAAAATAGTAAATCGATGCAAAATATGTTAATAAATCAACGTAAACAACTATTTGATAAAAAAAAATCACGTTTTAGTGCTACAAAGAAACGAACGATATTAATTGATGATTTTTATGAAGATATGCCTAAGACGACTATTGTAAAATTAAAACAAGAAGGTGCAATTTCAGGATGTACTCGTACGTGAACACTTTTATAGTATTATATAACCCATTCTATATTTTATGGCTACTAATGGAAAATAATAGGAAGGGGTGTATCAATCGTGATAAGAACGGATGTAAGAATATCCAAAAAGTATTCAAATCTTATATGGAAACAGGAGAAAGACCTGAAAAGTATAGAAGAGAATACAA
>Ga0114963_10000740_pt1 | contig 22162 bp, 13 predicted proteins | sample C_131016_EF_Meta_FD_87019 | JGI IMG/M metagenome (GOLD analysis project Ga0114963, IMG submission 87019) | Freshwater microbial communities from Lake Croche, Canada to study carbon cycling - C_131016_EF_MetaG | ecosystem: Environmental > Aquatic > Freshwater > Lake | place: Lake Croche, Canada...
TCCAAGTACATGCCCGCTTTAACTGTTTACACAGTAGCTACGCTTCCCAGTGCAGCGACCGCAGGTGCAAGCGCTCGGTCTTTTGTCTCTGACGCAACAGCTACTACATTTGCTTCTACCGTAGTTGGCGGGGGTGCAAACAAAGTTCCCGTTTACTCAGACGGAACCAACTGGAAAATAGGGTAAAGATACAATGCAAACCACTGCCATCTAAGGACTATTTATGAGCCTACAACTCGCTGCCAAACATTTAGCCCAACAGGGGCGCGGTAATGACTCCGCGCTCGTCCACATGGCCCCCAGAGAATTGGCGAGCTTGCAAGCTCTTGCGCAAAAACACGGTGGCTCTTTATCTATCAACCCCCAAACTGGCTTGCCCGAAGCTGGGTTCTTAGAGAGCTTGCTTCCCGCTATTATTGGCGGCGGTTTGTCCGTTGCGTCAGGTGGGACTATTGACCCCATGACTGCGGGTATGCTGGTTGGCGGTGGGCAGGCTATGTTGACCGGAGACTTGAACAAGGGTCTGATGGCCGGTATCGGTGCTTATGGTGGCGCTGGTATGGGGCAATACATGGCCAATGCGGGTTCGGTTGTACCCGCCGCCGCCGCAAAAGAAACAGTAAGCATCCCAACTGCCGCAGAAATTGCACCCGCCCGAGCTATAGATACAAACGTGGAGTCAGGTGCAGCTAGCCAACCCGAGCTGTATCAACATGGGGCATACATGCCCGAAAAAACGGGGTTTTCATTTAGTAACAATTTAGGTAACGTTGAACAAGATATAATCCCCACAAGCTATAGCCCAACTGCGGACGCAAAAAGCGATATTACTGCGGGATACAACGCCGCCCCATCAGCAAGCCCACCTAAAGATTTCGCTGCATTCCAGCGGGGGCTCACTATGGACAACACATTGGGGTTTATGAAGGCCCACCCTATGCAAGCCGCTGCGTTGGCTTCTGGCCCAATTATGGAGGCTACTACACGTCCTCCTCCCACCGCTGCTGTAGATTCAGACAAAGGCGCAAACGCCAATGCTGGCATTAAGTACCATGCTAACTTCGTTAACCCAACTCCTGCGCCTAACCGTTATGGCATAGAGCAGGTATACAACCGCCCCACTTACATGGCTGAAGGTGGCCAAGTAGAGCACTATGTTGCTGGTGGGTTAACCCCCGCACTACGGGCGTATCAGCAGTTGCAACAACAACGGGCTAGCCGTAGGCCTCAAATCAATGCTAAACAGCAGTTTGATGACTACATGAATTCCGTTCGCGGTGGAACTACAAAACCAAAATTTTGGACGCCTCCAGCACCTGCACCCACACCCGCGCCAATTGCACCAACTCAACCTATTGATACTTCCAATCAAGGCGGTGGCGGCGGTGGCAGTGGTAGAACACCGGCAGATTATTCTGCTGCGGGAGAATTTAACCCAACTAGCGAAGGCGCGTATAACGTATCGCGTGCAGGGCAAAGCATTAGCACTATATCCCCACTCCTTGGTGGTGTTGTAGGCGCATATGGCAACTACTTAGCCAAGAATGTTGACCCTAACTACAGCCATGAGGCTATGCGTAAACCAATTGCAGTAGCGCCTTTTGTAGATGTAAATAAATACGATAGTAATTTTTACGATGCCCCACTAAGTTCACGTACGGATATTTCTGGTTACCCCCTGCGAGAGTCTGAACTGCGCAGTCTTGAGAGCGGGTTAAGCTACAAAACACCAGCGCAAGAAGCAGCGGAAGCGGAATTTAATGCGATAGCAGCAGCAGCAGCAGCAACAGAAAATAATACCCCCACAGACCCGTTTACTGGCCTACCCAAAGCACAAGTTGCTGCGGGGGATAACCTGCTTATGGGCACAGTTATTCCAGCGGCAAGTGAATCTAATCCTTACGGTCTAAACTACCAAAAACCAGAGGCAGCAACTAACCCGTTTGTTAATTCAGTTTCACCAGATGGATTTACTACTACGGGCATGACCTATACGATGCCTGTTAATGCTGAAGAAAGGGCTAATGATTTAAGCGATTACGGCGCGGTCACCAACAAATTTAACCTAGGTACTTTAACTCCCGATTCATTAAACTATGCGGGCACTGGAGTTTCGGATACATTAAATATGTCTTCTGTGCCCGAAACTACCCCAACAGAAAAAAACATAACGTATACCCCTGCGGAGCAAACAAGGATAGACAGAGAACAAGCTTTACGCGATTTGCAATCAGCGCAAGAACGCCAATCACCAGATTCAATTGCTAAATACCAAGCGCAAGTAAATGAGTTAAATGCTCTATCGTTGATGCGCGACAATATAGACACGTTTGGGCCTGTTACTGCGGGTGATGCCGAAGGTGTTTCCGTAGTCCCAGTCTCCGCCCCTGAAGCTGCCCCAGCCCCCGGTGTTGACCCGTTCAGAGAAAGTATATCCACACAAAATGTTGTGTATGGGCCCGATGGAACGGAGTATGGTACTCCTGCTGCTGCTCTGGCTGCTGGTGTGACTAACTACACCATGTCTCCACCTGTTGGCATGCCAATTACCCCTATCATCCGGCCTCTTGACCCGTACGCGGTAGATGCTGGCTACGCAAATACCCCGGCCCCAAGAGACAGACTTGGCGAACTTAGCGCGTCCTACGGTGGACTTGGAAGTGCTTGGCAAGGGGTTGTTGACCGGGAGGGAAACCCTGTATTGACTAGCCAAGGTGCTGCTGAAAAAGCATTCCTAGATTCTCCTCTAGGTATTACAACCGGTAATTTGAACGCGGCTAAAACTTACGCTCCACCTCAAGACCCTGCCCAACAACAGCAAGCAGCAGCCCAAGCAGCAGCCCAAGCAGCAGCCCAAGCCGACCGGGAACAAGCAGGACGTGAAGCAGCTAGGCAAGCAGAAGCCCAAGCAGCAGCCCCTGCGCCAGCCCCTGCGCCAGCCCCCGCTCCCGCTCCCGCTCCCGCTCCCGCTCCCGCCCCTCCAAGCGAAGGTAGAGACCCAGAAGCTACAGGTAGAGACCGTGACACAAGCCCAGTCGGTTCAGAGCATGAAAATGTAGGGGACCGTGATAGTGGTGGTGGTGCAGATGCCCGAGGTGGGTATTTAGCCCACGGTCAGTTTGACCAACGCATGGCCCGTGGTGGGAATGTGCACGGCAACCTACGCCCACCTCATCCGTTTTTTCAAGATGGCAAATATAGCTTCCACCCCCCGCAGATGTACGCAGATGGCGGTGAGTTAGACCCCTATAATCTTGGTTCTTATTCCGATGGTGGTCGGCTGCTCAAGGGCCCCGGTGATGGTGTGTCCGATTCCATCCCAGCCACTATTGGTAAGGGGCAACCTGCTCGGCTAGCCGACGGTGAATTTGTGATTCCTGCGCGAATTGTTTCTGAGATTGGCAATGGCTCTACAGAAGCTGGCGCACGTAAGCTTTACGCTATGATGGACAGAATTCAATCGGCACGAGGTAAAACTGTGGGTAAAGGCAAGGTAGCAAAAAACACTCGCGCAGATAAATATTTGCCTAGATAATCATGCCCTTGTACCAAGTAGCCCCCCGTGAGTTACCTGAACTTTGGCCAATTGCTGCCCCTATGTTGCAAAGAGCCATTGATGTTGAACCGGATTTCATAACTATCGAGCAAGCGGAAAACTTTATCCGCACTGGCAAAGCTCATTTGTTGGTATGGGAAGAGCCCGATGTAGGTGTTACCGGGGCTGCGATGGTTGAGTTTCTTGATTACCCACGCGAACGCGTTGCGCATATAAGTCTTACAGGTGGCAAAGGCATAGCAAATCCGCTGGTCTTTGGTGAAGTTAAAAATTGGATGCGTCTGTATGGGGCTACTAGAGCCCAATGCTGGACCAAGGGTGCATTAGTCCGTGTGTACGAAAAAATTGGGTTTGAAAACACCCAACAAGTCATGCGGATTAAGCTGTAAAGATTAAGGAGTCATCATGTCAGGCGGAAGCAGTTCACCAACACCAACCTCGACCACAACAGGTCTAGCAGCACTGCCAGACTGGGCGCAGGGCTACGCCAAAGATACGCTATCCAATGCAGCATCGCTCACAAACATTAACACCAACCCGTACCAACAGTACGATGCGCAACGCATTGCAGACTTTTCTCCGTTGCAACAGCAGGCCCAGCAAGGCGCTGCCAACATGCAGACTTCCGGTGCCATTGGTGTTGGGCAAGACATGGCGCAAGCAGCGGGTCTTTCCGCATTGGGAACTAACTACAACGCAAGCAACTACGGCAGTCAATTTAACCCCCAAGGCATTGGGTACGGCGCACAAACAATGCAGGGTTACCAGATGGGCCCTGCCGAGCGTATAGGCACTCAAAGTTTTGCTCAGCCCGGTGCAGCGGATGCTTACATGTCTCCGTACATGCAAAACGTGGTGGACATCCAAAAGCGTGAAGCACAACGCCAGTCTGGTATTCAAGGCACGCAACAGCAGGCACAGGCAGTTGGAGCAGGAGCTTTTGGTGGAAGCCGCGATGCTATTCAGCGTGCAGAGCGTGAGCGCAATCTTGGCACTCAAATGAACGACATTCAAGCGCAGGGTTCTCAAGCCGCGTTTGGCCAAGCACAGCAACAGTTCAATGCAGAGCAGCAAGCACGGTTGGCAGCACAACAAGCTAATCAACAAGCAGGACTTACCACTGGAATACAAAACCTAGGTGCTGCACAACAAACTGGATTGGCTAACTTAGCTGCTCAGAATCAAGCCGGGCAGTTCAACGCTGGGCAGAACCTGCAAGCCGCAAGTCTAGGTGCTCAATATGGGCAAGCAGCTAATCAGCTTAACGAGCAGTCTCGCCAGTATGGTGCGGGTCTGGGATTACAAGGTCTTCAAACGGGGCTGCAAGCAGCGGGTCAACTTGGTACGTTGGGGCAGAATGAGTACGCCCAGAATATGGGCATCAACCAGCTACAGGGCCAGTATGGTGCACAGCAGCAAGCTCAGCAACAACAAGGACTTACTCAGTCCTACCAAGACTTCCTGAACCAGCAGAACTACCCATACAAGCAGATGGGCTTCATGTCCGACCTGCTTCGCGGTTTGCCGTTGGGTCAGCAGTCTACGCAGTCTATCTATCAAGCCCCCCCGTCAGCAATTCAAAACATTGGCTCTTTGGGTCTGGGCGCGTATGGCGCGAAGCAGTTGGGTATGTTTGCTGATGGCGGACAAGTGCATAGCTATGCCGACGGTGGTGATGTCAACTCGATGGATGACCCAAACGCAATGACTGCGGCAGTAGCCAAACTTTCTGACGAGCAACTAAAGCAAATCATTCAACGCCCATCTAGCGCAGCCGAACTCCAAGCGGCTCAACTAGAACTAGCTACCCGTGCATCTGAAAAAAGTGGACTTGCTGGGGCTTACAACATGGCTCAAGGTGGCATGGTTGCTTTCGCCCGTGGTGGTATCCCTAGGTACGATGGAGAAAATGGTAGTGTGGTTGATGGAGGTACTAATTACGCCGCACTTGATTCTTTATCCAATAACTACGACTCTGAAGACGACGACGAAGATACAACCGGTGTAGTTGATTCAAAAGGAAACCCCGATGCGTACAACCAAGTTACGCAAGAATACCTAAACATGCTGCGGGATAACAAAGACCGTTCAGGTATACAACTGCGTAGCGATAAACAAATGGAAGACGCAGCAATGGCCCGATATGGGCGTATGAACGAGAGAATTGGCGGGGATAAAACCTACACCGATATTCAAGACCAGATTTCCAAAATGCGCGGAGAAAATGAAAGCGCGTTAGGTGAAGGTAAAGGACTGGCTGCACTTCAAGCAGCAGGTGCAATGCTTCAAGGCAATGACCCCATGAGAGGGCTAGGTGCTGCGGGTGCTGCGTTTGCTAGTTCGTACGCTCCTGCACTGGCTGCTAAGCGTCGGGCAGACCAATCCTTTACTGAGATGAACATCAACTTAGCCAGAGCCCAACGTGCTGAAAAACAAGGCTTGCTTAAAGAGGCTGATGCTTATACACAAAGTGCAGAAGCTAATAGGATTAACGCATACAAAGCAGACACCGCAGCACGTAAATTGAGTCTTGATTCCTTGCCTCGTGCAATGCGGGCACTTAAGCCGGTCATTCCTAAACCTGCGGCAATACCTAAACCCAGCGATATGGCTTTGGCGGTAGATGCTCGTGTGGCTGAGCTTACAGGTAATGGTATGGACCCGATTAAAGCAAGGGCCCAAGCGTTTAAGGAAATAGGCACGCAGTTCCATCCTGCACCAATTGCCGCAGGCATCTCCGCAACAGCGATGGGCGAAAGGTCTGCTGCCCAGATAGCCGCCGATGAAGAGAAACAACGGAAAGAGATTGCGGAAAAACGAGACGCAGCACGGTTGCTGTTGGAGAAAGAAGTTGATGCTTCGCTTACGCCAGTAAAACTTATGGAGTACCCTGAGTACGCGGAGGCAATGAAATATTTTGGTAAAACCCCTCCCGCTGGCGTACTTACCCCAGCAGAAGTTAGGGAAAAGATTAAAAAGACTGAAGTAGAACGCCGTGCAGGTGCGCGTCCGTCTGCTAGTGGTGAGGGTGCGGGTAGTGGTGCTGGTGCTGGTGCTGGTGGGGCTATAGCACTTCCTGCCAATGCAACGGCAGCAGCTTTAAAAGACGGACAGTTGTATAAAACTCCTCAAGGTGACGCAAAATGGAACGCTGCTAAACAGAAATTTGTAGCGCAATAAAGGGCTAGCATGGCAAAAGAATTCACTCTAGAGGAAGCACTAGCCCCTCCACCTAAAGCTGCGCCTAAAGCCGCCCCCAAAGAATTTACCTTAGAAGAAGCATTAGCTACTCCCGCCGCCGCTCCCGCCGCTACCTCAACCGCTGCACAAAACCGGGCCGACGCACAAGCTAGGCAGGATGCAGCTTCCCAAGGGCTGGAGCAAATCTCTACCCCCCAAGCGGAGTTGGCTGATGCAGAGAGAAATGTTGCTGCGCTTACCAGAGAACTGCGACGCAAAGGAGTAGATGCTGGGCCCCGCCCTGCTATTGGTAGCACCAAGGCCGGAGACTTTCTACTCGCTCAAGGAGCCAAAGCCCAAGGCCAGCAACCCGCCGACGTTGTTGTTCCTCCCCCTGTTGCCCCTCCCCCTGCGGTAACCCCCCAGCTTGCTCCTAAACCTGTGGATGCAGTGGCTGCTGCACGGGCGGCTATACCGCTTGGAGCTAGCCCTAAGTTCATAGAAAGTATGCGGGCTGAGCTATACCAACTGCCCCCTGAACAACGCGCTGCTGCAATACAGCAGGTCATAAAAGAGTACGGCAAAGACTCGCTCAAAGGGCGTGTAGTAAGTTTCATAGCAGCAGAAAATGCGGCGCTAAACAAAGCAACAAACAAAACCCCCGCACTGGAATCACGGTTGGGCACAGCTATGGGGCTCAAACAAGAAGCCCCTGTTACAGGTTACATCCCCAACGCTATTCAAAAATTAAGCCCTCGAATAGAAGAGGTCACCCAAGAACTGATAGACCAAGGAGTACGTGCCGATATTGCTCCGGGCATTGCTGCAAATAGGATTGCATTTGGGGTTGCTAACCAGCCTATGGCCTTTGCTGACCGTGATGTAGTCGGCGAACAAGCTGCTGCCGCTGCGGAACAACAAGCCAAAGAACTCAAAGATGCCGGGATGACCAAGCGTGTTGGTGCTGGGGCTTTGTCGGGGACTAAGAAAAGCCTTGCTGGATTGACTCAGTTTGGGGCGGACCTTTGGGGGGATAAAGCTTTCTCCCAAGAACTAGCAAACACCCAACGGATAGAAGGCGCTAAGTCTGCTGCAATTCCCCAAGGCGAAGGTATCTTCGAGAAGTCATTTCAAGGGGCGGCTACAAGTCTTGCAAGTCAAGCACCTTTTATGGCATTGAGCGCATTGACAGGTTCATCAGTTCCCATATTAGCGCAAGCAGCACTTCAACAATTTGGAGACTCCTACGGGGAAGGTAAGGCTGCGGGGTTAAGCACCACGCAAGCTAGTCTACGGGCAGCACCAATGGCTGCGGCAGAAGTGTTTTTTGAACGCTTTGGTATGACCAAAGCAATGGCGGGGCTGAAATCTTTTGTTGCTGAACATGGTGGGGCCAACATAGCTAAGTACGTAGCCAAGGCTATAGCAGAAGAAATTCCTTCCGAACTAGCTACTACTGCGTCGCAATACGTAACAGATGTACTGCCCGGCATAGGGATGAATAAAAACCCTAGCCTTATTGACTTGTACAACCAGCTAGAAGAAACACTACGTCAGACAGTATTGCAAGCCGGAGTTACCGGGGGTGTAACTATTGCCGGGGTTAAGGGTGTTCAAGGTGCTAAGGCTACCCCCCAAGCAATAGATGCAGCAAAAGAAAGGCTTCGTGAAACCTCCAACAAGATAGTCGGCATTGAGAAGACCAACGAACTACTCGGCCCCCGCGAAGGTGCTTACGAACGTCCGGGGGAAATAAGCCAAGCAAAGCTTATGGCCGAAATGCGAAGGGTTCCGTTTGCCTCTAGTTCAGGTGCTTTAAACGCACCTCCGGCAGAAAAAGCCGCCGCTGAACCCAAACTAGGTAACCTAGAAAACGTGGGTATGCGGGAAGAGGAAGAACCCAAACTAGGTAACCTAGAGAACGTGCGGGCTGGGGAAGAACCTCCATTCGCTAAAGGCAAAGCTGCGCCTACAGCCGAAGACACCGAAGCAAAGGTAAATGCTGTTGCCGAGAGATTGCGTTCACGGGGCATACCTAGAGAGAATGCGTTGCGCATAGCGCAGAGGCAAGTTGCGGAAGAACAAGCCAAAGGAGCCAAAGATGTTGCAGGAACTGAGCCCCCTCCAAGTGGAGAGAGCACTAGCGTGGCTAGTGAGCCCGGAGCAAAGACCCCCGGAGGACTTGAAACACCTGCACGAGATGGAGTGGTTCCTGTTGAACCGAATGCTGGAGTGTCTGATGCAGGAAAAGCACCAGAGCCCGCTGCACTGAAAGAAACTAAAGCCGAAGAAAGAACCCCAAGTGGCACTGAAACCGTTGAAGCCAAGCAAACAGAAACGCAAGAACAAGAAGCACCCGCTGCCCCAGTAAAAATCAGAAAAACTGAACCCGTAGTAAATGAAAATGGCGCATTTATCCCCGCAAAGGAAAAAGGGGGAGAACTAGAAACCACTGCGCATTTCAAGGTACTAGACGAAGACAACGATATATCAGACAACCTTGTTGGCGCTACCATGATAACGGGCATGGGGGCTACTAAAGAAGGGCAGGGCGAAGGGTCTAAGCTACTCAAGGCGATTACTGCTTGGGCTGATGCTAACGGTAAAAAATTGGTACTTGTACCTGCGGCGTCCCCTAAAGGCGAACGTGGGCTTTCTCAAGAACAACTAAAAGCATGGTACGCCCGAAACGGATTTGAAGACCGCATCGACTACATGGTACGGGAACCCGGCGGTAAAAAAACTGAAGCCCCCGCAGCAATCAAGCCCGCCAAGCTCGGCAAAGAAGTACACACGACCCCGCAGAACGCTGAGGGCAAGTGGAGCCACGCAATAAACGGCGAGGTGGTTGAAACCTACGACACCAAGCGCCAAGCAACTGCTGCAATGCTGTTGGACAAGGCCAAGAAAACGGGCAACGAGGAACTGATTGCCCAACGACAGAAAGTTTTTGATGAGGCGCTGAACCCCCAGCAACGAGGCCGACCACCAAAAATTATTCCGCTTGAAACACCAAAGGCAGAGGAAACTAAGGCTGAAGCACTGAAGGCAGAAGAAGCTAATGCCGCTGAGAAAAAACCCACCGCTGAAGAAAAATTTGAGGCAAGAGCTAAGGCTAACGTAGAAGCGAACCAAAAAGCCATGGCGGAGAAAGCTAAGGCCGATGCCGAAGCAAAAGCTAAAGCCGACGCAAGGGCTGAGGAAGAAGTAGACGAGGAGCAAGAGCAAGCTCTTCGGGAAAAAGCTGAAGCTGAAATAGACGCTGGGCCTATTGGTGAGGCACTGCGCCGCATTGAAGACGGTGACCGGGTTGAGACCAAAGCACAACTACGCCCCTTCATGTTCAAGCTGGAGAAAAACGGCGTACTCGATGACATCAGTGACATTCAAGAAGCCCTGAGTGACCGTGAGCAGACTGCTGATGACGTGCTCGACATGATGCGTGACCAGCTTGAAACCGCTAGAGACGATGCAGTAGACGAGCGCATCGACGAACTTAGAGAAGAAGCGGAACAAGAAGTGGAAGCCGGAGACTTAACTAGTAAAAGTATGCTGGGCGTAAACGCTGAAGTGCATGAAGAAGCACCATACTTAAAAGACAACGGTCGAACTTTAGACTTAATTGTAAATGGAAAAGTTACTGAAACATTTGAGTTAGTAAGCCAAGGTTTGTGGAACGCTTTTAAGGGTAAGCCTGAAGCGCAAGAAAACCTATTACGAAATAATGACGCCAGAAAAGTTAATGAACAAGCGCAAAAAGCATTAAAAACTGCAACATTTAAACACAAAGAATTAGCGCCTTTAAGTCGTATGGAACTAGGTGCGCTTAAAGCTATTAACGAAAACAATATAGAAGAACTGCGTTTGTATAACATAGGTGCGCAAAACGGCGCTGTTAGAGAATCTATTGCGACTTTAATTTTCCAAGCCCTTCATGAACCCGGCAAACCATTACGTAAGGACAGACTTACGGACATGGCGGCAAACAATAATACTAGGGGGGTTGCAACTGTTCTAAAGTACGCCCCTGCTTCAATGCTTGAAGGTGTAGATATACCTAAGCCTGCTGAAGCAGAACAACCCAAATTTGGTGTAGCCCCTGCCGCTAAAGCAACCGAACCCAAACCCAATCTAACGCTCGAAGAAAGAGAGCGGCTGGCAGAGCTTGAGGACTTGCACAACAACGCCACCAACAACCCAAACACCGAGAGCGGTAAGGCAGCGGCTAAAACTCTTGCGCGTATTACCAAGGATTTTGACGAGCCCAAAGTTGTGCGTGAGCGGGCCAAGGCAATGTTGTCGGGTGAGTACTCCACACTGGCTATTCAAGCTGCACAGGGTAAGAAAGACCTAGCGTTTAGCAAGTTCACTACTTCCAGTCAGACCCTATCGCACATCATAAAAACCGGCACGGATTTCCAGAAGAGACTGGCCCGCCGACTGCGTAGCACTGTGCGCGGCGTGAAGATGGTGGTGGTTGAGAAGGGTCAAGAATTACCAGCAAGCGTAGCTGCGGTTAAGGCTAAGTGGGATAGAGCCCTTGCCATGTACAACACCGAGGAAAAAGTTGTCTACACCAAGGGTGAATCCTACGGCAGGACCAACGGCCTGAACGCTGTTGTGCAGCTACACGAGCTATTCCACGGGGCTACATCCCAGAAGATACGCACTGCACTGGCCTACATGAAGATGGGTCGGCATCTAGACTCCCAGATGGTCGCGGCGGTCAAAGGGCTGCAAAAAATAATGGACACCGCTAGAGCGGAGCTAAACAAGCAGATTGAAGCAGGTACTGTAGACCCGGATGTGCACAGCCTAGCTGTCTATGGTGAAGCGTTCACCAACCTCCATGAGTTTGTATCTTACGGGAACACTGATGCTAAGCTGCAAGAGTTCCTTAAAAGTGTGAAAGGGTTTGAAAAAGACAAGGGGTTGTTCTCGCCATTTGTTGATGGCCTACGCCGCTTGATGGGTGTAGCAAAAGAAGATGCTAATGCACTGTCTGACCTCGTCCAGCACACCGACCAACTCATAAGCTCACGTAGACCGGGCGGCTGGGGTTTCCCAGAAGTAGAGACTCTTGCGTCGGCTGCAATACCACCAAGTCCGGGGGATAGAACCCAAGCGCAATTAGATAAAGACTCTGCTAAGGCTTGGGGCAAAGTGGACGCCTCCCAAAAAGGACAGGAAAGGGCTGCTGCGCTTAGTAGTCTTATGGCCCTGCGAGACCCTCGCGTTATTTGGGCACGACTCGAAGGTGTATGGGACAAGCTAGATAACCCAACACGTAAAGCTATTGCGTTGACCTTTGACCGTAACGGCATTGCCAGCACTATAGGTAAGCACATCCCAGCGTTGCACGAAATAGCCGACCGCCTCCAAAGAATGGACGGTATGGCAGCTAGCATACGAGCAGGAGCAGCACAGCAGGCTGGTATGGTTGTGAACTTTGCCCGAAAAAACCGCAAAGCTATGAAGGTGCTTGACCGACTACTACCGGCTTCAACCCTTCTTAGATACGACCCTGCAAACCCACCGGCAAGCGGAATCCGGGATACAGCAACGGATGAAGCCTATGCGTCTTTGAAACCAGCGGGCCAACGGGTGTACCGTGAGATTCGGGATTACTTTGCGGACATGTACAGCACAGCACGGGACATCATGGAGTCCAGTGTTGACGCACTAGACCTACCCGTAGAGGCAAAACAAAAATTAATGGCTAGCATCCGGCTGGCGTTTGAAGAAGGAAAAATTGAGCCGTACTTACCACTCATGCGCTACGGTGACTACATTTTCCGCATCAAGCAACGGGGTGCTGACGATTATGAATCCTTTAGGTTTGAAACCAAAGCCGAGCGTGATTTTGCAGCTAGGGCGTACGCCAAAGAACAAGGTGCTGCGCTAGAAGACCTTGACGTACAGTTAGCAAAAGACAGGGGCGGGAAAGAACAGCGGGGTATTGTTGAGGGCAATAGCAAGCTGCTGAAGGAGATGTATGAGGCCATAGACTCTATGGACACGGCTGACTCCAACGCCAAGGCAAAACTGAAAGACAACATGTATCAGGTCTACCTAGACTTGATGCCTGAAGAAAGCGTACGCAAACAGTTCATACACCGCGAAGAAGTTGTCGGCTTTAGCACTGACACGCTACGGATGATTAACACCCAAGGCATCAAGCTAGCTAGTGCCCTGTCTAAGCTTCAATACGGTAACGAGCTACGCAATCTGTCTGAGCAAGCCAACCGGCAACTTGAGGGTAAAGAGCAATACGAAGACTTTGTTGGCGCAATGGATGCGGTTATTGATGAGGCATTAAACCCCAAACCACTTGGCCCTGTTGCTGGGTTCTTTGACCCAGTGACTAAGCAATGGACGAAATTTACGTTCATTCACAACTTGACGAGCCTATCGTCCGCCCTAATGCAGCCAGCGGATATTATCTTGACTGCTTCACCTGTATTAGTCGGTAACCACGGGCCCAAAGCCCTAGTTGAACTGACCAAGATGGCTAACGTGGTTAAGCAGTTTGGTGTGTGGGAGACCCTACCTGATGGGACTAAACGGTTCCGTGCACCAAGCATTGCATATGCAAAGGGACTGCCCGATATAGAGCTTAAAGCTATTGCTGACATGGTGGGCGAGTACGGCCTTAGTACCGACACGCTTGCCAATGAGATTTTTGATGCTGCCACAAAACCTGTAAACAAGGCTGACCCCAAAGCGGTAGAGCTTGCAAAGGATGCAGCCCACATGCTTGTTTTTGGCGGGTTGATGCACCATACCGAACGCCTTTCGCGTGAGATTACAGGTGTGGTTGCGTTCCGTTTGCACTACGCAGAGATGGAGAAAGCTTCTCCCGGTAACCCAGCTAACTACGCCAACGCTGTCAGGGCTGCTGTAGCTGAAGCCAATGAAGCACTAGGTGACTACAGCCCCGGTAATCGCCCGCAAATCATGCGCGGCCCTATAGGGAAGCTAGTAAGTACTTACAAGTTTTTCCCGCTTACACGTATCAAGCTGCTTGGAGGGAACTTCTTCAGGATGATTCCGTTCCTTAACAAGGAAGGAAAGATTGCCGCAGCCACTAAGTTCTTTGGCATCTTGGGTACGCACAGCATACTTACCGGAGTAGTCGGCCTACCCATGTACGGAATCATACAGGCGTTGTGGGGTCAGTGGCAGAAGGATGATGATGCTCCGCAAACCATGAAAGACCTTGACCATGACACATGGTGGCGTACTGACTATTTGCGCAATGAGTTAGGTGACGGAGAAGTAGCTAAGCTACTTGGAGAAATAGCTAAAGGTGGCGTGCTTAACTATGCAACAGGCATGGCTATCTCTGAACGTCTTGGGTTGGACAACATGGTGTTCCGTACCCCAGACCCGGGTAAGAACCTAAAGGAATCTGTAGCAAACTATGCGGAAGCATTTTTTGGTGCGCAGTTGACCCCTATCAGAGCAACACAAGACTCATGGAACTACTATTCCCAAGGTGAGTATCAGAAAGCCTTTGAATCCCTCCCATTCATGCCTAAGTCCATAAGCGCACTGTCGGCAACGGAACGCATTTCTCGTGAAGGTATAGAGACCAAACAAGGTATGCCACTCTTGGACAAGGGTACAGTGACTACAAAAGAACTCATTGGGCAAGCTCTTGGTTTTCAATCAGCGCGTGTTGCAGAAGCACAGAGGATTGCCCATGCTACGGACGTAATAGAGCGGGGCATCAGCGGTGAGAAACAAGCCATAGTAGGTAAAGCAGCCACCATGTTCTTGAAGGCTATCAATCCGAACAGAGACCCAGAAGACCGGCAACGCTTCTTGAACATGTACCTAGAGACCTTCCAAGAGATACCTAAGTTCAACGTGAAGTACCCTGAGCACGGTATTGACGGCAAAGAGATTGACGCCAAAATTAACGCCGAGTTGGAAAAGATCGCTGCTTCTAAAATGTTTGGCGGAGTGAAAATCAACGACAACAATATCCGGTTGTTCATCCAAGCGGCTTTGGCATCTAGGGAAGCACTCAACAACCCGAAATAAAAAACCCCCGGTTTTTGGCCGGGGGTAAGGGAAGTACCACTTCCAAGGAGGAGCAAACGCTACCAGTGTAGCTCAAGTCCTCCAGACCCGCAAGCCCTTCACTCCATCCATGATGACCACCTTGGTGATGATGGGTATCTTCAGCCGTTTTGTGACCACAGCCAACGTAGCCCGCGCCGCCTTGTGGTCGATGCAGGGGATGAAAAATGAATAGCCCTTGCGGAACTTGGACCAATCAACTCTGTACGCTACTGTCTCGATTTTCATCTGTGCCCAGTATGGCTTCTACCCGTAGGGTCTCGTCGGCAGAAGTATCAAACTTCAGAACGCGCACAGCAGGGGACACAATCTTCATGCCCTTGGACATGCGCTTGTTGGTAGCCTCTAGGAAAATCCCAAGGTCAGCTAGCTTCCTCAGTAGCTCTTTGTAGCCCGTCTGCTGCTTGACGCAGAAGACCTTGAACTGCTTGGCCGATATGTAGAGGTGCTTGGTGTCTGGTTCGTAGCGTATGAGCAACTCCCCTCGTGGCTCCAGCGTCGGCAGTGCCGACAGGTTACTTCGGGAATCGACCTCACCGTTGACCACCAGCGTGTTGTAGATGTGCCCGTTAATGAACTCACCCAGCGTAGAGATGGGGGACAGACTAGGAGGCTTCACATCTATGCGCATCTCGCCCAGCATACCCTTCAACCAGCCGTATACGTTGCCCATGTGGTAGTCATGTAGTCCTAGCTCCTTGGCAATCAAGCCACCGGCAATGTTGCATGCCGACTGCGCAGACCAAAAGCGTTCCCGTGAGGTGAACTGGACTTCCTTGTCGATGCGGGCCTGTACTTTGCGCACGAGGTCTTGGCAGTACTCAAGGTTGTTGACCAAGAAGCTGATGTAGATTTCCCCAGCGTGGCCGTAGTTCTCGTTCAGTTGGTGGTCAAACATCTGCTTGCCGAGGGCTACGCCGATTACGTCGTTCGGCTCAATCTTGTACTCCAGCAGACGCACAGACTCACCATCCGGTGTGTTCTTCAGTTCACCCAACTTCTCGTAGAAGCTGCAATTTGCTGAGGCCAAAGTCATGTTGTTCCATGAGGTGTTGTTAAGCCGCATGCCGTTGACGTTGCCCCTCAAACGGTTTTTGCCCCGCCCGTGGCTGATACCGTAAGCCAAGTCAGAGAACTCCGCACTCGTCATGTTGGTAATCTCGTCGATGGTGTTGGGCAGGTTGTTCATTACCCCTAGCTGCTGCATCTTGGCGTTGAGCGTGTCCTTCTCAATCCCCATTAGTTCTTTAGGCTGGCCATACACGCTATTACACATACGCAGAATGGTGGACTTCCCCGACCCAGCCATCTCATAGATGACGTTGATGATTGCCCCATCCAAGCCCGTGAACTTCATCAGTGGCGAACCAAACGCAGTCAGAGCAGCAAACGCATGCGGCTCCATTCCTGGAAGGGCGTACAGGTTGAACACTTCCTTCCACTTCTCCATAGTGCCCTTGGTGTGAATCTTCTCGGCAAAGAATTCTGTTGCCTCCGACGGTGGGCTGTAGTACGTACCGTCCTTGGTAATCTCCTTGTCGCCCATGATGAACTTGCTATCGTTCTCTACCCATCCAAATTGTGTTCTCATAATGTCTGCTTTCTTTGTGTACTGCATGTTTTTAACAAAAGTCACCACGTAAACAGCTAGGTTCTCGTACTGCTTGTGGTGGGCCATGACTCCTTGCTGAGCCAATGCTTTACGCAACTCATCCTTGGACGATATAGCTGCGGTGGATATGGAAAATTCTCTGATGCCATCGTGTGGCAGGTGCAGCCTAAACAATATGACTTCACCCGCTTGAGGGTCGCGCATACGTTTAACCACGTAAAAATCATGTTCATAGACCAGCAAAGGGTCTGCTTCTTCATCGTCGGCGCGTCGATAGACACCACCGTTTTTCCCGCGAAAAAATGGGAACGGATACTCAGGTATGTTTATGGTTACCTGCTTACCCTCTTCAACTTCAACAACCACCTCATTATCTTCATCGTCGGCTTTCTCTATCTCTACCCCCAACACAATCGGGGATTTAATTTTGCCCTTGTGCACACAACCATCGCACCCGCTGGGGTTCTGCTTCTCAAACGTAGTGCAGTGGTGTGGCCCACCTTTGGTCAGCAAATTGTGTACCTTGACCTCAACCTCGTAAGGGTCGTAGTTGGGGTATTGGTCTGACATCTTCTTGGTCGCGCTATCTTTGTCTACGCAGAACGCAGCAATCGACAGGGCTGAACGCCACAAGGGTTCCTCAAGGGTTGCTTGGTTCTCAAAGCAATGAATCAGTTGGTTGCAGCCTTCGCCCTTGGCCGACTTCATCATTATGGTTTTGAACCGCTTGACCTTGTTTGCCATCAACGCTTCCATCATCGGGCTCATAGAGCTTGGAATGAAGTCAGGCTTCTCAGGCTTGGGGTCAGGCGCACCCAGCAACTCTTTCATTTGCGCATACGGGATGCGCACAGTATCGGAGTTCAACACCTCTACAGGCATTGGCTCTTCGTTCTTGAAGTTGTATGTGTTGGGGATACGTAGGACTCGTGATGCTTCAAACACCGACGAATCAACGATGAGACCCTTCTCTACACACAACTCACGTAGCCGACCCGATAGCGGCTCCCACTCTGCGCGGGACACCGTTTCTTCAAGCAGCCAGTAGGCATGAATCCCGTAACCGGAACTCACTAGGATTGGCCTTGGTAGGCCGACAACCTTGCAAAACTTCTGAAACTCAACAAGCCCAGTTTGCTGGTCGATGTAACCCTTGACCCTGCCCTTTTCATCGGGCTCGGCCTTCGTGGGGCCGCAGTCAATATCCATCCACAGTGCGCGGAAGTAGGTGGCGTTCTCGTGCGTGCGGTTGTTCAGAGGGCCGTACTTGGCGCACCCAAAATACACATCAGCTTTGCGCTCTACAAACTTCTCAACTAACTTGTCAACCTCTTCTCGTGTATCTGCAAATTGCTGGTCTACGTACCTACCAATCCCTAACACGCAGTACCTTCCCCCTACGGGAAGAACCGCATCCAGCAAGTCAAAGTTGGACATGTACTATTTGCGCTTCTTGAGCTTTTCTATGTAGCTAAAGAGGCTGTTGTTCATGGAAGCGGTGGGGGTAGTTACCCCCCAAAACCAGTTGTAAACCGTCATACGGCTTACGTTCAGGTATCTCGCTACCTCACTAACAGGCACCCCATGCTTGATACATAGGCGACCCAAGGTTACGCCCAAAGATTTAGCGTCGGCCTTTTTATTGGCGTCCACCAATCTTTGGCTGTAACCATAACTCATGCTTTATTCCTCGTCAGTCCAAGCTGCCACTACAGAATCCAAGTTCTTCTTGGCAGTGACAGCAGGTTCGGCTGCTTTCTTAGACTCGCGCTTCTTTGGCTCATCAAAAGGTGGTTCATCCGCAACCGGAGCTTGGGCTTTTGGTGGCTCAGCTACACGTACTGGTGCTTCCAACTTCGGCGCACGGGCGGATGCGTCGGCTTGATACGGAGTCAACACAACCATCTTTTGCACCGCAGGTAACGCAGCCACTTTGCTTGTGACACCGTGCTCATGCTTGTTAATAAACCGCACAGGGGTGAACAACACCGACTGGTTGTCATTGTCCTCGTTGAAGCTCATCTGTGTAACCACGTAGTCCAAGCTCTTGCCGTTGTTAGCAAGGTACTTGGTATAGCTCTCAAACGGGTGGGTGTTGTCGCCGACGCTATCACCGAACAACGACTTGGAAGCCAAGTTCATCTGATAGACCTCACCCTCAAGCGAAGTACCAAAGTCTTCTTCCAGCGTCACCGCAATACGGCGCGAGTAGCGGCATGCCTTGGAGTTGCCCATACCCGAACCCTTGATGTTCTGCTGGCATCCATCGCAACGGTCAGCTTGGGGGTTTGCTGAACCAGCATCAGGCGCAGTACCGTCATTGGAGAAGCAGTCGGGCGCAGTCGGCTCGGCATCGGGAGTCCATGCTTGTGCGTAAAAGATACGCCCAACTTTGGGGGATGCATTGACCACGATGACGTTAAGGTTGCCCTTAATTTTGCCCATCTCTTCGCCGCCGACCATCTTACGAAAGAGGCCGTTTTTCGGCACAATGCGCTTGACACCAGTACGACCAGCGAGTTGTTTTGTAAGCTCACTGACCCCAGCGGTTTGCAGGAAGTCGGGGAGGTCTTGGTTTAGTAAAGCAATATTGCTCATTTCAGTTTTCCTTTGAACGTCTAACAACCACGGAATAAGAATTCTCCACGTTGAGGCCAACGGGATACAGGTCTGGATTCTCTGCAAGAAAGTCCTTCATGTTGGTTTGATGAAGTCGTTTCTCCAGTAGGCCGAATGCACCCTGTTCTTCGATGAACGTGTACATAGAATCCCAATCATTTGTCCAGTACCGTGACTTTACTGAACGCATAATCGTGCCGTGTGGGGTCTTGATGCTGTCGGCTCCGATGCGCTTGCATGCTTCAAGCATCTCATCTGCGATTACCTGCATCTGCTCTTCGAGGCCCTTGTCTTTCTCCTCGAACTCTTTCTTAGCCGTAGCCCGCTTGTCGCGTATCTTGATATACACGGCAGCTAGCTTGTCCATGTCAACGGAGGTGGTTTCCTCCTGAACTGCTTCGTCCATTGTTTACTCCTGTAGTTAATGGGAGAAGAACTATACCATAACTTTTGACATTGTCAACGAGTTTCTGAAGAAATTTCTTGTCGGTATAAGTCTATGATTTTGCTGTGGTTTTCGATGTTGCCTTGCAACATGCGGTATATCTTGGCCTCAACCGGACTGCCTGTGATGTGCACTACGGTCATGTTGTTGACCTGACCGGGGCGGTCGATACGTGCGTTGGCTTGCAGGTAGGTTTCCACGCTGGTACAAGGAGCGTACCAAATAATTGTGTTCGCCGCCGTTAGGGTTAACCCGTGAGATGCAGCTTGGGGTTGGATGAGCAACACCTTGGTTGTGGGCTGTTCTTGGAACCGCTTAACGATGTTGGAACGGTTGTTAACACTGACGCTCCCGTTGATGACTTCACACGTTATGCCGTTCTTGGTCAGGTGTTTCTCCAGTAACTCTATGGTGTGAGTAAAGGGCACAAACACCAGCACCTTGTGGCTTGACTCCTCAATGACTTCCTGCACCACATTCAACCGACTGCTCACATCAAACTCGATGACTTCGCCCTTGTCGGTATACACCGCACCACCGGCAATTTGCAGCAGCTTGCTTATCTGTACCGCAGCGTTGACCGCGCTCACTTCTTCCCCGTCGGCTTCGATAAGCATTTGCTTCTTCAGGGTGTTGTAGTACTTAAGCTGTTGCGGCGACATTCGTACATCCCGCTCGGCAAAAACAACCGGAGGTAAGTCAAGACACTGCTTCTTCTCAAACCTGATAGCGGGCTGAAGAATCTTGTGTACGATGTCTTTTGCATTGGGCTTAGGGACCCAGCGGTACATGCTTACCTTGGTCATCACCGTGTCCTTGAACTGCCCGAAGAACGGCGACACAGCTTTGGGGTTGACTAACTTAGCTAGTCCGTAAGCATCCACAGGAGACTGCGCAGCGGGTGTACCCGTAAGCATCCACAACCCCTTGATGGACTTGTTCAGGTCACGCATGATTTTCCAGCGGGTTGTCTGCGCGTTCTTGTATGCGGATGCTTCATCCACCACAATCAAGTCAAAGCCGCCTTCGAGGATTTCCTTCTTGACGATGCCGACCCCATCGAAGTTGATGATGACAAACTCCGCATTGCCCCCGATGATTTCTTTGCGCTTTTCTGCGCTGCCATAAGCTATCGAAACCGTGCGGTGGATAGCAAACTTAAATAGGTCACTTTGCCACGCCGACTTCATAATGGACAGGGGGCACACCACTAACACTCGTTTCACCAGACCAACCTGCATGAGGTAGTCCACGGCCCAAATCACTGATGCTGTCTTACCTGTACCTTGCTCGTTGAAGCAGAAGGCTCTTGGGTTTGCTAATAGGAACTCGGCTGTTAACTTCTGATGCGCGAACGGGGTGAACCCGTGTGGACGGGGCCACTCATACTCTGATAGGTTCATCTTCTTCCTTTGGTCTCAATCTAACTTGCATGGTTACCCAATCTACCTGTAGCTTCCCTGCTGCGCTCAAACGCTTGAAGGCAAGGGACAACGCTTCGTTACCGTCTACTGCCTCTATCGTATGCCAATCTCTCCCAAGTATCAGCAGCCATATACCCTCGTCCGTCATTTCTTCGGCTTGTTGACTTTGACCGTGTGGTCTGAGTTGCGGGTGAAAGAGCGGTTGGCACTTGGGCTTTTCAGCTTCAGATTACCCGCAGCGTTTGTGCCGCCTTTGGATAGGGGGACTGCATGGTCAATGTCTTTACCGGCTCGGTCAACACCCTTTTTATCCATCTCGGTGCGGGCGCGTTGACGCTCAAGGCGGGGCTTCTCTTCGCCTCGGTCTAGCTGTTGTTGGTATTCCTTTTTGTAGGGGCGGGGTTTGTTTACGTAGGGCATGATTAACTCCTGTTGTACTCACATGACTTTACCGCACAGAACTTGCACAGCGGCCCGCTGATGGGGTTCCACACCCCGTTCTTTACCGCTGCCTCGATACGGGCAACGTCTTGTGATGGCTTTTCTAAATACTTAGCCATCATTTCTCTGTAGTGCTCGGCCTTAATCATCTCCTTGCTCACCACAAAGATAAGGGCGGACTTCACCTTCTCCAGCTTCGGGAACTTGGCAAACAGGCCACAAGCTACGATGTCTAGTTGCTTCACATCCGCATATCTCGCACTCTTGCTTGTCTTGTAATCTACTGAATGGGCTATCCCCTTCTCCTGATTGATAACTACCAAATCGGCTATCCCACGCCACCATACATTCGGCGCAGCGAAGTCGCACGCCTCTAAGTCCTTGGTCAACCCCAGCTTCACTTCGCATAACTTTTCTCCTTCCACTTTCTTGAGTGCGTCCAACGTAGGCTTCATGTATTCAAAGGCGGGGGGAACTGGCACATCGTCGCGGATGTATTCCTCGGCCACCGTGTGAGCGGTCTTGCCATACAGCGTAGCTTGCGTATCGGGTTCAACAACGTCCTTGGCTATCTTGGTGTGGTAGTACTTCCTTGGACATTGCTGAAACGTCTTTAGGCTGCTGAATGACCAGACTATGGGTTTCATTTTGTTCCTTGTTGCCCGTGTTCAAACCTTGCGGCTCGGGCAGCGGCGTATGCCTCCACTACTTTAGGGTAGTGCTTAGCTGTATATACTTGCCTCATATCAATCCCCCAATTGTCTCCTTCGTGGTCCAAACCATACACGGGCTCTACA
>Ga0114963_10000741_pt1 | contig 22161 bp, 20 predicted proteins | sample C_131016_EF_Meta_FD_87019 | JGI IMG/M metagenome (GOLD analysis project Ga0114963, IMG submission 87019) | Freshwater microbial communities from Lake Croche, Canada to study carbon cycling - C_131016_EF_MetaG | ecosystem: Environmental > Aquatic > Freshwater > Lake | place: Lake Croche, Canada...
ACCGGTAGACCTTGCCAGGCTGCCTTTTATAAACTTCATGATTTGAATGGGTTAACGACTATTCCACAGGCCCCGGGTTGTTCTCCCGATCCGGACTTTGGCCACAGATATCCGGTTTTTCTCATGATTTTTTTGCCCCGAAAGTCCAAAAGTTTGAAAATTGCTCTGTTTCGCGCTCACGATATGACCGTTTTGTCACCCTGGAGAAACAAAGCGAACCCCTCCAGGTGACAAGGGACTGCGACAGGACAATGTCGACCGTCCGTATCGGGCAGCTCCCCCCTCTGTTTCTGATATGACCCCTCTTGCGCTCACCTTTATTATCGATAATGATATTGATAATGAGCATGAGTGATCAATGACCGCGCAGCCGAAAACACGAAGCGGCCTACAAGCCTCCTCCATACCCGCATTGGTGGGGATGCGCCCACGCGAGGCTGTCTATGCCACGTTGAAACGGCGGATCCTGTTGAATGACCTCAAGCCTGGCGCGGCGCTGACGGAATTGGGGCTGGCGCAGGACCTGATGTGCTCGCAAGGCACGGTGCGTGAGGCTCTGTTGCGGCTGCAGGAAGACGGGCTCGTGCTGCGGGCCGGACATCGCGGCACCACAGTGACGCCGCTCGATCCCGAAGAAGCCGACGAAATTCTGGCCCTGCGCCGCCGTCTGGAACGGCGTGGTGCCTTGAGGGCTGTACCCTCCCTGACACCCCCGAATGTTCAGGAGATGATGCGCCTGCAAGACGCGATGGATCGGGCGGCCACAGAGAATGACACCTATCTGATGATCGAACTGGACACGGCCTTCCATATGGCGATCTTCAGGCTGGCGGGGCTGCGCGCTCTGGAACAGATCCTGTTGCGCTGCATCCTGCATTCGCACCGGCAGAAATTATGGGAGCCGCGCCACAACAGACCGCTGGCCAAAACCGCCGCGCGGCACCGCCCGATCATCGAGGCCCTCGGGCAGAGCGGAGAGGATCTGGCCGCCGCCCTGGCCCACCACATCGACACCATTGTGGATGTGGCCCACGAGCCTGCCACCGCACCACAACAACAAGAACAATAAACCGAATAATCCTAGGGAAATGCTTCAAGGGAGAAGAAGGATGAAAAGACGTCACTTTATCCAGACGGCCGGAGCCGCCGCACTGGGCGCCCCATTGATCACGGCTCCGATGATCCCGAGCGCCCGTGCGCAAACCGCCACGGTGCGCTGGTGGTACCATTTCGACAACCCGCAGAACACGCCGAACGAGTTGATTGCCCAGTTCGAGAAAGACAATCCCGGCATCAAGATCCAGGCTGAAAGCATTCCCTGGGGTGGCGGCGGCGATTATTACACCCGCCTGTTTGCCGCCATTGTCGCCAAAAACGCACCGGACTGCGCTATGGTGAAACTGAGCTCGCAGGCCCAACTGCTCGAGATGGATGCGTTGGAACCGATCGACGGCCTCATCAAAAACTGGGCCGGCAAGGCCGATATTTCCGACAATATCTGGAACGTCAACAAGGCGCAGGACGGCAAGCAATATTACATGCCGTTGCAATATGTCGTGCTCTATCTCTATTACCGCGCCGATTGGCTGCAAGCGGCGGGCCTGCAGCCACCCAAGACCTATGAGGAGTTTCTGGCCGCGGCCAAGGCCATGACCAGGGGCGATGTTTCGGGCTTCGGCATGCGGGGCGGCGGCGGTGGCCATGACAACTGGGCCCCCTTCGTGGTCGGCAATGGTGCCACTTTTGCCAAAGGCGGCATGGTCAGCGAACAGGCTTTGGCCGGCAACCGCTTCTATGTTTCGCTGGCGCGCGACCACAAGGTGACGCCGGCATCCGCAGCGTCGGACGGCTTCCGCCAGATTGTCGATGGCTTCAAGGCCGAACGCACCGGCATGATCATCCACCATATCGGCTCGGCCAACGAGCTGGTGACGGCACTGGGTGACAAGGTGTCGGCTGTGCCGGTGCCGCGTCCGGCCAATGGCAAGGGCTGGACCATGTTCGGCGATGAATCCAACGCGCTGCTGTCGGGCTCCAAGAACAAGGATGCCGCCTTCAAATGGATCAGCTTCCTGTCGAGCGGCGCCAACAACGTCGCCTTCAACAAGCTGACGGGCCAGTTGCCGGTGACCACCTCGGGGGCAACATCCTGGACCCTGCATCCCAAGCGGTTTGTCGATGCCTCGGCGGCCTCGCTGCCGCTGGCAGGCGTCCTGCCGGACTCGCCCAAAACCGCCGATTTCGCCCGGACGGTCTGGCCAACCTCGATGCAGCGCGCATTGCTCGGCCAGGTCACACCGGACGACATGATGAAAACCATCGAAGCCCATTATAACGGCTGACCCGACCCAACCGGCAGGCGCATGACATATGATCGGTTATGCGCCTGCCGTTTCCCCCATCCGATGATGTGAACCCATGACCGCTGCGTCCGATACAGCACCAGCCCCTCGACTGGTTCTGACGCCCTATCTGTTTCTTCTGCCTGCCATGCTGGTGACACTGGCGGTGGTGCTGTGGCCTGTGGCCGAAACGGTCTGGATGAGTTTGCACAATTTCATCCTGTTCAAACCGCGCAATGTGCCGTTCATCGGCTTGGGTAATTTCTGGCGGTTGCTGCATGACGAGGTCTTCTGGCTGTCGCTCGGCCATTCGCTGGTCTGGATCAGCCTTGTGGTCGGTCTCCAATTCCTGCTTGGTTTGGTGACGGCCCTGTTGCTGAACCAGACTTTCTGGTGGCGGTCGCTGGCGCGCTCGCTGGTGATCATTCCCTGGGCCCTGCCCAGCGTCATCATCGGCCTGACATGGACATGGATGTATGATTTCAATGTCGGCGTGCTCAATGATGTGTTGATCCGTTTCGGACTGATCGACAAGCCGGTGGCATGGCTGGCCCAACCCGACAGCGCGTTTATCTCGATTGTCGTCGCCCTGATCTGGCAGGGCTTTCCGTTTTTTGCCGTCACCATTCTGGCAGGTCTGCAAACCATTTCGGCGGAACTCTACGAGGCGGCGGATATGGATGGAGCCACCCGCTTCCAGCGGTTGCGCTTTATCACCCTGCCCGCCATTGCCGATGTGATCGCCACCGCCCTGCTGCTGCGCACCATCTGGGTGGCCAATTCGCTGGATGTGATCCTGGTGATGACCGGCGGCGGCCCCGGCTATTCCACCTATACCTTGCCGCTTTATGCCTTTCTCAAAGCCTATAGCGGCATGGAATTCGGCTATGGGTCGGCACTGGCCATCATGCTGACGCTGCTATTGCTGCTGGTCGTGTTCATCTATGTGCGGCGCGCGGCGCGGGAGTTGGACCAATGAGGGACAGCCGCTCTCCTCTGCAACGCCTGTTCGAACTGCATCTGCCCTTGCTGCTGATCGTGCTGTTCGCACTCGGGCCCTATGTCTGGATGATGATGACATCCATCAAGACCAATGCCGATATCGGGGCCTGGCCGGTGCGCTATTGGCCGGACGTCTTTACCACCGAGCATTATCACGCCTTGCTGGAGCGGACCTCGTTTGGCGGCAATCTGCTCAACTCCCTCATCATTGCCACCGGCGCCTGCCTGCTCGGGCTGGGTGTCAGCCTGCCTGCCGCCTATGCCTTTTCGCGCTACCGTTTCCGGGGCCGGAGATTGCTGATGACGCAGTTTCTGGTGATCAACATGTTCCCGATCGTGCTGATCATCATTCCGCTGTTCGTCCTGATGCGCAATATCGGGCTGCTCGACACGTTTATCGGCATCATTCTCGGCCATTCGACCTTTGCCGTGCCGTTTTCGATCTGGATGCTGACCAGCTATATCAATGCCATTCCCAAGGATCTGGACGAGGCCGCCCGCATCGACGGGGCCACCACACTGGAAGTACTGCGGCTGATCATCCTGCCAGTTGTCATGCCCGGCCTGGTCACCACCGGCATCTATATCTTTGTCACCTCATGGAACGAATATCTGTTCGCCATGATGCTGTCGGGACAGAATGTCCGCACGGTCACGGTGGCTTTGCAACTCTTCATCGGCGAGTTCAGCGTGCAATGGGGTCTGTTGACCGCCGCCGGCACGCTGATTGCGCTCCCTGTCACTCTCCTCTTCCTGTTGGTTCAAAAGCGGCTTGTGAGCGGGCTCACATCCGGAGCGGTGAAATCATGACCAGATCTAATCCTATCGGTATCATCTCGATGTTCTATGCACGGCCGTTCGGGCGCGAGCATTTCAATACATTTGCACGCATGAAACAATCGGGCTGCGACTTTGTCGAATTGCTGGTGCCCGAACCGGGCGAGCTGGACCTGCGCGAGACCCGCAGCGTGCTGGCCGATCACGGTCTGGGCGTGGTGCTGGCGGCGCGCGTCAATCTGACCCGCGATCTGGCCAGTGATGATCCGGCCGCCCATCAGGCCGGTATCAGCTATCTGCAGTCCTGCGCCACCATTGCCCAGGAGCTTGGTGCCGGGATTGTCGGCGGTCCGCTCTATGGCGCGCCGCTGGTGTTTGCCGGACGACCGCCGACACCGGTGACCGAGGACCACCGCAAGGCCAAGATCGACCGGATTGTCGTCGGCCTGAAAACCGCAGGCCGCACTGCGGCCGATTGCGGTGTGGTGTTCGGCATCGAACCGCTCAACCGTTTCGAAACCGATATTGCCAATACAACACGCCACGGGCTCGATCTGGCGGAGGCCGTCGGCCTGCCGTCGGTCGGGGTCATGCTCGATACGTTCCACATGAATATGGAAGACCCCGATCTGCCCGCCGCGATCCGCCAGGCCGGATCAAGGATGGTACACTTCCAGGCCAACGAGAACAATCGCGGCTTTATCGGCTCCGGCCATATCGACTGGCCGTCGATTGCCCGCGCCCTGAAAGACATCGACTATCGCGGACCGATCACGCTGGAACCGTTCCGCCGTGATGACGAACGGCCCGGGATCCCGCTGGCGCAATGGCGGGCACCGCAAAAGAATGAAGACCATGCCCTGAGCCAGAGCATCGCCTTTCTGGATGCCACCCTTGCCTTTTCGGGAACCGGACGATGAACACCAATACACTCAGAATAGGCTGGATCGGTTGCGGCCTGCACGCCAATGAAATGCTGTTGCCGCAACTGACCCGCTATGATGTCCGCATCCAGTCCCTGTGCGACACCGATCAGGAGCGACTCGACAGAACCGCCCAGCGTTACGGCGTGGCTGCAGCCGATACCACCCGCGACTGGAAAACCCTGCTGGCCCGCACGGACATTGATGCCATCGGCATTGCCGCCGGTCCCCATGCGCATTACGACATCGGGCAGGCTGCCTTGGCCGCCGGTTATCCGGTGTTTATGGAAAAGCCTCCGGCAGCCACCGCGCGCGAGGCCGACCATCTGGCTCAAGCGGCCAGAGCGGCCGGCAAGCCGGTGGTGCTCGGTTTCATGAAACGCTATTCGACGGCCAACCGCATCGGCGCCAATGTCATCCATAATCCGGATTTCGGTCAGGCCGCGAGCTTTCTCGGCCAATATATGACGGCACCGACCTATTTCGAGAAAGACCCGGATTATACCGGCTTTTTCCTGCATCACTGCGTGCATTATCTCGATCTGGTGCCGTTTCTGATGGGCCCGATCGCCGATCTGTCGGTACGCAGCCATATTCTCGATCCCGGCAAGATCCTGCTGCATGTCGATTTCCGCTTCACCTCGGGTGGCATCGGCACTCTGGTGGTGGGCACCCATCAGTCGCGCGGCACGCCGATGGAATGGTGGCAGGTGATGGCCGACCACCAGCGCGTCGAGGTGCGCAATGTGCACGAGGTGCGGCATGTCCGCAGCCCCGCCTTCAAGGTCAGCAGGCCCGAGGCCACTTTGCTGGCCTCCGAGGACACGCTGGTCTGGGAACCCAATCTGACCGTCGCCGCCAATGAGGACCACAAGGGCTATCACAGCCTGATCGGCGCGTTTCTCGCTCTGGTACGCGGACAGCCGGAAGCCTCGAACCCGCACAGCCGCGCCCCCAATGCCGAAGACGGTGCCCGCGCCATGCATTGGCTCGAAGTGATGATCAAATCGGCTCAGGTGTGAGACAATCGGCCCCCTTGCTGTGCCATCCGGCCTGCAAGGGTCTGCAGGGGCTTGAAATCAACTCTGCGCCGGTCAACTATGGAAGCCCTGCCATCACGGCACCAGCAAAGGCGAGATCCCATGACCCACACACATCCGGAAACCGATTGGAAGCATGACGGCGTCAGGGTGGTGTCGGGCAACCAGCTGGATCCCAACACCGCGCAAACACCCGGCATGGACCGCAAAACGGCCATCAATTTTGCCCGGGTCGGTGCGCAAAAGCTGTGGGCCGGGACGGTGCATATCCATCCCAATGCCAAAACCGGCGCGCACCACCACGGGCCGCTCGAAAGCGTCATCTATGTCCTGAAAGGCAAAGCCAGGATGCGGTGGGGCGAGGCGCTGGAATTTACCGCCGAGGCCGGACCGGGCGATTTTATCTATATTCCGCCGTTTGTCCCGCATCAGGAAATCAATGCCAGCCCCGACGAGGTGCTCGAATGCGTGCTGGTGCGCAGCGACGGCGAATCCGTTGTCGTCAATCTCGACATCGAGCCGGTCGAAAAGCCCGAAAATGTCGCCTGGATCGACCCGATCCACAAAAGCTGACTAGAGAGCGGTGGCCGGTATCCCGAAATAATCGGTCATTTTGCTGATCTGTCCGAGCATCATCTGGCGGCCCTGGATGAAGGAGCAGCCCGATTGCGCGGCCAGTTGCAGCAGGGGGGTCATCTCCGGTTTGACGATGGCATCGAACACAACCAGCTTCGGATCAAAGCGCTCCGCGCTGATCGGCATCCGTGCATCGTCAAGCATGCCGACCGGCGAGGCGTTCAGCAGAATATCGATCCCGTCGCAATCGGGTTCCGCACAGACAACAGCAATGGCAGGATCGACCTGTCTGATCTTGTGCATCAGGTCCTGTGCCCTGCCGCTGTCGGGGTCGAACAGGCGGATCGAGGCCGGCCCCTCATGGGCAATCGCCACGCCGATGGCTGATCCCGCGCCGCCAGCACCGATCAGCATCACGCGTTTGCCTGCAAAAGAGTGACCATTTTTACGGAAGCCCTCGACACAGCCGATGCCGTCGAAGATCTCGCCTTTCCAGCCCCCGCCCGTTTGCCGCGCCAGCGCATTGATGGCCCCGACAATTCTGGCATTAGGGCCGATCACATCGGCAAGAGCCATGGCTTGCTGCTTGAAGGGAATGGTGAAGATCAGACCGTCGAGATTGGGCATCAGCATCAGGGATGGCACGACGCGGTCGAAATCGGCGGGCAGCACATGAAACGGCAGCAGAATGGCCTCAGCCCGGCGCGATTTGAAGCTCGCCGTAAACATTTCTGGCGAACGCACCTGCTCGATCGGATGCCCGACAATACCGTAAATCCGGGTTTTTCCGGAGACATAATCAACGTCCTGCATCAGACTTCATCCTTCCGTCGGACCCAACATCCTGAACCGTCACACAAAACGCTGGGAGACTAGGTGGACCGTTTGGTCATAGCAAGAGGAGTGTCAAAAATGCGGTCCGGAGGATGCAGAATGCTACGGTTGCCATGATGCCTCTTGCCTTCCGGCTTGTTGTCATTCAATGATAGTGATCGACTGATCAATAAGGTTGATGCCTGATCGCGTGACCACACGGCCAGCCAATGTGCCGGATCATCAGGGAGGGGAACGGGTGAAAGCCTATGCGTTCGATTATGTGCGGGCCGCAACGCTGGACGAAGCGCTGGCCTTGCTGGAGCGTGCAGGTGACGGCGGCAAGCTGGTTGCCGGCGGCCAGAGCCTTGTTCCCGCACTCAACCTGCGTTTGCTGGCCCCCCAGCTGCTGATCGATATCGCCCATCTGCCCGAATTGCGCGGCATCACCTGCGATGACACCACGATCCATCTCGGAGCGGGCACACGCCATGTCGAACTGGCAAACTCGACGCTGGTCGGCCAGCATCTGCCCTTGCTGCAGATGGCCGTCCGCCATGTCGCCCATGCGGCCATCCGCAATCGGGGCACGCTGGGCGGCAATCTGGCCCATGCCGATCCGGCCTCCGAATTGCCGGCCTGCATGATCGCGCTGGAAGCCGTCATGCTGGTGGTTGGCCCCGGCGGCGAACGGCGCATCGACGCCGCAGATTTTTTCAAGGGCCTCTATGAAACGGCTCTCGGGCCGGACGAGATTCTGGTCCGCATCTCGATAGCCCGCAGTCCGGCCGGTGCGCGTTTCCACTTCAACGAACTGGCACGGCGCGCCGGCGATTATGCCATGGCGGGTCTGGCCATCGCGATGCACGGCAACGGCCTACAAGACGTGAGGATCAGGCCGGTATTTTTCGGCATCGGGGACCGTCCGGTTCTGGCGCGGCAGGCCGCTTTGTGTCTGGAACAGGCCGCAATTTTGCAAGATGGTCTGACCGCAGCCCAACAGGCGCTGCTGCGCGATCTGGATCCGCAGGACGATTTGCAGGCGGATTCTGGCACCCGCATGCAGCTGGCCCAAGTGTTGTTGAAACGCGGGCTGGCCGACCTGGTCGCGCAAGGGAGGGGTTGATGGACAAAAAAGTCATCACACTGACGGTCAATGGCGAGACCCACCGGCTGCAGGTCGAACCCCGCGCCCATCTGGCCGATGTGTTGCGCGACGAACTGGCCCTGACCGGCACCCATATCGGGTGTGAACACGGTGTGTGCGGCGCCTGCACCATCCGCGTTGACGGCGCGATCACTCGCGCCTGCCTGCTGCTTGCGGTGCAGGCCGAGGGCGCGATGATCGAGACCATCGAGGGCCTGTCCGAAACCGGCGAGATCCGCGATCTGCAAGACGCCTTCCGCAACCGCAATGCCCTGCAATGCGGCTATTGCACGCCCGCCATGCTGATCACCGCGCAGGATTTGCTGCTCCACAACCCGACCCCCGATCGCGCCACCATCCGCGACCATATTTCCGGCAATTATTGCCGGTGCACCGGCTATCAGGCGATTGTCGATGCGGTGGAAACAGTTGCCAAAGCCCGTCAGGCCGCGGGAGAACGCCCATGACCGATCCGCTTTCCCCGCTTGACCGCCCCAATTCCTATATCGGGCGCACGGTCCCGCGTCCCAATCTCGAACGCCTGGTGGAAGGGCGCGGCACCTATGTCAGCGATATGACCCTGCCGCGCATGGGCCATGTCGTCTTCGTGCGCTCGCCCTATGCCCATGCCCGTATTCTGGACATCGATACCGCCGCCGCCAAGCAAGCCGCGGGGGTGATCGCGGTGGTCACAGGGGCGGAACTTGTCGAGCAATGCTCGCCATGGGTCGGCGTGCTGAGCCATCTCAAGGGCCTGAAATCGGCGCCGCAGCATGCCATGGCGGTCGATCGCGTCTGCTGGCAGGGTGAGGCGGTCTGTGCGGTGGTGGCCAACAGCCGCGCCCAGGCCGAGGACGCCGTCGAACAGGTGCAGGTCCGGTATGAGGAGCTCGAACCTGTCACCGATATGCGCACCGCATTGGAGCCGCATATTCCGGTGATCCATCCCGAGCTCGGCGACAATCTGGCCTTTGAACGCTCGCTCGATGCCGGCGAGGTCGACAAGGCCTTTGCCGAAGCCGATGCGGTGGCCGAAGCCGAATTCGTGTTTGGCCGCCATACCGGTGTGACACTGGAAGCGCGCGCCGTGCTGGCCGACTGGAACCCGGGTGAGCGGCGGCTGACGGTCTATCAGGGCACACAGGCCCCGCATATGATGCAGAACATTTTTGCCAAGCATCTGGCGCTGGAAGAGGCGCAGGTCCGGGTGGTCTGCAAGGATGTCGGCGGATCGTTCGGCATCAAGGTCCATGTCTATGCCGATGAAATGGCCACCGCCGCGCTCTCGAAACGGCTCAAGCGTCCGGTCAAATTCGTGGCTGACCGGATCGAGAGCTTCGTCACCGACATCCATGCCCGCGACCATGTCTGCAAGGGCCGGATCGCCGTCAAGCAGGACGGCACGATTACCGCTTTTGCCATCGACGATCTGACAGGCATCGGCCCCTATTCGATGTATCCGCGCACCTCGGCCATCGAGGCCAACCAGGTGGTCAATCTGGTCGGTGGTCCCTATCAGGCCCGCAACTATCGGGCGCGGGCGCGTGTGGTGTTCCAGAACAAGAATGTCATGTGCCAGTACCGCGCCGTCGGCCATCCGATCGCCTGCTCGGTCACCGAGGGGCTGGTCGATCTGGCGGCGCGGGCCATCGGCATGGATCCGCTGGTTATCCGGTCCAAAAACCTGATCCGGGATGATGCCTATCCGACCGACTCGCCGTCGGGTCTGAAATTCGAGGCGCTGTCGCATCATGCCTCGCTGGCCAAGCTGAAACAGATGATGGATTACGATGGTCTGCGGGCCGAGCAGAAACGCTTGCGCCAGCAGGGCATCTATCGCGGCATCGGCATAGCCAGCTTCATCGAGGTCACCAATCCTTCCGCAGCCTTTTACGGGGTCGGCGGCGCACGCATTTCCTCACAGGACGGGGTCAGTGTCAGGATGGATGCCACCGGTGCTATCATTGTCCAGACCAGCCTGACCGAACAGGGGCAGGGATCGGAAGCCCTGACGGCACAAGTGGTCGCCAGCGCGCTGGGTGTCGCGCTCGAAAAAGTGCGGGTGATTTTGGGCGATACCGACAACACGCCCTATGGCGGCGGCACCTGGGCGTCGCGCGGGGCGGGCATCGGCGGCGAGGCGGCCTGGCAGGCGGGCAAGGCCTTGCGGATGAACATTCTCAAAGTCGCCGGCACCATCTTGCAGACAGTCCCCGAATTGCTGGACATCGATCAGAGTGTGGTGGTCGACAAGGCCACGGGGCGCGAGCGCATCGGGCTCGACGAGGTGGCTCGCATCACCTATTTCAGGCCCGATACCCTGCCGGCCGATTTCCAGGCCGAATTGCTGGCAACCCGCCATTATGTGCCGCGCCAATATCCGTTTGCCTTCACCAACGGCATCCAGGCCTCATGGCTTGAAGTGGATACCGAAACCGGCTTCGTCACGTTGCTGAACCACTGGTGTGTCGAGGATTGCGGCACCATCATCAATCCGCAGCTGGTCGACGAGCAGATCAGGGGCGGCGTGGTGCAGGGGCTCGGAGCGGCGTTGTTCGAACATTGCCGCTACGACGAGCGCGGCCAGCTGACCAACGGCACGATGGCCGACTATCTGGTGCCGATGGCCTCGGAAATGCCCGACATCGAGGTGGGGCATGTGGTCTCGCCGACCCTTGAATCCGAATTGGGGGCCAAGGGGGCAGGCGAGGCCGGCACGGCAGGAGCGGCGGCGGCGGTCGCCAATGCGGTCAATGACGCGCTGGATCCTTTCGCTGTGACCATCACCGAAATTCCGCTCACCCCGTCTGTGATCCTCAAAGCCCTGGGGCAGCGCAGCGGTTGATCGGGCAACGAACACGAACAAAAACCTATTCTGATACCAACACAAAATATGACATGAGGGAGAAACGGTTATGACAAGCAAGACACCACGGTCCACCACGCTCAATCGTCGCAGCCTGATTGCCGGTGGTGCGGCCATCGCGGCAGCCCCCTTCTCGTTCCACACCGCACGGGCGCAAGAACCGACCATCAAGATCGGCTTTCCGGTTCCGCTGACCGGCCCCTATGGTGCCGAGGCACAGGACCAGGTGCGCGCCGCAGAAGTGGCGATTGCCGAATTCAACGCCGGTGGCGGTCTGGGCGGACGCAAGGCCGAATTGCTGGTGCGCGATGACAAGCTCAATCCGGGCGAAGCCGCCACCCGTGCGCTGGAACTGATCGAAAATGACAAGGCCAATTTCATTGTCGGCAGTCTGTCGGCTGCGGTCCAGCTGGCCATCAACAATGTCACCAAACAGCGCGGGGTGATCTTCAATTCGATCAGCCAGTCCGATGCCATCAACGAAGTGGCCGATTTCTCGAAATACACCTTCCACGAGGCCCTCACCCCGCACCTGACAGCAGGGGCTGTGGGTCGCTATGCCTTCTCCAAATTCGGCAAGAAGGTCGCATTCCTGACCGCAGACTATGCCTATGGCCATGAAATGGTCCGCGGTTTCCAGGAAGCCGGCAAAGGCATGGGCGTCGAAGTGCTCGGCGATATCCGCCATCCGATCGGGGCAACCGATTTCTCGACCCTGCTGCCGCGCCTCCAATCGATGAAACCCGATATTCTGGTCATCAATAATTTCGGCCGCGACCAGCAGATCGCGCTCAAACAGGCTACCGATTTCGGTCTCAAAAAGACCACCAAGATCGTCGTTCCGATCATGCTGTTTACCGGTCGCCAGTCTGCCGGACTGGCCGCGTTTGACGGCGTGGTCGGCGGTACATCTTATTATTGGGGGATCGAGGACCAGTTGCCTTCGGCCAAAAGCTTCAACGACCAGTTCCGCAAAATGCACGGCGGTCGTGTGCCGTCCGATTACGGCGCGATGGGCTATGCAGGCGTGCGGACGGTGTTGCAGGCGGTCAAGAATGCCGGAACGGTCGATACCGACAAAGTCATCACCGCACTCGAAGGCCTCAAATACGACTATTACAAGGGCCCGCAATATTTCCGCAAATGCGACCACCAGTCGGTGCAATCGGTGATGATCATCGAATGCAAGACCAAAGACATGCGCAATGAAGCGGATGTGTTCCAGGTGGTCGCCAACGAGGCCCCCAACGAGGCCAATCTGCGCAGCTGCGAAGCCCTCGGCCACAAGGCCTGAACATACTTGATCTGATGCAGACGCGCGCCCCCGACGGGCGCGCGTTTTGAATGGAGTTTATCATGGCTGGCCTCACCCTCGATCTGATCGGTCTGCAATTGTTTGCCGGCGTGGCCCTCGGGGCCGTCTATGTGCTGCTGGCCATCGGCCTGTCGCTGATTTTCGGCATGTTGACCGTTGTCAATTTCGCCCACGGGGCCTTCTACATGCTGGGAGCCTATGTCGGCCTGTGGCTGATGGCGCATGGCGGCAATTTCTGGCTGTGTCTGGTGCTGGTGCCTCTGGTGGTCGGGGGGATCGGGCTGGCGGTGGAGCGGGTGCTGATCCGTCCGCTTTACGGCCGCGGGATCGACTATCCGCTGCTGCTGACCTTCGGGCTGAGCTATATCATCGTCGAACTGGTGCGCATCACCTTCGGCAAGGCAGGCTTTCCGTTCGACACGCCGGAGGTGCTGCAGGGTGCGGTGGATATCGGGGTCGGCTTTTTCCCGCTCTACCGCCTGTTCGTGATCGCGGCGACGGCGGTGATCCTGTTCGGCCTCTGGCTGTTTCTGGAGCGCACCAGCTTCGGCCTGATCATCCGGGCCGGTGCGCGTGATCCGCTGATCGTGCGGGTGCTCGGGGTCAACGTCTCGAAAGTCTGGCTGATCGTGTTCGGCATGGGCACCGCCATTGCTGCCTTTGCCGGATTGCTGGCCGCCCCCTTGCAGGGTGTCATCCCCGAAATGGGCGGAACCATTCTGGCCGAGGCCTTTGTGGTCACCGTGGTGGGCGGTATGGGCTCGCTGCTGGGCGCGGTGCTGGCGGGAATTCTGGTCGGCGTCGTGGTCAGCATGACCTCGCTGTTTGCCCCCGAAATGGCCAAAGTAGCGATTTTCGCTCTGATGGCGCTGGTGTTGCTGATCAGGCCGCAAGGCTTTTTCGGCCGCGCCGGTTTGATGAGCTGAGGGGCAGGACATGGCAACCGATCTGGCTTTCGAGGCAACCCGCCAACCCTCTCCCCTGCTTCTGTGGGCAACGCGCCATCGCGTAGCGCTGGCCTCGCTGTTCTTGCTGCTGTTTCCGCTGGTGATGCCGTTCAAGGCGCTGGCGGTGATGATCCTGATCTACGGGCTCTACGCGCTCGGCTTCAACCTGCTGTTCGGCTATCTGGGCCTGCTGTCGTTCGGCCATTCGGCCCTGTTCGGTGCCGGAGCCTATCTGTGTGGCATCGCCATCGTCCATTTCGGCTGGCCGTGGTATCTGGCGATCGGACTGGGTTTGCTGGCCGGCATGGTGGTCGCGCTGGTGATCGGCGCGCTGGCGATCCGAACCCGCGGCATCTATTTCGCCATGGTCACCATGGCCCTGTCGCAATGCGTCTATTATCTGTTCTATCAGGCGGTCGATCTGACCGGCGGCGAGAACGGCCTGCGCGGAGTCAATCTGAAAACCGTCAATCTTCTCGGGTTCGAGGTGGATTTTCTCAATCCCCTCTCGCGCTATTACATCATCTGCGGTTTCGTGATTGCCGCTTTGTGGGTGCTGTCGCGTATTCTCGCCTCGCCGTTCGGTGCGGTGATCGAAGCCGTGCGCGAGAACGAGGCGCGGGCGCGGGCCTCGGGCTATGATGTGATGCTGGTGCGCCTGCTGACCTTTGTGCTGTCGGGCGCGTTTTGCGGTTTGGCCGGCGCCCTGCTGGCCCTGCATCTGTCCACCGTGCCGATCGAGACCATGCATTATGAAACATCGGGCCTTGCGGTGATGATGTGTCTGCTCGGCGGCATGGGCACTTTTTTCGGACCCTTTATCGGGGCCGCGATTTTCCTGCTGCTGGAAAATCTCGTTTCCGTCTGGACCAGCCATTGGCAGCTGTTTGTCGGTCTGGCCTTTATGGTCTGCGTCCTGTTTTTCCCCCGCGGCATTTGGGGCACCCTCATGGAGAGGATGAAGGCATGACGATGCAACCCGCACCACAGGACCAATCCATCATCATGCGCACCAAAGACGTGGGCAAAACCTTCGGCCGCTTTGTCGCGCTGAAAGATATTTCGGCGGAGTTCCGCCACGGCGCCATCACCTCGATCATCGGCCCCAACGGGGCCGGTAAAAGCACCTATTTCAATCTGCTCTCGGGCGCCTTTGCTCCGTCGAGCGGAACAATCCTGTTCGAGGGCCGCGATGTCACCGGTCTGGCGCAACACAAATTCGCGCATCTGGGGATCGCCAAATCCTTCCAGATCACCAATGTGTTTCCCCTGCTGACCACCCACGAGAATATCCGTGTGTCGTTGCAGGCGCTGGTATCGCGCTTCGATATTTTTCGCCCGCGCACCCGCTTGAGCGAGCTGGATGACGAGGCCGAAGCCCTGCTCGAACGCGTTGGACTGGCCGGACACCGCCACCGGCTGGCCGGATCGCTGGCGCATGGCGAGCAACGCGCGCTCGAAGTCGGCATGGCGCTGGCCAGCCATCCGCGTCTGTTGCTGCTGGACGAGCCGACCGCGGGCATGAGCCCCGAGGAAACCCGCACGATGATGGACCTGATCGTCCGTCTCGCCGAGGAGCGCACGGTGATTCTGGTCGAGCATAAAATGAAACTGGTCATGGGCATTTCGGACCGCCTGCTGGTGCTCCACCACGGCGAATTGCTGGCCGAAGGCACGCCCGACGACATCCGCCGTAATGAGACGGTCAAACGCGTCTATCTCGGCCAAAGGGAGCATTGAACCCATGCTGACATTGCAGGGATTGAACGCCTGGTACGGCACAAGCCATGTGTTGCAGGACATCTCGCTCGAGGTCAAACAGGGCGAAATCGTGTGCATGATCGGCCGCAACGGCGCGGGAAAAACCACCACCTTGAAATCGATCATGGGTCTCATCGGCAAAACCAGCGGTTCCATCCGTTTCGACGGGCAGGAACTCTCCACCCAACCGGCACATAGCCGCTACGGGTTGGGTCTTGCCTATGTGCCCGAAGAGCGGCGCATCGTGCCGGGCCTGAGCGTGCGCGACAATTTGCGGCTCGGCCTTGTCGCCTCGCCCGACAAGCACCGCGAGACCGAATTGATCGCCCACACGACCAAGGTGTTCCCGCGTCTGGCCGAACGGCTGGACCAGATGGCCATCACCATGTCGGGCGGCGAGCAGCAGATGCTGGCCATTGCCCGCGCGATGATTTCCTCTCCGCGCCTGATCATGCTGGATGAACCCTCCGAAGGGATCATGCCGGTGCTGGTGGATGAAATGTTCGCATTGTTCTCGGCCATGAAAGCCCAGGGCACGACGATTCTGCTGGTCGAACAGAATGTCGAACTGGCACTGGCCATTGCCGACCATGCCTATGTTCTCGATCAGGGCACCATCGTCCACCACGATACCGGCAAAGCCCTGTTGGCCGATGCCGAAATCCAGGAACGCTATTGCTCGGTCTGACAGCAGCGACGCAGCGGATCGATTGGGCTATCCTGCAGATACGATTCTTCGCGCGCGATCCTGCGCGCATTTTTCTGTTTCTCCATAAGCACCCCGGGAGGCCTGACGCGTGAGCCATCTTCGCCTTGTTCTTGCCGACCAGCTCTCCGAAAGCCTCTCCGCGCTCGCGGATGTGCAGGCCGGGGACACGATCCTGATGTGCGAGGTGATGGAGGAGGCCACCTATGTGCGCCACCATCCCAAAAAAATCGCCTTCCTGTTCGCGGCCATGCGCCATTTCGCCGCCGAACTGTCGGACAGGGGATTGCAGGTCCGCTATGTCACGCTGACCGATCCCGCCAATACCGGCAGCCTCACATCCGAAGTCGCACGGGCAGCCACCGAACTGGGCCTGCGGCAGGTAATTGTCACCGAGCCGGGCGAATACCGCGTCAGCCGTATGATGCAGTCATGGCACGCAATACTGGGGCTGGATGTCGAGATCCGCAGCGATGATCGATTCCTCTGCGCGATCGACCGTTTCGCACGCTGGGCCAGCGGCAAAAAGCAATTGCGGATGGAATATTTCTACCGCGAGATGCGCAAGGCCTATCACATCCTGATCGAGCCGGATGGAACACCGACCGGCGGGCAATGGAATTACGACAAGGAAAACCGCAAACCGCCCGCCAAGGGTCTCGTCTCGCCACCGCGCATCAGCCATCCGCCATCGGCGATCCTCCAAGAGGTTTTGGCCTTGGTCGGCACCAGATTTTCCGCTCATTTCGGCACGCTGGAGCCTTTCCATTTTGCGGTCACCCGCACGCAGGCCCTTGTGGAGCTCGATGATTTTATCGCCCGCATCCTGCCGCATTTCGGCGACTATCAGGACGCCATGGTACAAGGTGAAGCCTTTCTCAACCACTCGCTGCTCTCGAGCTATATCAATGCGGGGCTGCTGCTGCCGCTCGAAATCTGCCGCAAGGCGGAAGCGGCCTATCGCAACAATCGCGTGCCATTGAATGCGGCCGAGGGCTTTATCCGCCAAATTCTCGGCTGGCGGGAATATGTGCGCGGCATCTACTGGCTGATGATGCCCGACTATGGCGAGTTGAATTTTTTCGATGCCAAACGGCCGTTGCCCGATTTCTATTGGGGGGGCAATACCGCCATGGCCTGTATCGCCGAAGCGGTGGCCCATACGCGCGACCACGCCTATTCGCACCATATCCAGCGTTTGATGGTGACAGGCAATTTCGCCCTGATTGCTGGTCTCGATGTCAAACAGGTGCAGGACTGGTATCTCTCGGTCTATAGCGATGCCTATGAATGGGTTGAAATGCCCAACACGCTCGGCATGGCCCTGTTCGGCGATGGCGGCCTGTTGGGCAGCAAGCCCTATGCGGCCAGCGGCAAATATATCGACAAGATGAGCAACTATTGCGGCGGATGCCGCTACAACCCGCAGGAGATGACCGGGGAAACCGCCTGCCCGTTCAATGCGCTCTATTGGGATTTCTTCGCCCGCAACCGCGACAAGCTCGAGGCCAACCAACGCCTGCCTTTCGTCTACAGCACCTGGGACAAATTCTCTCCCGACAGGCAGGCCGGCATCAAGAACCAGGCCGCCTCGGTGTTCAACCGCATGGCGCAAGGCACGCTGTGAGCGGTGATATCCCGGTCCGGCAGATTTTAGTTGCCAGGCCGGCAGGATGCTGGTGCTGTGGCCCGCGCTGTTGCGAACTCCTTTGCTCTCGAACCCGATACAACCGGATATGATGACCCGCTTACCGCCATCCCCGTTTCTGCCCTTGTGCGCTCTGCTTGCCGGTTGGGTGCTGATGACCAGCCCTGCCTTGGCGCAGCCTGTCTATTCCGAGCGGGTCATGTCGCTCTTGCGGCAGATGACGCTGGAGGAAAAAGCCGGACAGCTCAACCTGCAGGCCGGCCATGATCCCGGCATCGATCCGCTGCCGCGGACCCCGATTTCGAGCCCCCTTGTGGAACAGGCGGTCCGCGAGGGCAAAGTCGGCGGGGTGTTCAACATTGCGGGCGCAGACAATACCCGCCAGTTACAGCAAGTGGCCGTCACACAGAGCCGCTTGAAGATCCCGCTGCTGATCGGACTTGATGTGGTGCATGGCTTTCGCACCATCTTTCCGGTGCCGATCGGCCAGGCCGCCAGTTTCAATCTCGATCTGATCAGCCGCGCCGAGCGTGTGGCGGCGGTCGAGGCCAGCGCTGCGGGCGTCAACTGGACCTTTGCGCCGGTGCTGGATATGGCCCGCGATCCGCGCTGGGGACGCATGGTCGAAACCGCCGGCGAATCGCCATGGTACACGGCGGCCATTGCCCGGGCGCGCGTGCTGGCCTTCCAGGGAGAGCATTTGTCCGATCCCTCCTCGATCCTCGCCTGTGCCAAGCATTTTGTCGGCAATGGCGCGACCGAAGGCGGACGCGAATATACCGGAGCCAATTTGTCGTTCCGCTCCATGCGCGACAATGAATTGCCGCCGTTTGAAGCCGCTGTCGAAGCCGGTATCGGTTGCCTGATGCCCGCTTTCAATGCGGTGGATGGTGTGCCCGGCATTGTCAACCGCCGCATGCTGTCCGATGTGCTGCGAAATGAATGGCACTTTGCCGGACTGGTGGTGACCGACCATGGCGCGATTGCCGAATTGCCGTTCCACGGTGTGGCCGCAACCCTAGCGGATGCGTCGCGGGCCGCGCTGGCAGCGGGCGTCGATATGGACATGGCCAGCATGGGTTTTGGTGCGACCCTGCCGGAGGCCGTCAGGGTCGGGAAATTAGACGAAGCCATGCTCGATCAGGCCGTCCTGCGGGTGCTTGCCATCAAGGAGCGGCTGGGCCTGTTCGATGATCCTTTTGCCCGCCATGACAGTGCGAATGAGCACAGGCTGGTGGGCCACCCCGACCATCGTGCTTTGGCGCGGCAACTGGCCGAGGAAAGCCTCGTTCTGCTCAAAAACGACAAGGCTCTGTTGCCCTTCAAAGCCTCTGCCCGATCGATAGCGCTGATCGGGCCGTTCGGGGCGGACCGGAACCATCTGATGGGCCCTTGGGAAGCGGCAGGCATCCACCGCGAGGTCGTCAGCCTGCGCGACGGGATCAAACGCGTGCATCCCCGAATCACCATCCGCACGGTGGCTACCGGTTATGAAAACACACCCGACCCGAACGCCCTGGCCCGCGCTGTGGCTGCCGCAAAGGCGTCGGATCTGGTCGTGCTGGCTGTGGGTGAACAGGCCATGGACAGCGGCGAGGCCTCCAGCCGCGCCAATCCCGGCCTGCCTGGCCAACAGCTGGCCCTTGTCAAAGCCGTCGCACGGCTTGGCAAACCCTTTGTTGTGGTGGTGATGGCCGGCCGCCCGATGATCGAGCCGGCACTTTATTCGCTGGCTCCGGCGGTGGTGCAGGCATGGTTTCCCGGCTCGCAAGGCGGCGAAGCCATCGCGCGGATGCTGTTCGGCCTGAGCGAGCCTGTCGGCCACCTGCCCGTCAGCATTGTGCGCAGCATCGGGCAAATCCCCCTGACCCATGACAAACGCTCGACCGGCCGCCCGAGCCCCGGCCCGCCCGAGGCATGGGCCTCCGGCTATATCGACGAGGCTACCTCCCCGCTGTTTCCGTTCGGCTACGGGCTGGCCTATACGCAATTCCGCTATCACGCTCCCGTTCTGCTCGATGCAGACGGAACGGATGCCTCCACCTATCGCATCAAGGTGACGGTCAAAAACACCGGCAAGCGGGCGGGCACCACCCTTGTCCAGCTCTATACCCACCAACATATCGCCGCTATTGCACAACCAGAAAAGCAGCTGCGCGGTTTCACCCGCCTTGCGCTGCAACCCGGGCAACAGGCCGATGCCATCATCACTCTCAACCGGCGGGATCTGGCCTATTGGTCCGCTGACAATAGCCGCCAGCCGCCACAGGGCCGGATTGACCTGATGACTGGACCCCACGCAGGCGACACTCAAGCAACAGTGCTGTTTCTGCCTGACTGAACCGGTCCTCCTGACTCAAGGGTAGGTATAGGGTGACATAGTGGGCGAGCAAACAGATGAGGCCGTATTTTGTCTGAGAGTCATGGTCAAATCATACGTCCTTCTGACCGTGGTATGGCTGTATTGCAGACCCCGCACCTTGAAAATGGTCGTCACAATCCAGACAGGCCCATCTACAGAGAGAGTCTGCGTATCGAGTACCAGAGGAGGAGCGCCGCCCACTGTATTTGTGAGACTTGCACAAATGTGATAGCTGCCGTCTGAAATATAAGCAGCATTAATATAGTAACCAAATGAATTGGCATTATAAACAGGGACTAATATACTAGAACTCTCTGTTATTCCCAAGCTTTGTGTATATCTTGATACGGCATAGGGTAATATATTATCATCATTTATCGTCGAATTTGTAATATTCCACTTGTCCCACCGCGCAATATAATCTGCTAGACCTTTTGTTGTCTCGATGGCTTTTCCTGTATAAATATAGGCTGTTCCGAAAAATGTCATTATGAAGTAAAGCGCCGGGAAGACAATAACCAACATCAAAGCGGTTTCCAGTGACACCGAGCCTTTATTCGATTTTAAAAAATGACTTTTCATGGTTACAATCCGGTCAACGTCACAAAACTTGTTGCATAGATCGTATCTCCGAAAATACTATTGTTAATTCCCGCGACAACTGAGATCCTGTAGGGCTTGAACCTTGTCCTAATCAAAGCAGAAACTATAGTATTTTTAAAAATCACACTGTCTGATGAACCATTGCAAACAAAATAAGTCCCACTTGTAATACAATATTGCGCATCCCCAACACCCGAAATATGTCTTAATTCAACAGCATCATTATTTGTAGTCATTATATTTATTGCCATTGTATCAGCTTTATCATAAAAAAGTAAATATTTTTTAAACATCTTTCTTATATTAACAACATTATCATTAGTAATATTACTAGTAATTATTGCTGGATTTCTGTTTTTAATCATCTCGACCACCATCGCTTGAGCCCGTTGCACATCCGCCCATTGGGCAATAATCAACATCAGATCAAGAAGGATCATGAGAAGCGTGAAATAGACGACGAAGGACAGCGAAAATTCCGAAACGATTGCGGCCTGGGTGTCGGTCAGATATTTTCTAATCAATGGGATCATCTTGGATCATTCCATCTAGAATTGCATAAAATCATGATTGAAATTTAGAAAACTGCGTTATTGGTTTAACCAATTATAAAATGGTGAATAAAAGTCCTCATTTCCAATATTTTATATTTTATCTGGCTCAATACAGTGCTTCAATCGACCTCAATCACTGCATGATCATCCCATCTTCAAGGCCACTTGTGCGAGGCCGCCAGAGAACACCTGTGGCCTGCACTCAAGGTACTTTTCATATCGTTTATTTTTGACATCAAATCAACATTTTTTATATACTCTTATTCAAATCAATAAACATGCAACTTCAGGTTGAATTTTTTAATTTGTACAATTTTTAAAAATTGATTGACAGTCTATCTGAATTGTTATTGATTTAGTAATATTTGTGATTTATCTAAACCTTGTTTTTGACCTTCGTCATTTGCACGTTAATTTTTAGTGATATGTTTTTTTGATGAAGGGTTGCATTCTTTTTTCGGATGTGAAATTAAAATTTTGTTCTGTTACGTGTTCTATCTTCAGTTTTGTGTCTTGATTCTTGAACCTGTTTCATGTTCAAGGGATCTCTGTCTGGGGCGGAACGTATGAACGCTGGCTTCTGACAAATCATTGTTGGTGCGTTGTGCCGCTGCATACTTATTCCTAGTCTTTGTAGATGACTGGTCTTTGTAAACATATGCGTATTTAAAATTTAAGGGGCTGACATAGATAAGGTTTCAGTATTCACATTTTGACCCATTCTGAGATGGTCTTCAAGAGGTTGCTGGCTGGGCGATGATTGAACCGCCACTCGCACT
>Ga0114963_10000744_pt1 | contig 22109 bp, 17 predicted proteins | sample C_131016_EF_Meta_FD_87019 | JGI IMG/M metagenome (GOLD analysis project Ga0114963, IMG submission 87019) | Freshwater microbial communities from Lake Croche, Canada to study carbon cycling - C_131016_EF_MetaG | ecosystem: Environmental > Aquatic > Freshwater > Lake | place: Lake Croche, Canada...
AGATATCCTCCCCGTTCAACATCGGCACCAACTTCTACTCCGACATCTGCATCTGTGTCAACTCCTAGACAACGGGCGCCCGTTCAAGTTAAGAGTCAAAAGACTACAAAACCAAGAAACAAGTCAATGGTATAAATAAAAATAATAAATAAAAATAATAAATAATAAATAATATAATACTACTTAAAGCCTCAACGTCAGATATCAGATATCCATCTAGCCGAAGGCCCAAAGCATTTTTCTGTAAGTTCTTTTTTTAAAAGAACTGTGTGTAGCATTTTTCTGTAAGTTCTTTTTTTAAAAGAACTATAATTAAATATTATATTATAATATATTATGGTAAAACTTTCATCTGCTGCATATATGAAATATTCAAATGCTAAAAAAGCAAATGGTCATAAGCCAAATTGTGGTTGTGTTATATGTAATAATATAAATAAAAAAGCACAAAAAGGTGGATATCAAAAAGACATAAATAAATTAAGGGAAGGTCCTTCTGCAAAAATAAATGGTCATGATAAAGATTGCAAATGTATTATATGTAAAAATATGAATAATAAGAATAATAAAAGTAATAAGAATAATAAAAGTAAAAAAGGTGGAAGACGCAAAAAATTTAAAAAAACTAGAAAAAATTAAACAAATTTAAATACTAAAATGAAATTAAAATAAAATAAAAAGTATTTGAATTATTAATAATATATAATAAACTTGAATAAAAATTATATATTATTAAGAGTATAATGTTTATTGTATATGGGGTTATTATATATTAAAGTATTGTTTTTAAGTTGTTGTTGTATAACTAAATAATGTTCGTGCACTTGGGTCTTTTGCATCTGCAATATATTTAGGCATCCAATAATATGGTAATATATGATTACAATGAGGATAAAATTTCATAAATAATGATTTATAATACAATTTTTCTGTATCAATATTTGCTTCATATTTATTATTATTTATAGGGAGCAAGTTATTTAATTTCATGGCAATTTGATTTTGTAAAATAGTAAAGAGAGAACGACCATGACTACTTACACCATCACTAAATGCTTCTTTTCTTCTCCATAAAATTTCATCTGGCAAAAGTTGTCTTCCTTTAGTATCTTTAAAAAAATCCAAAGTAAAACTTTGACGCAAAATATGTTTTTCTATTTTATTCTCATTTGTATGATTTTTAAAAGAAATAGGTATAGATAATATATAATTGACAAAACTTTTATCTAAAAATGGTGTTCTTGGTTCTAACCCATTTGATGAAATACTTTTATCTGATCGCAAAACATCAAACAAATAAATATCTTTCAATAAACGTCTTGTTTCTTTATCAAACTCAATATCATCAGGACATTGATTCATATATAAATAACCACCAAGTAATTCATCTGAACCATCACCATTAAAAATTACTTTGGCATTACTATGATCTTTTATGTATTTACCAAGTAAATAATTGCCAATACTTGCACGAACCGTTGTTGTATCATAACTTTCAATAGCTTTAATCACTTCGGGGATAGCATCAAACATTTGTTTTTCGGTAACAATAATTTCATGATGATTTGTGCCTAAATATGTTGCAACTATACGAGCATATTTTAAATCTTCTGCACCTTCTAATCCAATACTATATGTTTCTAATTTATATGGAATCTCATATGTATTATAATAATTGTTTACCATTGCTGCAACTAAACTACTATCCAAGCCACCAGAAAGCAAACATGCAATAGGTCTTTCTGTAGTAATACATCTTTTATATACTGCAGATTTAAAATAGAGAGAAATATTTTTATACATTTGATCAATATATAATTCTTGACATGTTTGAGATTCTACTAATATATTATGAGAAAAAGTAGGAACAAAATAAGGAATATTTTCTCTCAATGGTTCCCAAATAGAATGAACTTTATAAGATAAATTGAAAATACTATATGTTCCAGGTTGAAATTGTTCAATAGTTGCTCCTGTATTTGTTTTATGTACATGTGTTTCATTATAAAAATATTCCAAACATTTCAATTCCGATGCAAACCCATATTCTCCAACAGTAACATTTTTAAAATAATACAAAGGTCTAACACCATAAGGATCACGTGCAATGTATATTTGATTATTCAAATTTTCAGTAATACGATTATCAAAAAGAATAAATGCAAATACACCATCTAACATTGTTAAAGTTTGTTCAATACCATATTTTAAATATAAATGAATAATAACTTCACAATCTGAATTTGTTTTAGGATCAGTAATGCCCATTTGTTCATACAAAATTTTATAATTATAAATCTCTCCATTACATATCAATACTATATCATTTACCACAATTGGTTGATTTGATTCTTCATTAAGACCATTAATCGCTAACCTATGAAATCCTAAAGTCATTTTTATATAAGAAAAAACTAATTTAGAAAATTCAGGACCACGTTTCTCTCCTTTAACAAATTGTTTTTGAATTTCTTCTTTTTGTTGTTGGGTAGTATTGCTAATGTTTAAAAGAGTAAATATACCACACATAATTCTATTTATTGTATGTATATAAATAGAATTAAATCTTTATATGATTTGTTTTTAGAATAAAATATTTATACAGAATATAATATAATATGTCAAATACGCCAAATACACAAAATACACAAAATAAGCAAAATACACAAAATAAGCAAAATACACAAAATACACAAAATACACAAAATACACAAAATACACAAAATACACAAAATACACAAAATACACAAAATATAAATCAAATGCAGAATGAATGTGTCTCTCAATATCAAGAAAGAGAGAATAAAAAATTATATGATAGAAATTTGCCATCGCAATTTTTGCAACCTTATTTAGATTTTCGTCCAATGGCAACTAAATATGCTTATTTTCCTATAGTTCAACCAAGTAAAGTAGCAACGGTTCAATTAAATCAACAACCTACATATAATGTACATTCGGTATTTAATCCGGGAAATACACAATCACCATGGTCAGGATTTGCAACAAATATAAATATGGAATCCGAATTAAGGAATCAAATATATGCTTTACAAAAATGTAATCAAAAAGAATATGTACCTACAAGTCGTAGTGATTTATATAATTATACTATGCAAGTTCAAACGCAACCAATTACTCATGAATTACTTTTTCAAAATGAGAATTTTCAAGCGTTTAATCCAAATCCAGATAAAACAGTGGTTGGTAAAAATTTGTTTATGAATTCAACAAGAAGTCAATTAAAAAATATAAATTCTGCAAGTTGTTAATGAATAATCATAATATGACAATTAGAATGACAATTAGAATAACAATAATTTTGTAAATATTTTTTAAAGTCTTAATATATGAAAACAATAAGAAAAAAAACACATAAAAGAAAAAGAGAGAATAAAAAAAATACAAAAACAAAAAATAGAAGAAAAAGAGTGAATAAAAAAAATGCAAAAACAAAAATACTAACAGGTGGCAGTGCGTTAAATAGTAAATTAAATTGTAGTCCAAAACCGAAAGAAGAAATGAATAATTTTTCGTGTTATACAAAAAAAGATTTATTGAAATTGAGAGATTTATGGAATTCAAAACATGCTGATAATAAAATTTATTCTGAAGATCCAAAAGAGATTCATGAAAAATTAAGTAATTATTTAAGTGAAGTATGTAAAAAAGAATCATGTTGGTTAAAAAGAAAAACAGATTTTGGAGAAAATGTCAAAACTCCTGATTTAGAAGATTCCTTTGCCCCATTAATTCCCAAAAAATGGCATACAAATCCAAACGAGTGGCTTTCTAGTTCAGATATTATTAATGTAATGAAACAATATGAAGATGCATATACATGTTTTGAATTTTTAGGGCCTACCCCAATAGATTTTGATAAAAAGTTGAATAAAAAAGAATGTGTTTGGGATGAATTATGTAATTTTAGTATTGCAGAACAATTACAAAAAGGTAAAACAAAAATAGGTATTATATTTAATACAGATACTCATGATAAATCTGGTGAACATTGGGTATCTATGTTTATAAATATAAAGAAAAAACAAATTTTTTTCTTTGATAGTACTGGAGATAAACCACAACAAGAAATCACCAAATTAGTAGAGAAAATAACGCAACAAGGGTTAGAAATGAGTCCTCCAATTCATTTTCAATATGATAGTAGTGAAGGTATAGAACATCAAAAAGGAGATACAGAATGTGGTATATATTCTTTATATTTTATTGTTCATTTATTAGAAGATAAATTTACAACAGAATATTTAAAAACTCATTTATTAAAAGATGAATATATGGAACAATTTAGAAAAATATATTTTAATCATGAATTATAATTCATTATATTGTATAATATAATATTGTATTATATTGTATTATTATGTAAAAAAGTATTTAAAAGTATTTTCATGATTTTATATATTGAGTAATTTATGAATATACAAAATTTTGTAAAAAAGGAAAATATAGATACATTATGGGAAGTTATAAGCGATGAGCAAATTTTTACTTTTCTCTCTAAAGAAAATCAACAAAATGTATTTAATTTATTTGTAAGTAATATTAAAGGTTTTTTTGAAACAGAACAAAAAAATGTAAAAAATAATTTGATTATTATGAATAAAAAATATATTATATTAATTTTAAATTATATAAAAACAAATTATCCTTCACCAAATAAAATCAAAATTACACCAATTGTACAAAATGATAATAATAATAATAATAATATAGCAATCACTTATGAAGAAATCCAACAAGATAAACAAAAACAATTTGATATACAAATGATAAAACATCAAGAAGATTTCAAGTCATTTAACAATATTAAAATACCTCCAGTTCCTGATTTTAGTGATAAATTAGTTGAATCAGAGAAACCAATAAAAGAGATGGATAAAATATTACAAGATATAATAAACAAACGTAAATATGAAGATTCACGAATAATGCAAACCCTTCCACCCCAACAATCTCAACAATCTAAAATTAATCCAGAATCATTATTACAATTAGAATTAAAAACCCATATAGAAACAGAAACAGCGACAGAAACAGCGACAGAATCATTACATAAAAAAAATGTATCATGGGGGGATAATAAAGAATTTATTTTTTCAAATACGGAAGAACGTTTAAACAGAATAGAAACCAAATTAGAGATTTTGTTAAACTTATTTAAAGAACTTAAAGAACTTAAAGAACCTATGGAAGAAAATAAAAAAATTGATTAATTTTAATTTTAAATGAAATAATTTAAAATTAAAAAATTTACTATCAAACAATTGAAAATTTAGCAATTTAAATCAAACAATTAAAAAATAAGAAATTTATTATTAAAGAATTTACTATTATATTATAAATGGTTTATTTCAACAACTTAGTCTTTTTAACTTTTATGTTATCTTTTTCAAATATTGTTTATACTATTTATAATCCTTATAATAACAATAGAAATTTGTTTGACAAAAATTTATATAATGTCAATAAAAATCTTATAAAATTAATTATTATCAAAGATAAAAAAATTCCAAAATTAATAAATAAAGTATCAAATAAATTAAATACATCATACAAAAATAATTATGATAAAATTTCAAGTGTCATGTATAAATACAACGAATTATCTGAAGAAGACAAATTTATTGTAGAAACTGTTATTGATTTATTGATTTATTGATTTATTAATGTTAATGTATTAATTTATTGATTTATTTAATAGCTTCGTATTTATGTTGAGGTTTGCCATCTACAATTCTGGTTTCAAGCATAGCTACTTTAATAGGGTTTCCATCTAGATAACTTTGCTTATCATATAATTCTTTTATATTTGCATTTATTTCTTTATAAATATATTCTTTGCCTTTTATTTTAATTAGTTTTCCTTTCCATTCAACTTTTTGTTGATTTGCTTTTATTATTGTATCATTTTCTTGTTTTTCAAAATCAGGAACATATGACGATTTTTCATTTGTTGGATCACCAAAATTCATACATTTTCCATTAGAATAAATATAACAATCAAAAGCAGATTCTTTAATTGCATCTAATAATTGTGAATTTAATTGTGATTTTATTTCAGATATTTCATATAAATATTGGTCACTAGTATTTACTTTACCAGTTATTTGACTAACATCAAATGTATTAAGTTCACGTGCATCTTCACTTTCTAATTGTTTATCAGTAAATTTCATTAAATATACAAATACTTCCACTTTTTGATATTCAAGCGGTAAATCTTTATGACTACAAATACGCCTTGCTCTACCAATAACTTGTTCTAATCGTACAGGATGCCAATATGGTTCCATAATATGTACATATTGTGTATTTCTTAAATTAATACCTTCTGAACCAGAAGAAGTAATCATTAATACTTTAATAACTTGTCCCATATTATTATTAATGTGTGCTCTTTTTAAAACAGATGATATAGTTAAAGGGACATCATCCCATTCACCATTATAAATATGTCTTAAAATTTCTTTTTCTTCGGAAGTTTCTGTACCAGTATATAATGCAAATGTAAGCAATCCTGCTTTTTCAGGTGGTATATCAATAACCCATTCACCCCTTGCATTTTTTTTGATTTTAAAACGAGTAAATCCGTTATTTTCTAAAACTAAACTAAATATACCAATTCCTTCTGATGTACGAAATTGACTATAAATAAGATGTAATCCCGGATAACGTCCTTCATCTTGCACATTTTCTAATATATGTAAAAATTTAGGGCTATATGTTTGTAATGCATCTTTGCTTAAATATTCTTCGGGATTGTCTTCTAATTCTTTCATTTTCGCATCTAAACTTTCTTTATAATTGCGTCCACCAACGTCCGTTAATATTTCATCTCCTTCAATTTCACCTAATTTTTCATCATCTAAATCTGGAGTATTTGGAGGCGATTTTATTTCTACAGATACTTTCATACTATCCGGTTTACCTTTTTCATCTTTAGAATCATCTTCAGAATCAGAATCATCGGAAGTATCAGACTCTTCACCTTTTTTTTTTTTGGGGTTTTTGGGTTTTTTTTCAGGAACAGGTCTACCCGGAATAACATAATTGCAATACAAACGAGAAAAAATACGATAAGTAGAAGAATCTTCTTGATAAATTTCGTCTATATTCTTTGGCGGTCTTGATTTTCTTTTCTTTTTTAGTGCTTCTCTTTCATCAGACCTGGCTTTTTCATGTATGCGAAATTGTACATCACTCATTGGTATTTCTATTACATGATAATCTCTGCCAAGTTCTTTTTCGTATTTTGGTAATAAACTTTCTTGTGCACTTCTAAAAAAAGAAGATAATCCAATAATTCTTCTTTTTAATGCATCTGTATTTTTTAATTTTCTTGTGTCGGGGTCAATATATTTAGATATAAAATTATCTAAATTATCTGGTAATGCTTTGTAATTAATTACTTTAGGTTTTCCAACAATTTTAATATTTTCATCTAGTAATAATCGTTGAATAGTTCTTTCAAATTTTTCATCACTAGTAACTGTATTATTGAATTCTTCTTGTCCTCTAGTTTTATTTACAGAAATATTACTTACACCTTTATAAATAAGTTCTGGTTTGCTATCTATATCTATACTTTTTTTTCTTTTTACATCAAATTTGTTTTTAAATCCAAACGGATTTCTAGTTAAAGTTAATACTTTACTAGATGCAGAATAATCTATATAATCCATTGTTTTTTCAGTATTTAAAATATTATACAATGCATTTGTATCTATTTTTTTTTTTGTTTCAACATTTAAAGTAAATTTCCATGTTTTTATATATCCACGTAAAATATTAAATAATATCCCAAACTCATTTGGATAATTAATAATAGGCGTTCCTGTAAGTAATACAACTTTTGTATTTGTAGAACGTAATAACATATAATACAATTTATTAGATAATAACTTTGGGATTTTGTCTCCAAAAATATGTTTTTCTTCTGTATCTAATTCTACTTCTTCTCCTTCCTCTCTTTCTTCTATATCTTCTTTTGCTTCTTCTCTTTCTTCTTCTCTTTCCTCTATATCTTCTTTTGCTTCTTTTCTTTCTTTTTTTTCTTCTTTTGCATCAGCTCTAACAATTTTTATTTTTTTTGATGCAGGTTTTTTTATAGGAATTTCAAATTCTTCTTCATCTTCTTCATCTTCGTCGCCATCTTCACCTGCAGAGCCGCCTTTTTTTTCAAATGGATATTTTTCACAATTCCCAGTTTTTGGGTTACGTCTTGTTCCTTTTTCACACCGAGGTTTTTTTTCTTTTACATCAGCACCATCTTTGACATCTTTTGCATCAGCAACTTTATCCACTTCAGCTGCTTTTTTTTTGGTTGTTGCTTTTAAAGTTTTGGTTACAGTTTTTTGTGCGGGAGGAGGTGCAATGGGACTAGGTGGTTTTGTAAGTGCGTATGTGGGCGCCCCTTGTTTAAATGCAAACGTTTCTTCTTTTTTTGCGGGTGCTTCTTTTTGTAATTTATTTACAATACGACTAATAAAATTATGGGCTTCATCAATAATAACAACAGAATTATCAAATATATTTTGAGTAAAACCTTTAGTTAAGTCAAATAATTTTTGTGGTCTTAATCCATTGTAATTTATGAAAATATATTTACGTTCAATCATTTTATTTAATTGATCTTCTAATATTTTTTTTTCTGCATCTGTCAAAGAATCATAATTTGTAACTATTGAATCTTTTTTAGGAGAAACATTAACAAAAAAAGCGCCGCCTTTGGATTTAATATATGACATTGGTAAATTTAATAAATTAGAGATAGTAGAGAGAATTTCTTGTGGATATCTATCTACCGCAAACCATTCCCAATTTTGTTTACGTTTATATAATAAATCACCACATTTTTTCAATTCTTCAATATAATTTGCACGTAATGAAGCAGGAGTCATTATAATAACTCGTTTGCTACTTTTCATACCTTCTGCAATTGCAATAGATGTACATGTTTTACCGGACCCTAAACCATGAAATAATAATAATCCCCGATAAGGAGTATATAAATTTATATAATCTCTTACAATTTTTTGATGAGTTAATAGAGAGAAATCAGTTCCGGTTTTGCCAATTTTATCACATGAAATTTCTTCTTTATGACTATCAATTTCATCTTTATATTGTTGAAATATAGAATTAATAAATTCTATAAAGATTTCTCTATTATTCATATAATAATTAGGTACTCTAATATTAACTAATGGTAATTTTTTAGGCATTCTTGCAAGTAAGTTAACATCCCCAATTTCAACCGCATACTCATCTAATATAGCAACACCTTTTTCTGGAGGAGTTGTTTTTCTCTCTTTTTTTTTTGGTATTTTGATTTCAAGACTTTTTTTCTTTTTATCTTCAATACGAACAGTTCCTAAATCTCTTTCTATATCTAATCCAACATCAAAATCTTCTTCATCTCCTTCAATAACAATTTTATCAGAAATTTTAGTTGGTTTAGGTTTTGTTTCTGGTTTTAATTCTGGTTCTGATTCTGATTTTGCTGCAGGTTTTATAAAATCTTTTGCAGCAGTTATAGTTTTTTTTGTAACCACAATTTGTTTATTATTATCAACTAAACGTTTAAAAAAATCTTCATCATCAAAACCTTTATGTGTTTGATCCACAATTAATGGTGCAAGTGTTGGTGGTGGTTTCATTGATAATTTTGAATCTTCTTTATCATCATCACTTTCCTCATCTTCTCTATCTTCTCCTCTATCTTCTCCTCTATCTTCTTCTCTATCTTCTTTTTTCTCTTTTCTCTTTTTTTTGTCATGATCACTGTCTTCGTCTTCACTATCTTCTTTCTTATCTTTTCTCTTTTCTTTCTCATCATCACTATCTTCTTTCTCATCATCACTATCTTCTTTGGGTGGTTTAATATGTTTAACTTGTTTTTTTTTGATAGAAGACGGAGGTTCATTACGAATAATCAATTGTACTGGTTTGTGTTTTGTAATATTCGGTTTATGCATAAGTTTTTGTTTTAAGGCATCTAATGTATTCATTTGTCTTATATACTTTTAATATACTTTTAATATTAGTTTTTTAATTTATAATAAAATAAAAAACAAAAAAAAAACAATAAAAAAACAAATAAAAACAATTAAAAAAACAAATAAAAACAATTAAAAAAACAATTAAAAAAACAATTAAAAAAACAATTTAAAGAAACGAAAATTTTAAAGCTTCAATACAAGCAAGTTGTTCTGCTTTGCGTTTAATTTTGTGTTGTCCAACGCCCATAAACAAAAATATTTTATTATATTGATTATAATAATCATGAATAGATTTCAAATCTTCAAATTGAGAGATATTTATAGAATCTTGATGTGTTAATTGATATGTATCTTGACCTAAACATAAATAAACACCCATTTTATATCCTAAATCAACATCATGATTAATTTTCAAATAATAAGGGGTTACTTTGAATTCTTTTTGTATTTTTACTTGTAAAATATTTTTATAATTGTCATCATTTTGTATAAGGGCAACCCAGTCAATATGTTGATTAAAAATATTTTCTACAAATAATTGCACCATTTGAAACCCTGGACCAACAATAAAAATATTTTCAAACCATTTATCATCATCTTTTACAATTATTTTATTAAAATCCAAAAAAAGAGCACCAATAAAAGATTCAAAAAGACATCCGAGTTTTTTTAAATTAGTTCTTATTTTTTTTTCTTCTGCATGTTTAGAGAGAATAAGCCATTTGTGTAATCCCATTTCTAATGCAATACGTCCAATAGCTTCATTTTTAACAATCATTATTTTTTTTTCTGTCATAAATCTTTCATCTGCTTTAGGAAAACGTCTATAAAGTAAATATTTAGTTATACATTCCAATACGCCATCACCTAAAAATTCCAATCGTTCATTAGATTTGCTGCTTAAAGGCATGCAATCATTGGGTCGTTCTACAATAATTATTTTTTTAGATATATTTTCAAAATTAGGGCGCTTTATATAAGAATGATGAACAAATGCTCTCTCATATAAAGCTATATTATTAATTGTTGGGGGCAAACCATATTTAGAAAGTATAGATTGTACATCGCACAATGTAATCTTTTTATTTAAAGGATTATATGGATTAAAAACCAACCCTTCTTCCGTTTTTATAATATCGTCATCATGCGAGATTTTTAATTCTGTCATGTCAGTAAAATTCGTAAAATCTGTAAAATCAGTAAATTCTGTCATTAATATAAATTATGTAGAAATCTTTATATTATTTTTAAATATATTTCATAAATTGATAAATTCCAAAAAAATAAAATATTTACATACATTATAAAATGGTTTTAATGAATTCGTCCAAAATGGCTCGTCATGCGGCATCTATAACAGCATTACCTACATGTGGTGGCAGTGCAAAAAAAGCCGGCACTGCTCCTCGGGTTGGTTGGTATCTTTCTAGTCAACCTTTTTTATTGAGAGCTCCTCAAACAGTTCCTTTAATGTGTCATATTAGTAAAACTGTACAAACACAAAAAGTTGGTTATCGGGCTACTATTGGTGGTAATATGGGTTAAGACCAATATTATATTATATAATTTATTTATTTTAACTTATATAAAATGATTTTTTGTAACAAACTACTAGTTATCTAATACATATTGAATTTAGTAAAAATGTACCAAAATTTTTTATTTTTTCTCTTATTTATTTTTAGCAGGAGATATGAGTATTGTAAAAAACATCTTTTATAATTTAAATACAAATATAAAATTAACTATAAATAGCAAAAATTTTTTCCCAATCCATACAATTTATTGTATTATATATTGTTATTAACATAATTTGTATTAATTTTATTGGATTATACCCATTTAATGTTATTATATTTATGAAACCTTGTAATTGTCTATATAAAAACCATCTTTCTATATAGAATATAGATGGTATACCAAAATATTGTAAATTACTTTTTCTTAAATCAAAACCCATAGTTCCATTAACTTCTACAATATAAAAATCTTTGCCTTCTAATAATGTGTTTAAATCTTTATATTTAATATCATATCTACCAACATTAAAATTTGGTATTTTATTACTAATTTCTTTAATTTTATTGTTTAATTTTGATGTTATTAAGTTGGTTATATCTTCACATGTAACATTACCATAACACGATGTCATAATATTACTATTTATAGATTTTTTAAAAACCATGGATGTAATATTTTTTTCATATAAAATTCCAATTTCATTTTTATAAGGAATAAAAGTTTGGACCATAATTTCATTGATATTATTATTTTTTACATATTTAGTTGCCTCATTTTTATTAAGAATTACTGTCACCCCTTTTCCAACCTTTGCACATCTAATAGGTTTAAAAATAACAGGATATTGTAATTTATTTATATCAGTATTATTTAACATACTCATTTCTAGAAAATGTTCGGAAGGTATATAAGACAATATTGAATATTTATTTGATTTATATTCATATGGATTTACATTTAAAAAAAGTATCCATATAATAATAAATGATATAATAAAAGATACAATAAAAGATAATTTAAATGTATTTTTAAAATATGTTTTTATTAAATAACTAAGAATAAAAATATTTAATAATATTATTAATGTTTCATGCATTTTTATAATATAATATATAAAATTTTTATATATTTTATATATTTTATATATTTTATATAATGGAATTTTATTAAATCATTTATGTAAACAATTTAATAAGAGTTTTGTAGATATAAATATATAATATTTATTAAACAAATGGAAATAAAAATTGATGTTAGAGAGAATGAATTGATTCAAAAAGTTTCTGAATGTATAAAAAATATTCCTTCTTTTAGTAAAATAATTGTAAAAATAGAACAATTGCCAATAGGAGATATTATCATTTGTAAAGATACAAAAGAACTTATTATTATAGAGAGAAAAACTGTTGCTGATTTGCAAGCCAGTATTAGAGATGGTCGTTATGATGAACAATCTTATAGATTAAATGGTTTAGAACATCATAATCATAACATTATTTATCTTGTTGAAGGAGATATAAATAAATTTAGCAAAAATAGTTTTGTATTAAAAACAGATAAATTAACGCTTTATTCTGCATTATTCTCTCTAAATTATTATAAAGGTTTTTCTGTTATGAGAACCTTTTCTATAGATGAAACTGCAATATATATATGTAATATTATTTCTAAAATAGAAAAAGAAAATATTAAATCAACTCCCAAAATACCATTTTATTCTTTCTCTCATTCTTCTTTAGGAGAGAAAAAAGAAGAAACAAATAATGAAAATAATGAAAATAATGAAAATAATGAAAATAATGAAGATAATCAACATAATCAACATAATGAAAGTATAAATGAAGATGGAAAAGGTTATATTAATGTAATTAAAAAAGTAAAAAAAGATAATATTACATGTGATAATATAGGAGAAATTATGTTATGTAGTATACCAGGAATTAGTGCCGTTACAGCATGTGCTATTTTAACAAAATATAAAAGTATTTCAAATTTAATAAAAGAAATAGAAAAAGATTCCAATTGTTTAAAAGATATTACATATACAACAGGAAAAAATCAAATTAGAAAAATAAACAAAAGTAGTATTGCAAATATAATAAAGTATTTAAATTTATAATTTAATAATTATTTATATAATTATTTATATAATGTCAAAATTATTTACAAATATTTTAATGGTTTTAGTTTTTGCATTTATTATTTATATTATTTGGAAATACTTAAATAGAAATAAAGAAGGTTTAACTACAAATTCTACTGCAGCTGGTCTTGCAGGAAATGCCGCTGCATATAATGCTACTATAAAATCTGCAACTATACAATTGCAAGATAGTCTTTTAACAAGTAAATATCAAACTGATTATGAATCAGTTATATTGAGTTTAGAAGATTATTTTAATAATCAAATGTTAAATGTTGCTTTAAATGTAGATACATCAAACCCTGATGAAGCTGTAAATAAATTAGTCGCATTAAATCAAGCAAAAGATGCTTTAAATAATGTTATGAAATTTATTGATTCTAGTTAATTTAGTTAGTTTTTTTTCTCTCTTTTCTTTAAGTCTTTAAGTATATTATATTATATTATTAAATAATATAATATTTAACAATGTCATTTTCAAGAAAATTAAGAAATCCTACGCGCGCGTTTTGCAAAAAACAATTACGTAAAAATACTACACAAAATAAAATGAAAACTGCATGGAAAACATATTTAAATTTTATGTTAAAAGAACATGGAGGAATACCGCCAAATGAATATACTAAATTTAAAAAAGATTTTGAAAAAGGGTTTATGGATGTTTGTGTTCATCCAGAAAAAATAAATGCACCAAAATATAATTTAAACAAATTATCTAAAAAAGAACACAAATTAGTAAAACAAATAATATCTAAAGTTAATAACAAAACAAACAAAACAAACAAAACAAGAAAAAATAAAAATATAACTGGGGGTAATGGTAATGGTAATGATGCAAGAAAAAAATGTGAATCAGATTATAATAAACCAGAAACTCAAAATAAAATAAAAACCACTTATGAAATGCAAGATAAAGCATTGAAATTATTTAACATGAAAAGCCCTTTTAATAATTATACAACATTTTTAAAAGATTTCAAAAAAAGTTTTATGATTAAATGTTTATCAAAAAAATAACTTAAAGAGATATCGGATATCGGATATCGGATAAGCCTTCGGCCTAATAGATATCTAATTGTTATTGTATTTATAATTTCATTTATTCAACAGCGACACTAAGGTCATTGTTTTTATAATTACCATTATTAATTAATTTTTGAGTATATTTTTTACCTCCCCAATTGGCATCCATTGCATCAGGACTGATTTGTTTTTTTTCTTGTGTCATGTTCATAGCATCTAATGGAGTAGTTGTGCCAATATAATAACTACTATCATCTGCGGCAGCATAACTATTTACATTATAAGGTGAATTACTATCTCCAGCATCTACTAAAAGTGTACGATTTGGATATTCCGGTCCATTTGCACCATCAGGTCCAAGGGGTACTTGTTCAGGAGTAGGAGTAGGACCATATACATCAGGATTAGAAGGTACAATAGAATCTGATGGAGATGAAGGTAACCCTCCTTGTAATTCAATCACACTAGGACGTGTTTTATAAACACGTTTGCCTTGAGTATCATATATTTCTTGCAAATATAAAACAGGACATACTATATTTTGACTTTTTTGCCAATTTAAAAATTCTACATAATCTTCTAAATTCTCAAATTCAACAGGATTTACGCCAGGTACTTTTATTAGCTTTGAATTATATAAATAAAATCGCGAACCTTTTTGTATTAATAAATCGGGACAATTTGGTTTTGTATTTGTATTAGTATTTGTACTTGTTGTCATTCCTTCTATATTATCATCCCCATTGCCATATTTTGCATAAAAATATAATCCTAATAAAAATACTACAATACATAAATAGGTAATAACTGTCATTATTATATATAATATATTATTATATAAAATATTACATTATTCTTATTATTTTCATTATTTTCATTATTTTCATTATTTTCATTATTTTCATTATTTTCATTATTTTCATTATTTTCATTATTTTTATTATTTTTATTTTTTATATAGATTAATAAATTACTTTATTATTTTCTTGTTAAATTATATATAAATATGAGTGTTATTATTTTAAGTATTCCAAATAAAAATAATGAAGACCAAAGTTCAAAAATAAAACAATTAAATGGTTCTATAAATGTTTCCATGAATGAACTTATGCATATATTTGCTTTGTTTTATATGAATGGATGTGGACATTGTGAAGTAATGCATCCTGAGTGGAAAAAATTAGCCAGTTTAAAAAATATAAATAATAAATGTATCATTTTAGATGTTGAAAGCGAACATATACCTGAACTTGATATTTTATCAGATAAAGATAAAAGTAGTATAAATAGTTTCCCTACAATAAAACACATTACAATTGGACCAAATGGAAAACAATTATCTAGCGAAGATTATAATGGTGACCGCAAAGAAGCAGAATTTAAAAAATGGATTCAACAAAAAACAAATACAAATACATCGCAAACTGGCGGTAACACCAATAATAAAAAATATACAAAAAATACAAAAAATACAAAAAATACAAAATATAAAAGTAAAAGAAGAAGAAAAAAAAGTAAAAAAAATATTTCCAGAAGAAGATATTATTAATAATTTATATTATTTAAATTTATTTAAATTACTTAAACATATCTTTAGAATAACCAATAACAGCACATGCAATTCGTTTTCCCGCATTTCCAGTTTTCAAACTTTCAGCATCTCCACCTTCTCCCAAATCATCTTCATCTTCATGAATAATTAATCCTCGTCCAATAATATTACATTTAGTACCTCTAAGTTTAATAAGATTATCATAAAAAATATATTTTGCAGTACCATTATGATCTGTATAAATATTTCCTAAATCACCAATATGGCGTGTTTTTATTGTTGTATTTTTTTGATGTCCATGATCTACATTATAAGGATTAAAATGAGCACACATACTAGTACATTTATCTGTTAAATCTCCTGCTTCGTGAATATGAAAACCATGAGCGCTATTTGATGGCAAACCTTCAATATTTAATTCTATTTTTATGGTTTCAGATGTTTTAACTTCGGAAAATTTAACAAAACCTTTGATTCCTTTTTTGCAAAATTCAGAACTAAATACAGCAATACATTGTATTAGTTGATTTTTGCTCATAATTTCTCTCTTTAATTAAAATATAGAGAGAAATATTTAAATTATAACTAGTATTTATTTATTCAATAAATTAATAACTTTTTCAGTATTTAAATAATCATCAACTTCATAGTGAAGTAAATTGTATCCTTTTAATACTATATTTTCATTACAATTATCACATATTTCTGTATTATCTTGCGTCCAACAAGTTGGTTGATAATATTTACCATTACCAAAAAATCCGGCAAAAAAACAAAAACTACTTATAGTTGAAATTACCAAAGGAGCATAAAACATAGTTGCAAAATCTTCTCCATCTGTTTCACTTTTGATAGTTACGTTGTAATTATGTTGTTCTAAATATTTTTTTAAAGAAAGAGAATATTTCTCACATGCAAGTTGACTATCTTCATTTGATTTATGTTTTGTAAATGATAATAAAATAATATTTTTATTTGGGAGTATATTTCTATTTAACATATCTGTAAAAAAATTATATTTTTGAAAATGATACATAGGGTGTTTTACGAAAGGAGTATCTGCGCATCTAAAATGAATAATTGTTGTGTCTATTATTTTAAATAATGATTCTTTTTGTAATGCTTCATGTATAATTTTATTCATTAATGGTTTCATAATTTCACTAACTATAATTAAACTATTTTTATTTATACACCAAAAAGCTAAGTCATCGTAAACAGGTAAATCATTATAAACATTGTCTATTGTTATATTATTTTTTATAAAACTATCATATATATTGTTATCAAATTTTATATATTGTGGCAAATGTTTTAAAAAATTATAGTTAAATTTTGAATGAAAAATAAAATCTTTTTTTTCTAATATAGATAAAATAAGTGCATAATAATAACTTGATAAACAATTACCAATATCAGTACAATTATCATTTACTGTAAAACTTTCTTTTAGTAGTTGTTTATTTGAAAGAAACCCCAGAATATGAATAAACAAAAAAATATTAACAAATAAAATTAAAAAAATAAAAATATATTTCATAATATATAATATATTATTTATTATTATAAAAAATTGATTATTTATAATAATAAAATAAACATATAATAAGAATACAAGAATACAAGAATACACAAATACAATTACAAATGTCTGAATATATCTTAAGATTATTTGATTTCAATGTCTACCAACAAAGTAAAAGTTTGGAGCAAAATAGTGACAGTGATGGTTCGGAACCAAAACAGAGAGAATTTAAAGATAACAATTTATTTATGATTCAAATGTTTGGAGTAGATACACAAGGTAAAACATATTCTGTTATTGTAGAAGGTTTTCGGCCATTCTTTTATGTTATGGTTGAAGATTCATGGAAAGTTTCTAATAAAGAAGCATTTTTGGTACATTTAAAAAATAAAATGGGAAAATATTATGAAAATTCTATAAGTGAATGCAAACTTATTAAACGGCGAAAATTATATGGATTTGATGGTGAAAAACAACATAAATTCATTTATTTAGAATTTATGAATACTGGAGCTTTCAATAAAGCAAAAAATTTATGGTATTCTGAATATGATACAGAAAATGGTGGATACAAATTGTTAAAAAATGGTTATAAATTTAAAGATACATTTATTAAAATATATGAATCTAATATTCCCCCCTTGTTGAGATTCTTTCATATTACCGATATTAGTCCATCTGGATGGGTTTGTATTCCCAAAGATACAAATTTAGAAGATGATGATGATGACCATAATAGTAATAACAGTGTTTGTAATAGCGATGGTAAAAATGATGGTAAAAATGAGGATGAATCTGAAAGTTTGAATGAATCCTCAATAAATTGTAATTATACTATTAGAGTAGATTACCGTGATATTATGCCGTTGAATAATAATGAAGAGAGAGTTCCTTATAAAATTATGAGTTTTGATATTGAAGCAAGTAGTAGTCATGGCGATTTTCCTGTTCCTATAAAATCTTATAAAAAATTGGCTACAAATATTATTGAGTATTTTGAAAATTTGAGTATTGAGTTAACAAAAGAGTTTTGTAAAAGATTATTGAAACAAATTCTCTCTAATGCTTTTGGGTTTGATACAGATTTAAGTACAATTATTTCATTGGTATATCCAAAAAATCCAATCAAAACACAAGAAAAATTAATGGAATTATGTGAAAAATGGTTAGATACAAAATTGCAAAATTTATCCAAAGATGATTCTTTAAATTCTATAGAAAATTATTATGAAAAAATGAATCATAGTCAACATTTGGAAGAAGATGAAGAGGATATTTATGGAAATAGTGGATATATAAAATCATATGATAATAAAACAGCAACTATTGTAGATGTTTTAATGGATAAAAAATTTGAGAGAGAAGGTAAATTAAAAGAATTGAATAAATCGTTGGATAGTATTTTTCCCAAATTAGAAGGCGATAAAGTTACTTTTATTGGTTCTACTTTTATGTATTATGGTCAACAAGGACCTCATTTAAATCATTGTATTGTATTAAATAGTTGTGCTCCAGTTGCTATTGAAAATACGCAAATTGAATCTTATAATACAGAGCGCGAAGTGTTATTGGCATGGCAACAATTAGTTCAACGAGAGAATCCAGATATTGTTATTGGGTATAATATATTTGGGTTTGATTATGAATTTATGTTTCGTCGTGCACAAGAAAATAATTGTATAGAAGAATTTCTTCAACTCTCTCGCAATAAAGAAGAAGTATGCGGAACATATGATACCAAAATAGGAGAATGGAAAATTGAAGAATCTAGTATTCAAATTGCTAGTGGTCAACATGATTTGCGATTTATTAAAATGAATGGGCGATTGCAAATAGATTTGTACAACTTTTATCGCAGAGAAGCAAATTTAACTTCTTATAAATTAGACTATGTTGCCGGCAATTTTATTGGCGATTTTATAAGTAATATTTCTTATTTTATAGAGGAGAATGAAACAATAAATATGTCTATTATAAAAACCAAAAATATGACTGGTTTGTTAGTTGGTAGTTATATTCATTTTGAAGAAATTGGTTATTCCGTTGATTATTATGAAAATGGTGCAAAGTTTATGGTTATAGAAATTGATAATGATGCAGGAATATTTACAGTTGCAGGAATTGTAAAACCCGATTTTGAAAAAAAAGTGCGATGGTGTCTTGCCAAAGATGATGTATCTCCAAAAGATATTTTCCGTTTAACAAATGGATCAGCAGAAGATCGTTCTATTATTGCTAAATATTGTTTGCAAGATTGCAACTTAGTACATTATTTATTTAATAAATCGGATATTCTTACTGGGTTCATTGAAATGGCAAAAATTTGTAGTGTTCCTATTAATTTCTTAGTTATGCGTGGTCAAGGAATTAAATTAACAAGTTTTGTTTCTAAAAAATGTAGAGAGAAAGGTGTTCTTATGCCAGTTATTGAGAAAGGTGGTATGGATGAAGGTTATGAAGGTGCCATTGTGTTGGACCCAAAATGCGATTTGTATTTAGATAATCCGGTAGCATGTGTTGATTATGCTTCTCTCTATCCTAGTTCTATGATTAGTGAAAATTTATCTCATGATACTAAAGTATGGACAATGGAATATGATTTGGCTGGAAATTTAGTTGAAGAGTGGGGAGAGAAAGATCATATTGGAAATTTTATTTATGATAATTTGCCCGGTTATGAATATGTAAATATTACTTATGATACATATAAATATGTTCGCAAAAATCCAAAAGCCGCCGCAGAAAAAATTAAATGTGGATATAAAACTTGCCGTTTTGTACAACCATTAATAGAAAATGCAGGTATTATGCCATCTATTTTAAAAGAATTATTAAAAGCAAGAAAAGATACAAGGAAACTTATACCTCAACAAGCAGACGAATTCATGAAAAATGTTTTAGACCAACGACAACTTGGGTATAAAGTAACTGCCAATTCTCTTTATGGTCAATGTGGCGCAAAAACTAGCACATTTTATGAAAAAGATATTGCCGCATGTACTACCGCTACCGGTCGCACTTTATTAACATATGCAAAACGGCTCATTGAAGAAGTATATGGTAATAAAATTTGTCAAACAACCAATCATGGTCCCGTTTTGACAAAAGCAGAATATATTTATGGAGACAGTGTTGCAAATTATACACCCATTTACATAAAAAAAAATGATTGTATATATATTCTCTCTATTGATAAAATTGCAGATTTATATGGAAATGGATTATGGATTACTTGCTCAGAACCTGGAAAACAAGAAAAAGAATTTTGTGAATTAGATGCATCAATTGAAACATGGTCTGACAAAGGGTGGACCCGATTATATCGCGTAATTCGTCACAAATTATCGTCACATAAAAAAATGTTCCGAATTTTAACAGGTTCTAGTTTAGTAGATGTTACCGATGACCATTCTTTATTATCTTCAAATGGGCAAGAAATCTCACCAAATGATTGTAATCCTGGTATGGAATTGTTGCATCATTCTTTACCTTATAATAAAAATTTTGTTTTAATAGATGAAATAACTCATTTAATGTCGTGTGACGACTTTAACAATATTGAGAACTTTTCATCTTCACTGAAAGATCATGTTTATTTAGCACAAATTGCTTGTTTACTTAAAAATCCTAGAATATTTTTAGATAATGATCAACAAATAGTATTAGAAAATATAAATGAGAAAATTGATGTAAATTATTTCACAACAAAAACATCAGATTATTACAATTGTGAAAATTATGAAAATTATAAACATGTCATACAAGATATTATAGAAATACCATATGAAGGATATGTATATGATTTAACTACAGAAAATCATCATTTTGCTGCAGGCATTGGAAGTCTTATAGTCCATAATACCGATTCAGTATTCTTTACATTTAATTTACAAACGCCTACAGGGGTTCCAATTCGCGGCAAAGATGCATTGGAAATAACGATTGAAATTGCACAAGAAGCAGGACATTTAGCGTCACATTTCTTAAAAGGACCGCATGATTTAGAATATGAAAAAACATTTATGCCTTTTTGTTTATTATCAAAAAAGCGATATGTGGGTATGCTTTATGAAACAGATCCAAATAAAGGTAAACGTAAAGAGATGGGAATTGTGCTTAAACGGAGAGATAATGCGCCTATTGTAAAAGATATTTATGGAGGTATTATTGATATTCTTATGAAAGAACAAAGTATTCCAGAAGCGATACAATTTTTAAAATCATGTTTACAAAATATTGTAGAAGAAAAATATCCTATAGAAAAATTGATTATTACAAAATCTCTCCGTTCTGGATATAAAAATCCAAAAGCGATTGCGCATA
>Ga0114963_10000745_pt1 | contig 22099 bp, 22 predicted proteins | sample C_131016_EF_Meta_FD_87019 | JGI IMG/M metagenome (GOLD analysis project Ga0114963, IMG submission 87019) | Freshwater microbial communities from Lake Croche, Canada to study carbon cycling - C_131016_EF_MetaG | ecosystem: Environmental > Aquatic > Freshwater > Lake | place: Lake Croche, Canada...
ATCATCCAGTTTGCTAAATCACCAGTTTGTGAAACTTGTAATGCACCTAAGATTGTTAAGTCTATATGTCCCCCTCGCACCATAGCAAAAGAATCAGCACTACTAAAATAACTTGAATTAGGTAATTGAGTTATAGTTTGTTTGCCAGCATTAATTAAGTCTGGATCTTCTTCTCCTTTATAAGGAAACGGACCCATACCTAACATACCATTTTCACTTTGCAACAAAACATTGACTCCATCAGGCATGTGGTTTGCAACATCAGTTGGTATACCTATACCAAGGTTCACGTACATACCATTTTTTAATTCATATTTTGCAGCTATTGAGCAGATTTGTTCTAGTGACCAAGCCATACATTCCTCAAATTTTTTCTCTTACTGTTAGTTTCTCAATAGGTTTACGATAATTTATTCCTTGGACCAAGTGATGGACATAAATACAAGGTGTGTGAATATTATTTGGATCGAGAGAACCTGATTCAACTATTTCTTCTACTTCAGCAACAGTAGTTTTTGCCGCTGTAGCCATCATTGGATTAAAATTCCTAGCAGTTTTATTATAAACAATATTACCTGCTTTATCGGCCTTCCAACCTTTGATAATTGCTAAGTCAGCATGTAACGCTGTTTCCATTATGTATTTTTTCCCATTGAATTCACGAATTTCTTTTCCTTTTGCTACGACTGTTCCATATCCTGTGGCAGTAAAAAATGCAGGAATACCAGCGCCGGCAGCACGTATTCTCTCAGCTAATGTTCCTTGAGGAGTTAATTCTAGTTCAAGCTGACCATTTATTGACTGTTGCTCTAAAGTTTTATTTTCTCCAACATAAGAGGCAATCATTTTTTTAATTTGGTAATTTTTTAGTAATGGTCCCAAACCTTCCTCATCTGTGCCACAATTATTACTTATAATAGTTAACCCAGTAATTTTAGAATCGTATATTGCTTTGATAAGATTTTCTGGTATCCCGCATAATCCAAAGCCTCCAGCCATAATAACTAAGTTATCCCTTAGGATTTCTTTTAGTGCAGCTTCTGCATTGTGAAAAATCTTGGACATTCTAACCCTATTTAAAACTAATGATTATACTTTACATTATATTACTATAACTTAAGAAATTGCAACTATAACTTGCTTAGCTAAATTTAAATAAATTTCAGCTATTTTATTATCTTCAATAGCTGATTTCCCAAGATCAGCCATAACACGAATTTTCATATCTAGGGATATTTCTGCAAGCATTTTTAGGTTTAATTTATGAGCTAATTTCTTTGTTCCATCTTGTCCAAAAATATAGCTTTTGTTGCCAGTATCTGGATCAATAAAATAGCTCATATTTTCTACACATCCAATAATTGGAATATGCATTTTTTGATACATACTAATTGCACGTACAACGTCAGCTAATGCAATGACTTGTGGGGTGGAAACAATAATTACGCCATCTATACGATAATTTTCTGCCAGACTAAGATGTATATCTCCTGTTCCTGGAGGCATGTCAATTATCAAATAATCTAATTCTCCCCAGTTCGTACCGTAAAGCACCTGATGTAATGCCTTTACTGCCATTGGTCCTCGCCATATAGCTGCTGAATCTTTTGGCACTAAATAACCCAAAGACATAGTTTTGATTCCATACTTACTAATTGGCATCATTTTTTGATCGTTAGCTTCTGGTTTTTCATCTATTCCCAACATCGTTGGAATTGATGGCCCGTAAATATCAGCATCAGCTAATCCAACTTTGTACCCAATTTTTGATAGAGCTAGTGCTAAATTAACCGCAGTGGTAGATTTTCCAACTCCACCTTTACCAGAAGCTACAGCAATAATTTTTTTTATTTCTGGTAGGATAACTTTTTGTTTTATAGGATTAGGTTTTAAATAATTGTGTTCTCCAGTAAGGACGATGTTAACTTTTTTTATTCCATGAATTTGAATAAGTAATTCATGTATTTTTTTCTGTATTTCTTCAATATACTGATGATTTTCTTGAGTTATATTAATTGCTAATCCAACCTCATTATCTTGAACTCGTACTCCAGAGATATATTGTGAGACAATTAAGTCACAGTTTTTATCTTTAATAGTTATAGTTCCTAAAAGATGATTGATTTTGTTGATTATGTTTATCATGGGCTTGCGTTATTTTAAGATAATGCTATATATTGAGAGATTAGGATATACTGAATTTGAGTAATAATCATTAAAAAAGCAGAGGGATTTTAGGTGTTTGACGATAAAAATTATAAGTCGCCTTGGGGAAAGCCTGCGAATTCTTCCAACAAAGATACTTTTGAAGATATCTTGAGAAAACGTGCTGGCAAGTTTGGCAATGTATTTAAGGATAAAAAATTTTCTCCTAATAAAGCTTTCTTTTCATTATTTGGAATTATTGTTCTCATACTTTGGTTGGCTTCAGGATTATATATTGTTAATGAAGGTGAACAAGCTGTAGTAACTCGTTTTGGTAAATTTGTGCGCACTGCAACTGCCGGACCAAACTATCACTTACCTATACCTTTTGAAGAAGTTCAAGTAGTTAATGTAGAGCATAGCCAGAAAGAAGAGATAGGTTTTCGTTCAGTTACAAATAGTGGAAAGAATAATAGTTATGTAAAAATTACTGGCAATGATAAGCTAACTTTGATTCCTCAAGAGAGCTTGATGCTAACTGGCGATGAAAATATCGTTGATATCAATTTCTTTGTACAATGGCATATAGCTAATCTAAAAGATTATTTATTTAATATAGCTAATGTTAAAGATACAGTTAAAAGCGCTGCTGAGAGTGCGATGCGTGAAGTAATAGGCAATACTCCGATTGCTGCAGCACAAACTGAAGGTCGTGCTAAAATTGAAGAAGAAACAAAAAAATTATTACAAAATACTCTTGATAAGTATCAGAGTGGTGTAATTATTGAAAATTTGCATCTTTTAAAAGTTGATCCACCGTCGGAAGTAATTGCAGCATTCCGTGATGTGCAGACTGCACGTGCTGATAAAGAAAGGCAAATTAATCAGGCTGAATCATATCGCAATGACATTCTGCCAAAAGCACGAGGTGAGGCTGCCAAGATGATTCAGGATGCTGAAGGTTATAAATCTAACGTTGTGGAGAGAGCTAAAGGTGAGTCTAGCAGATTCCTGGAAATCTACAAACAATATACAAACGCCAAAGATGTTACAAAAAAACGTATGTATTTGGAAACTATGGAAGAGATTTTAGAAAAATCTACCAAATTTGTAATTGGTGATGAGGCAGGTAAATCAGTTGTGCCTTATTTACTTTTGAATAAAGATAACAGTAAAGTAATTAGCAGTGCAGAAAATGAAGGATAAAAAAATCATATATATAGTATCAGCTTTTGCGGCTGTTATTCTCTTATTTAATCTATTTTTTGTTGTTGATCAAACTCAACAAGCAGTGGTATTGCAATTTGGTGAGTCTGTGAGAATAGAAAAAGATCCTGGTTTGCATGTCAAAGTTCCTTTTATTCAAAATGCTATGTATTTTGATAATAGGTTATTGAATGTAGTGGCTGACGAAAAAGAGTTGATTGCTAAAGATCAGAAGCGCGTTATTATTAGTGCTTATGCTAAATATAGAATCACTGACCCTTTAAAATTTTATCAAACTGTTAAAACAGTAAAAGGGTTGGAGGCTAGGCTTAATAATATTTTAGACTCATCGCTTAGACAAGTTATAGGAGATGAGCCATTAGCAATATTATTAACAAATGCCCGTTCTGCAATTATGGAACGTATTCAGCATATTGTTAATAAAGAGTCTTTGAAATTTGGTATTGATGTAGTTGATGCTAGAATTCTTCGTGCAGATTTGCCAAATGAAAATAGTTCGGCTGTTTATAAAAGAATGCAGTCCGATAGGGAGAAAGAAGCAAAAGAATTTAGAGCTCAAGGGGAAGAAGAAGCACAAATTATTCAATCTACTTCTGAAAAAGAAAAAACTATAATTTTAGCCAAAGCATATAAAACTGCTCAAACACTTAAAGGTGAGGGGGATGCTACTGCTTCAAAGATTTATTCTGATGCTTTTCGTGCTGATCCAGAGTTTTATAATTTTTATCGTTCGTTAGAAGCTTATAGAAAATCATTTAATAACAAAGATAATACTTCTATAATTTTATCACCTAAGGGCGAGTTTTTACGCTTTTTTAATTAAAGAATAAAGAATAAGGCATGGATATGAAGATAGGAATTTTTAGTTACTCTCAGAAAATATTATTTGGACTATTAGTAATAATTACTACGATGACTAATTCTACAGCATTTGCTGCTGTTCCTCCTGGTTTTGCTGATTTAATAACACCTCTTGTTTCAGCGGTAGTAAATGTTTCTACTGTGCAAAAGCCTTCAAAATCTACCGGTGGTCAAAGAATGTTACCTTTCCCTGAGGGCTCTCCTTTTGAGGAGTTTAATCAGTTTTTTGAAAAATTTGGTCAACCAAATGGTGGTGGGTATTCCGAAGAAGATGATGATGACCGTAAGGCTGTTTCTCTTGGTTCAGGTTTTGTAATTGATGCGGATGGTTATATTGTTACTAATCATCATGTAGTTATGGAAGCAGACGAGATTGATGTTAAATTTAGCGATGGCAAAAAATTAAAAGCAAAGGTTGTAGGATCTGACATGAAAACAGACCTTGCATTATTAAAAGTTGATACTGACAAGCCCTTGCCATGCGTTAAATTTGGTGATTCTGATAAGTCACGCGTTGGTGATTGGATTATTGCTATAGGTAACCCTTTTGGTCTTGGTGGCACTGTAACTGCTGGTATTATTTCTGCTCATAATCGTGATATTAATACTGAGGGTGGTATAGTTGATAATTATATACAAACAGATGCTGCGATTAATCGTGGTAATTCAGGAGGTCCAATGTTTAACATGCATGGCGAAGTTATTGGAATTAATACTGCTATATATTCTCCTTCTGGAGTTAATATAGGCATTGGTTTTGCAACTCCTTCAACTACAGCTATGCCTGTTGTACAGCAGCTTAAAAAAGCAGGTAAAGTTATTCGTGGACTTTTGGGTGTGAAAATCCAATCAATTACTGAAGATATTGCTGAATCTTTAGGTACTACACCTGATCAAGGTGCTTTAGTGGTAGAAGTTTCTAAAGATAGCGCTGCAGAAAAAGCTGGAATTAAAGTTGGTGATATTATTACTACTTTTAATAATCAGGAAATTAATTCAACAAAAAAATTACCGCGTATTGTTTCAGAATCTCCTATCGGTAAAGAAGTGGATTTAGTAATTCTACGAGATGGCAGTAAGAAAAACTTAAAGGTTAAGCTGAATGAAAGCAAAGATGAACCAGCGATGGATGAGTCTGTTGAGAATGATGTAAGCACTCAATATGCTACAAAAGATGTTCTTGGTGCTAGTCTTGCGGTATTGAATGATGACCTTAGAAAGAAATTTAGTATTCCTAAAGAAGTTGATGGGCTGATAATTCTAAAAATTAATCGTAAAACACACTGGTCTTCTCGAGGCTTTAAGGTTGGTGATGTTATAGTTTCCGTAAATCAAGTGCAGTTACATAATATAGAGAAATTTGCGGATACGATTAGTAAGGCGAAATCAAGTGGAAAAAAATCAGTGTTACTATATTTGAGTCGTCAAGGTCAAGTACTTTTCATACCTTTACCAATAACCGATAAATAGAGAGTTAGTTGTTATCGAATCCTAAATATACTGAAGAAGATAGGATTTAAGACCATTTAACCACAGGCGGAAGGGACATTAATATAGCTTCGGTATTGCCGCCGGTCATAAGGCCAAACTTAGTGCCGCGGTCATATAGTAAGTTAAATTCAACATAACGCCCGCGCTTAACTAATTGAGCTTCGCGTTGTTCTTCTGTCCAGGAATTTTCAAAGTGTTTCCTGACAATTTTTGTATAGGTAGCCAAAAAGGTTTTACCCACATCTTGTACGAATTGAAAGTCTTTATTAAAATCGCCATTATTCATATAATCGAAGAAAATTCCTCCTACTCCTCTAGGTTCATTACGATGAGATAAAAAGAAATAATCATTACATTCTTTACTAAATCTTTGGTAATATGTTTTATCATGGTGATCACACATTTCTTTTAGATTTTTATGAAATAAATCAGTGTCTTTCTGATTCTTAAATATTGGTGTTAGATCAGTACCACCGCCAAACCATGTTTTTTGAGTGGTAATGTAACGAGTATTAAAATGCACTGCCGGCACTAAGGGAGATTGCATATGGGCAACTAAAGATATCCCACAAGCAAAAAACTTTGGGTCTTTTTCAGCGCCAGGAATTTGTTTTCTAAATTCTTCAGAAAATTCTCCGTGTACAGAAGAAAAATTGACACCGACTTTTTCAAAAACTCTGCCTTTCATGATAGATATTTCGCCACCACCACCACCAGGTCTTTCCCAATTTTTTCTTTCAAATTTGCCGGCAGCTAATTTTAGCGGATTATTTATCAGTGATTCCTCAATGAGCTCAAACTCTTTACAAATTTGATCACGCAAACTTTTAAACCAATTAGAGCTTTCTAATTGGTTTAAGGTGATTTTATAATTATTTTGAGTTGTCATTTTTTTTAGCTTGATCAAAAAAGTTGAAGGCTTGTTCAAAGAATTTAAGATTTTGTTTGGTTACTTCTTCAAGGCCCTTTAAAGGAGGGATGTTATTAAAATTTTGAGATTCTTTATATTGATTAAACATGCTCATGACATTTCGAAGAAACTCCTGCATCACATTATTAGTTTTTATGTTATAGCATAGAATTATTTGTTTCAAAAACTCTGTTGGTAGCAAGTTATACCCTTTTGATTCTTGATCAAGAATGATTTGCACAATTGTGCTGTGAGTTAGATCTTGATCATTTTTGGAATCAATAACAACAAAATCAACTTGATTACGAATCATATCAAAAATCTCTTGCAAGTTTATATAACTACTAGTTTTAGTGTTATATAACCTACGATTATTATATTTCTTTATTATCACTGGTTCATTTTTCATGAAATTATCTCTATCACTTTTAAATACCTGTTTCAACACTTGCTTCTAAATCTTTAAGTAAATTTTTGATTTCTTGATCATTAGTTAAATCAAGCTCTTCAGGTATCAATGATTTTTGATTGGTTGGCAAGCTTTTTAAGGGTATGCTACCTTCTTTAAAAGCTTCAGTGATAATATTTGCAATTGGCGTATTTTCGTTAGCCATGCGGCCGGTATTTAAATCTATATCATAAAAATCAAGGTTGTTAGGAAGATGGAATGGTTTATCTTTTGTATTTCCTAATATTTTTTTGGCAATGTCATTAAAGATTGGTAGAGCAATAGTTCCACCAGAAATTTTCTCTCCCAAGCTTTTTGGTTGATCAAAACCAACAAACACTGTGATAACTAGGTCGGGAGTAAAGCCTATGAACCATGCATCTTTGCTATCATTAGTTGTTCCAGTTTTACCGCCTATTGTTAGTCCTAATATATTAGCTTTTCTTGCTGTTCCTCTTTTCGTTACTCCATTTAATATAGAAATTAATTGATATGCACTTTGTTCATCTGTAACATTGGCCCTGTTATTTTTTAAGCTAGGCATTGGTAGATCTTTTACATCGGTAGTGTAATCAGTGATAGTGCATTGAGGGCACTCTCTATTATCTGCGCGATATATTGTTTTGCCGCTTCTATCTTGAATTCGATCTATTAGTATAGGGCTAATCTTATGTCCGCCATTGACGATCATTGCATAGGCGTTGGTTAGTTTTAGTGAGGTAGTATCAATTGAGCCTAGTGCAGCTGAAAGACTATTAAATGGTTGATTATATATATTAAATCTTTGGGCGATTTTAGAAATTTTTTTGATGCCAACTTTTTGTGCAAGTATAATTGTGGGGATGTTACGAGATTTTTCTAATGCCGTTCTTAGAGTTATTGGCCCAAGAAAATTATTACCATAATTTTTTGGCTTCCATAACGGCATATTTTTTCCTTGAGAGAATTCAGCGTAAGAATCATCTAAGATAGTATTGGGTTCAAAACCATTTTCTAATGCTGCTAAATAAACAAAAGGTTTGAATGCTGACCCAGGTTGTCTTATCGCTTGTGTTGCTCGATTAAATTTACTTGTTTTATAGCTAAATCCCCCTACAAGGGCTAATACTTTGCCAATATGTGGCTCCATAACTATTATGCTGCCGTTTATCTGTGGTATTTGTCTCAGTAAATAATACCCGTCGTGTGATGAGTCTTTTTCGACATAAATGATGTCACCAACTTTTAGCAACTGATTTGGTATTTTTTTTGTCCATTTTAAAGACTGCGCTGATATTTGCATTTCTTGGCCATCTATTAGGCTAATAGTAGCTGAAGTAGAATTGATTTTTAGTACTACCGCTATTTGCCATGAACTTACTGGAATTATAATGTCCTTACTTTCTGTAATAAGTTTTTTAGGCCAGTCTTCATTAATTTCAACATGATCAATAGGTCCACGATAGCCAAAATTTTGATCGTATTGTATTAGGTGCTCTTGCAATGTTTGTTGCGCAATGGTTTGTATTTTTGGCTCACAAGTGGTGTAAATGCTAAGCCCATCGCGATAAACTGCTTCATTGCCGTATTGCTCTAGGATTGTTTGTCGCACTTCTTCAGCGAAGTAGTCATCTTCAAAAGCATTTTTATTCGAACCTGATTTTAGGCGGATAGGTTTTTGTAATGCATATGTAAGCTCAGTTTGCGTAATAAAGCTATCCTCAAACATTTTGTTTATTACCCAGTTTCTACGATCTAGAGCTTTATCATAATCAAAAAATGGATTGTATTTAGATGGAGCTTTTGGTAGGGCTGCCAGCATAGCTGCTTCTGAAATATCTAATTCTTCTATTGATTTATCGAAGTAATTTTGCGCTGCTGAAACTATCCCATAAGAATGGTTACCTAAGAAAATCTGATTTAAGTATAACTCTAAAATACGATCTTTACTGATAGTTGTGCTAATTCTAAAGGACAGAATAGCTTCTTGGATTTTGCGTTTGATTGATTTTTCATCAGAGAGCAAAAAATTCTTTACTACTTGTTGTGTGATTGTAGATCCGCCAACTAAGGATTTATTTTTTTTAAGATTTGTAATATTCTGAACCAATGCTCTGGAAATTCCTTTAAAATCTATGCCCTGATGGTTATAATAATTGCTGTCTTCTGCAGCTAGAAAGGCGTTTACTACATTCTTAGGAATTGCATCAAATGGGATAAAAATACGATGTTCGGTTGCGTATTCCTCAATTAGTTGTCCATTTGCTGCATATAATCTGGTGACTGTGGATGGTTTGTATTCATAAAGCTTGTCGTAATCAGGGAGCTCTCTTGAGTATAATACAATCAAAGAAATAATGATTGTAGAAAATAGAATTAACCCGTATACTGAGGTTGAAATTATGAATTTAAGTATTTTGCTCATGTTCTAATCGCTATGTGGTATTAGATTATCTTATAGCAAGAAATATAAAGTATAAATAACAAAGATAGTTACTGTATTTTATATTTATGAGAGTATATATATTTATATTGCGGCTTAGAGATGGATGTGCACATCTATAAATAAACAGTTAGAAGGCCAAATGCTTGAGGTTGTTGATGTGTTTCTCAAAGATGAAGAGTTGCGTGCTAAAACTTTTAGGTAATTACTATTGTAATAAATTTTGTGAACCGATGATCTGGTTCTAAATTGCATTATTTTATACCGCTTTGGAGTAAACATGTTTCTATGCGGTTATGTTAGTGTTTGGCGCGTACTCTCTTTAATTCTTTTTCTATCTATATAGCCTAAGTTTTTTCATGCTCACGACTTGCTCTTTTATATGCAGGTGTGGTATAAGAACAATTAAATTTAGGAAAAAAACATGGCAAAAAAGATTTTAGTAGATGGGGTCTATCCAGACGAGACTCGTATAGCGATAGTAGAGAATGGTAGGTTAGAAGATTTTGATTATAATACTGCTTCGAAAAAAACAATTAAAGGTTGTCTTTATCTAGCAAAGGTTACAAGGGTAGAACCATCTTTGCAAGCTGCTTTCATTGATTATGGTAATGACAAGCATGGTTTTATACCATTTGCTGAGATTCATCCTGATTACTATAATATCCCAGTTCAAGACAAGCAGCAAATCCTTGAACAAGTTAAAATGAGCGATCCCGCTATTATAGAAAATATAATTAGCGATTCTTCAAATGGTGATGTGGAATTTGTACAAGACGAAGAAGTTTCTTCGAAAGAAATAGCGAATGATCTATACGAAGAAGACGAAAATGCCTCGGTAAAAGATGAGGCTGAAATTCCTTCGGTGGATGAAAATTATCTGGAAAGAGTAAAAAAGCAATATATTGCAAAATATAAAATTCAGGAAGTAATAAAGCGCAATCAGATTCTACTGGTGCAGGCGATTAAGGAAGAAAGAGGTAATAAAGGTGCTTCCTTTACTACATATATTTCATTGGCTGGAAGATATTGTGTTATTATGCCAAACAGTAATTCTTTGGGTGGTATTTCGCGTAAAATTGCTAATTCTGAAGACAGAAGAAGATTGAAAGTTGTTGTTGATGAAATTAATAATAATAATTCTATTAGTGTTATTATTCGTACCATTGGTCAGAGTAGAAAGAAGGAAGAAATTCTACAAGATTATGACTATTTGGTAAAGTTATGGGAAAGTATAAAAGAGAAAACCTTCTCATCGAATGCGCCAGCTTTTATTCATGCAGAAGATGACATTATAAAAAGAATTATTCGTGATTTATATGACGATAAAACTGATGAAATCTTAATTCAAGGTAGGGATGTATTTAACTCTGCTTGTAAGATTTCTAGCATGATGGTTGCAAGTGATGATGTAAAAATACGTGAGTATAAAGAAAAATCGCCGATATTTAGTCGTTTTAGAGTTGATGAGCAAATTGCTAATCTTTACAATCAGATTGTTTATTTAGAATCAGGTGGTTATATAGTGATCAACCACACCGAGGCTTTAATTGCGATTGATATTAACTCTGGTAAAGCTACTTCTGAAAGAAACATTGAAGAGACTGCTACAAAAACTAACATTGAGGCTGCTAGGGAAATTGCAAGGCAGGTTAAGTTGCGTAATTTATCAGGTCTAATTGTTATCGATTTTATTGATATGATGGAATCTCGCAATAGACGTTCAGTGGAACGAACTATGAAAGATATGTTCCATAATGGTAAAGCTAAGATACAAATTAGCCATATTAGTAGTTTTGGTTTGATGGAGATGTCTAGACAAAGACTAAAACCAAGTTTCCTTGAATCAAACACAGTTATATGTACTCATTGTAATGGCAAGGGGGTAACTCGTTCATCTGAGGCTAATGCATTGATGATTTTGCGTACTATTGAAAGTGAAGTATGTAAAACTCGAGTTCAGAAATTAAATATCTATGCTCATCCAGACTCAGTAATGTATTTGCTTAATTATAAGCGAGCTAGTGTTAGTGAAATTGAAGCTAAATATGGTATTTCCCTAATCTTCCATCAAGATGTACATATAAGTGTTGATAGCTTTGCTATAGAAGATATAAGTCAGAATAAAGCAATAAATAAGCCTCATAAACCTCACCCAATTAAGCATGATTCTTTTGTAGAAGAGGTTATTTCTTCTGATAGCGAGTCTAGTCTCAACAAATCACAGCCTCAGGCTGTTGCTAGTTTAGAAAATAAGCCGCAAAATCGCAGAAGATCAAGGCCGCGCAAAAGATTTAAAAAACCAGCTACTAATCCTGGTGCAGAAACACCACCTTCAGTAATTACGCCCGTAGGTGAATGATTTGAAAAACTCTAATTTTGTCATTGCTATTGATGGGTTTTCTGCTTCTGGTAAGGGCACTCTAGCAAAATTATTAGCCAATCATTTTGGTTGTAAATATTTATCAACTGGTAATTTATATAGATTGGTTGCTAGAGATGTGATCAGTCAAAATGTAGATATTGATGATAGTGATAGAGTTGTTGAAATTGCTAAGAATATAAACCTAGATGATTTAGAATCAGACCTTTCTGATAGTGCTATAGCAAATGTTGCTTCTAAAGTTGCTCAGAAACCCTCTTTAAGAAAGGTTTTGAGTGCCATACAAAGAAATTGGGTGGATGGGCAGAAAATAGCTATTATTGAGGGTCGAGATATTGGGACTGTTATATGTCCTGACGCTAATATAAAGCTTTTTATGACTGCTAGTCTTGATGCTAGAGCTAAGAGAAGATATACAGAATTACAAAAAAAAATGAGTCAGATTACATACGAAGAAGTTTATGATGATTTGCGTGCGCGTGATCAAAGAGATCAATCGCGTGAAATCTCGCCTCTAGTACAAGCTGAAGATGCTTTTGTGCTAGATTCAACTAATATGAGTATTGATAATGTTCTCGAAAGTGCATTGTCTATTGTACGAAATAAGTTGACAATTGAACATGCAAAGGGTACTTAAACCCTTAAGAAATGTTTTATTAAATGTTTATCTAAACAAAATAGATAAGCTATTGTTTAACCCTTAGAAAGTAGTAATAAGATTCAATATGATAAATAATCAACTCGAAGAAAACACATTCAACACTAAAGAAAATTTTGCAGAACTTTTTGAAAATTCTATAAAATCAGAGTCAAAAAGAGAAGGTTCGCTTGTTAAAGGAACGATTGTTAGAGTAGACAGTGATGCTGTTACTGTTGACATTGGTCTTAAAACTGAAGGTAGGATACCGGTTAAAGAGTTTGTTAAAAATGGTGTGGTAGAAAATATAGCTCCTGGTGATATAGTTGACGTTTATCTTGAATCTTATGAAAACCATTATGGTCGCTTAGTACTGAGTAGAGAAAGAGCTATTCGTGAAGAGTCGTGGATTGTTCTAGAGAAAGCGCTTGAAAAAGGACAGCCTGTTGATGGCGTGGTATTTGGCAAAGTAAAAGGTGGTCTGACGGTAGACTTAAATGGTGTGATTGCTTTCTTGCCTGGAAGTCAAATTGATATTCGTCCAATAAAAGATGTAACTTTTTTAATGGGAGTTGTTCAACCTTTCATGATTTTAAAAATTGATCGTATGCAAGGCAATATAGTAGTGTCTAGAAGAGCGATTATAGAAGAATCAAGACAAGAAGCTCGTAATGAAATGCTTTCTCAAATACAAGAAGGTCAAGTTCTTGATGGTGTTGTAAAAAATATTACTGATTATGGCGCATTCGTTGATTTGGGAAGTATTGATGGTTTGTTGCATGTGACTGATATTTCATGGAATAAAGTTTCCCATCCTTCAGAATTGTTAAGTATGGGTCAAAGCATAAAAGTTAAAGTAATTAAGTTTGACGAGAAAACAAAAAGAGTATCTTTAGGTATGAAACAATTAGAGCAGAACCCATGGGAAGGGCTAGCAGGGAAATATCCTATTGGTTCTAAATTGAAGGGTCAAATTACAAATATTACTGATTATGGTGCATTTATTGAATTAGAGCCTGGTATAGAAGGTTTAGTTCATGTTTCAGAAATGACCTGGTCGAAGAGTAATCTCCATCCTAAGAAATTAGTTACTGAAGGTCAAGAAGTGGAATTTGTGATCTTAGATGTGGACGTTGATAAGCACAGAATTAGCTTGGGAATGAAGCAATGTATCAATGATCCATGGAAACAATTCTCTGATAAATATCCAGTTGGTACCATTCTTGAAGGAGAAGTACGTAATGTAGTGGAGTTTGGGTTATTTATTGGGTTAGAGGAAGATGTTGATGGTTTGGTTCATATATCTGATATATCTTGGGGTGAAGACCAAGAAGAAGATATTAAGCAATACAAAAAAGGGGACTTAATTAAAGTTGTGGTATTGGCTGTTGATTCTGAAAAAGAAAGAATTAGTTTAGGCATCAAACAATTAATTGATGATCCATTTGAGAACGCTTTCAAAAACATTAAAACAGGTGGTGTTGTAACTTGTACAGTTTTATCTGTAGAAGATGGTGGTGTTAACGTTGAAGTTGCTGAAGGTATTTCTGCTTTTGTTAAAAAGTCTGAGCTTTCTAGCGATAAAGTGGAACAACGTCCTGATAGATTTGCTGTTGGTGATAGAGTGGATGCAAAAGTTGTTTCTTTGGACAAAACAAACCGTAAATTGACTTTGTCAATTAAAGCGTTGGAAGATGAGCAGAAGAAAAAAGCGATTGCAGAATATGGTTCAGCAAGCAGTGGTGCAAGTTTAGGTGACATTCTTGGTGCTGCTCTTAGTAAAGCTGAAAAGAAAAAAAGTGACTAATCAGCTTTGTTATTAGTATTTTAAGGCGATAGAGGTATGTCTGATTATTTATTAGATAGATTGCAACTCAAGTCAAAAATATCTTTTTGGCGAAATGCAGCATTATGTATTTTAATGGCGCTAGTGATATATTTTTTTCCCAAATTCTATAATGGTAATTCAGCATCGATACTACAAGAGTCTCATATTGCTCGTATTAACATCGAAGGTGAAATAGAGGAGAATTTTTACCGTGAGCAGATCTTGGAGAATTTAGCTAAAAATGATTATGTTAAAGCAGTAATCATGAAGCTTAATACTTCTGGTGGTACGGTTTATGGTGGTGAAAATCTTTACAATTCTATACGCAAAATTTCAAATAAAAAACCTGTAGTGGCAGTTATGGGAACCTATGCAGCTTCTGCTGGTTATATGGTTGCTGTAGCTGCTGATTCGGTGTTTGCAGGAAATACAACTACCACTGGCTCAATTGGTACAATACTTATTGCTGGGGAAGTTAGTGAATTAGCAAAGAAACTGGGCGTAGATTTTATTGTTTTAAAGTCTGGTGAATTAAAGGCTGAGCCATTATTCAATCATAAAATGACTCAAGAGGTTAAAGAAGTAACAATGGAATTGATAATGGATAATTATAATTTTTTTGTTGATACGGTTAGTGAACGAAGACAAATTCCAAGGGAACAGGTCTTAAAGCTTGCAGATGGTAGGGTTTTTACCGGTCGCCAAGCTTTGGGAAATAAGCTGATTGATGCAATAGGGGGCGAAGATGAGGCTGTGGATTGGCTTGTTGTAAATAAAAGCATAGTTAAGGATTTGCCAATTAAAGATTTTACTTTGCATAAAGAAGAAAAGATATATGAGAGATTTGTTGAACCATTAGGTAAGATGAATATCATTCTGGACTACGCTGTTAATCTTGTGAAATCGAGTCAAAATCAATTGGTATTTAGATGACTACTAAAAGACAATTAATTAACTTATTAGCTGTTAAAAATACACAACTATCTATTAAGCAGGTACAAGATATTGTTGATATCATTTTAAATTTTCTTACTATGTCGTTAGTTAATAGAAAAAGAGTAGAAGTTAGAGGCTTTGGTGCTTTCACTATACGAAAGCGTACTGCACAATTAATGCGTAATCCTAAAACTAACCAAATTATTTCTTCTGCTGGTTTGAATAGAGTTTACTATCGTCCAAGCAAAAATATTTTCTAGTTTTCTTGCGTTACCTCAAAATGAATAATATTATTCTGGAAAAAGATGGGCAAGAAATACTAGTATTGGTGCGTGTTAGTTCTCGTGCAAAAACTATTAGGCTTGGAATCAATCATAATCACGAAGTTGAACTGGTTCTTTTTCGCGCTTCACAATTGCGTCTTGGAACTGAATTTGTTCATAAAAAAATAAAATGGATTTTTGACAAAGTTAATGCTCGCAAACAAGATTATATCTTTCTTGTTTCTGGTGCTGTTATTCCGATTTTAGGTAAGGAATACATTATTAAACATAACGCTCAGCTTGGAGGAATGACATGTTTAGAAGGAGATATGCTTGTAGTGTCTGGGTTAGAAAGACACATAAGCATTAAAGTTAAAAAATTACTTACACAAATATTGTTACAAGAAATAAAATCTTACTCTGAGCTCATTGCTATAAGACTTGGGGCTCAAGCAAGAAAAATTTCTATAAGGGATACAACTAGTCGATGGGGGAGCTGTAGTAAAGATGGGAACGTTTCCTTCTCATTTCGGTTGGTGTTTGGTCCCATTGATATATTGCGTTATGTAATTGTGCATGAATATTGTCATTTGTTGGTTCATGACCACAGTAAGAAATTCTGGAATTTAGTGGAAAGTTTGTGCCCAGGTCACAAAGTATTTAGGCATTGGCTAAAAAAGAATGGCAGTTCTTTATTCAAATATCGTTAAGATTCATATTTGGGAAATGCCTGATAGTATGTTTGCATTGCAATAGCTGTGGCAACTGAAACATTTAGACTTTCAATATTTGATGACATTTTGACTTTTGCAAGTAGGTCGCATTTTTCTTTAGTTAGTCTGCGCATGCCACTATGCTCTGAGCCTACAATAAATAATGCCTTATTAGGAAGTTTTATTTGGTGCAGATATTCTTTCGCATAACTATCTAATCCTACTGACCAGAATCCTTGATCTTGAAGATATTTTATAGTGTTCACAAGATTCACTACTTTTATTAGAGGGACGATTTCCAAGCCACCACTAGCGGATTTTGCAATATGACTCGTTTCTGCAGAAGTATTGTCGGTTAAAGTTATTATGCCATCTATGTCAAAAGCAGCAGCAGATCTGATTATTGATCCTATATTATGTTGGTCGGTGACCTGATCAAGTGCTACTAAGCAGATATTGGGCTTATTAGGGTCTAATTTAAAATTTTCGATACCATCAATTATTACTGTTGATGTTTCTAATGCTATTCCCTGATGAAGAGAGTTTTTTGGCAGTAATTGTTCTATTTGTTGTGGTAGAACCACCTGAATTTTTATATCTACTAGATCTTCAAGCGCTGATTTAAGCTCTGTTTCAACCTGTTTGGTGATAAGTAATTTATGATGTTTTCTGTTTTTATTATGCAACGCAGAAATTACTGTGTGTTTACCATAGATCCATAGTGTATTAGATGTTCTGTTCATAGTTTGCTGTTTTTAATTTTGTTATTTATAAAAAAGTTGTGTTTCAGTGATTGACATAATGACATAATTGTATTAAAAAGTAACGCTCAATCGTATCTTGTAGATACAAAAATATGTGTGTGGCTTTAGTGTGGCCAAGAATAATTTAGAGTATGCATAACTTGACAGGGAGGGGTGGTCGAGTGGTTAAAGGCAGCAGACTGTAAATCTGCCCGTGTATACGTACGTAGGTTCGAATCCTACCCCCTCCACCAATTTAGAGGATGGGTTTGATCCTTAGGTATGCGGGTGTAGCTCAACGGTAGAGTCCCAGCCTTCCAAGCTGGTAGTGTGGGTTCGATTCCCATCACCCGCTCCAGTTGAGTGGTAATTTTATGTTAATTGGTTTAATTTTTTTTGGATGAGAATTTATTATGACAAAAGAGAAATTTAATAGGACGAAGCCACATTGTAACATAGGAACGATAGGACACGTGGATCATGGTAAGACGACATTAACAGCAGCGATTACGAAAGTATTAGCTCAGGCTGGTGGTGCTAAGGAGATGAAGTATGATGAGATTGACAAATCACCTGAGGAGAGGACGCGAGGGATAACGATATCAGCGACGCATGTGGAGTATGAGACGGCTAAGAGGCATTATGCTCACGTAGATTGTCCTGGTCATGCTGATTATATAAAGAACATGATTACTGGTGCGGCGCAGATGGATGGTGCGATATTGGTAGTATCAGCAGCAGATGGGCCGATGCCACAGACGAGGGAGCATATACTATTAGCAAAGCAAGTTGGAGTACCGTCGATTGTAGTATTTTTAAACAAAGTAGATATGGTTGATGATGCGGAGTTATTAGAATTAGTAGAGATGGAAGTTAGGGAGTTATTAAGTTCATATGGATTTCCAGGAGATGATATACCAATTATCAAAGGTTCGGCATTAGCAGCATTAGAAGGGAAAGATACAGAGCTTGGTACCCAAGCAATAATGAAGTTGATGGATGCAGTTGACAGTTACATACCGCAGCCACAAAGAGCAATAGATGCGCCATTTCAGATGCCAATAGAAGATGTATTTACAATATCAGGAAGAGGTACTGTAGTTACTGGTCGAGTGGAGAAGGGAGTGATTAAGACAGGGGAAGAGTTAGAGATAGTAGGGATTAAGGCTACGCAGAAGACGACATGTACAGGCGTGGAGATGTTTAAGAAGTTGCTTGATCGAGGAGAAGCTGGAGATAACGTTGGTATATTGCTTAGGGGTATAGAGCGAGCAAATGTGGAGCGAGGGCAAGTATTGGCGAAGCCTGGTACGATAACTCCTCATACAGAATTTGAAGGAGAGGTATATATTCTCAATCAGAAAGAAGGTGGTAGACATACCCCATTTTTTGCAAATTATCGTCCACAGTTTTATTTTAGGACAACGGATGTTACTGGTCAGGTGTATTTACCTGAGGGTAAGGAGATGGTTATGCCTGGAGACAATGTAAAGATTAGAGTTGAGTTGATAGCGCCGATTGCGATGGAAGAAGGATTACGTTTTGCTATTCGTGAAGGTGGTAAAACAGTAGGGGCTGGCGTCGTCTCCAAAATTATTAAGTAGGGGATGAGTTGTATAATCATAATTAAGTCCTTGATTGTAAATGAAATTTATGATAGGAGTGTAGCTCAATTGGTAGAGCGCCGGTCTCCAAAACCGAAGGTTGGGGGTTCGAGTCCCTTCGCTCCTGCCACGATTTACTTAGAAGACGTGGAAGTATGAAGAAGGTGTTAAAATTTTTTAATGATGTAAGGCAAGAGCTTTCCAAGGTTACTTGGTTATCTAGAAAAGAAGCTTCAACATCAACTGTGATGGTAGTTGTTGTAGTTGGTATTTTTTCTTTAGTATTTGCAGCGGCGGATTATATTATTTATTCTGTCGTGCAATTTGTAGTGAATTTAGGAGTTTAAGTCTGTGTTATTTAAATGGTATATAGTACAATCGGTCTCGGGATTTGAGAAAAAGGTTGCGAACTCTATACGAGAGAAAGCAATTAAAGAAGGAATCAGTGAGCTTATAGAAGACGTAGTTGTTCCTGTTGAGAAGGTAGTAGAGGTCCGAAGGGGTAAGAAGGTTGATGCTGAGCGTAAATGTTTGCCTGGCTATATATTAGTCAAGATGCAAATAAACGACAATATTTGGCACATGATTAAAAATATTCCTAAGGTTACAGGGTTTTTAGGAAATAGTGGTAAACCACAAGTTATTGATGAAAGAGAGATAAAGAGAATTTTAGATCAAATAGAGCAAAGCTCTATTGCAACTAATAATGCGGTGAATTTTGAAGTTGGAGAGTCCATTAAAGTTAATGATGGTCCTTTTGAATCATTTTTAGGCGTTGTTGAAGGTGTCGATGCAGAAAAGAGTCGTCTAAGGGTTTCAGTGACGATTTTTGGTAGATCTACCCCATTAGATTTAGATTTTACACAAGTATCAAAAGTATAGTTTATATATAGGTTATAATGGCAAAAAAAGTTATCGGTTACATAAAATTAGAAATTCCCGCTGGTAAAGCTAATCCTTCACCTCCTGTTGGTCCTGCTTTGGGACAAAGAGGGTTAAATATTATGGAGTTTTGTAAGGCATTTAATGCTCATACACAATCTATGGAACCTGGTATTCCAGTTCCAGTTGTGATTACAGCGTATGCTGATAAGAGTTTTGATTTTGTTACCAAAACTTCTCCAGTATCTTACTTTCTCAAAAAGGCAGCTAAGATTGCTAAAGGATCTGGTGAGACTAGGAAGGCTGCATATGTTGGTAAAGTTACTATGTCACAAGTAAGAGAGATTGCTGAGAAAAAAATGGTGGATTTAAATGCCAATGATGTTGAAGCTGCGATGATGATGATTAAAGGCACTGCTGAATCAATGGGTATACAAGTAGTAGAAGGTTAATATGACAGAAAAGAAAAAGAAGCAAAAACCATCAAAAAGCCCTTTTTTAGTTGGCGGTAAGAAGTATCGTGAAGTTAGGGAAAAATTAGTTGCTGAAAAAGCTTATGATATAACTGAGGCTGTAGATTTTGTGCATAGTAACAAAGTTGCAAAATTTGATGAAACAGTGGAGTTTGTTTTAAAGCTTGGAGTAAATCCTGTTCATTCAGATCAAATTGTTCGCGGTGTAGTGAGTATGCCAAATGGTATTGGTAAAAAAGTTAGGGTTGCTGCATTTGTAAAAGATGAAAAAATTGAAGAGGCATTGAAAGCTGGTGCTGATATAGCTGGGTCTGACAGTGTACTTGAAGATATAAAAGCAGGTGTGATTAATTTTGATGTTTGTATTGCTACTCCAGATATGATGCCAAAAATTAGTGCTGTAGCAAAAATTCTTGGTCCTAAAGGGCTAATGCCTAATCCTAAATTAGGAACGGTAACTACAAACATAGCACAAGCAATTCAGTTAGTAAAAGCTGGACAAGTAGAGTTTAGAGTTGAAAAAGGTGGTATTGTGCATACAGGAGTTGGTAAAAGTTCTTTTACTACTGCTGCTTTAGTGGAGAATATCAAGACTTTATATGATGCAGTAGTTAAAGCAAAACCATCTGGTGCAAAAGGAACCTATGTTAAAGGAGCTTATATATGCTCAACTATGGGGCCTTCATTAAAAATAAATCTCATCTCATTAAGTTAAAATATTGGAGTAGATTAAGTGTTAAAGTCAAAAAAAATAGATGTTGTTGAGAATTTAAGGCAAAATCTGACGGAAGCAAATACGGTGATTCTTGCTCATTATCACGGCTTAAGCGTGACGCAGATTAGTCAATTACGTAGAAAGATGCTTGGTGCAGGAGCAAAATTTACAGTAACAAAAAATACGTTATTGAAATTGGCTTTAGCCGAAAATAGTAGCTTTAGAAAAATAGAGGATTTGTTTAAAGGTCCTACTGCTATAGGTATATCAAATGATCCTGTTTCAGTTTCTAAAGTGATGGTTGAGTTTTCAGAAAAAAATGAAAACCTTAAAATCCTAGGGGGTGTAGCCAATGATGATATCGTAACATTAGAAGGTATTAAGGTTCTTGCCACATTGCCTTCTATTGATGAGCTGAGGGGAAAAATTATTTCCATACTGCAAACTTCAGCGATTTCTATTGCAAGGATGCTTACTACCCCTGCAACTAATGTGGCTAGAGTTATTTCTGCGTATGCATCTAAGAAATGATTGGCCCCGTATGTGTTTTTTAATTAATTTTTAATTTTTGAGGTAATATAATGTCTAATTTAGAAAAAATCGTTGATGAATTATCAGCGTTAACAGTAATGGAAGCGGCAGAATTATCAAAGTTGCTTGAGGCTAAATGGGGCGTATCTGCAGCCGCCGTTGCAGTAGCAGCACCAAGTGCTGGAGGTGCTGCGGCAGCTCCTGCGGCTGAACAAACAGACTTTACAGTCTTTTTAGTTGCTGCTGGTGAGAAAAAAATCAACGTGATTAAAGAAGTTAGAGAAATCACAGGCTTAGGCTTAAAAGAAGCTAAAGATTTAGTTGAGGCTGCACCAAAAGCTGTAAAAGAAGGTGTATCAAAAGCTGATGCTGAAAAATTCAAGAAAGTTCTTGAGGAAGCAGGCGCAACTGTTGAGCTAAAATAATTAAGATTTTTCTTAATTATTTATAAGTTTCCACGTAGATTGAAAAGTCTATTTTCTTAGTCTTTAAAGACATATGAACTTATTTGAGGATATTTAATGCTTGAAAATCTCTTAACTCGAAATATAAAAAGAAAAAGTTTTGGAAAAATTAATCAAGTAGCCACCATTCCAAATCTTATTGCGGTTCAGAGAAATTCTTATAGTGAATTTCTGCAAATGAACGTGATTCCCGATGCTCGAAAAAATTCTGGTTTACAATCTGTATTTAATTCGATTTTTCCTATTCATGATCAAGCAGGAACATGTACTTTAGAATTTGCTAAATATAGTCTTGATAAGCCTAGATATGATGTTGAGGAGTCGAAGCAACGAGGCATAAGTTATGTTTCATCTCTGCGTGTAACTTTGCGTCTAGTAATTTGGGAAATAGATCCTGATACTGGGGTCAAAGAAGTTAGTGGC
>Ga0114963_10000746_pt1 | contig 22082 bp, 18 predicted proteins | sample C_131016_EF_Meta_FD_87019 | JGI IMG/M metagenome (GOLD analysis project Ga0114963, IMG submission 87019) | Freshwater microbial communities from Lake Croche, Canada to study carbon cycling - C_131016_EF_MetaG | ecosystem: Environmental > Aquatic > Freshwater > Lake | place: Lake Croche, Canada...
AACCGTGTTGGGGATGTCGGACTATCCCTCGCCATCATGATCTCATTCGCCCAGTTCGGCACCGTCTCTTTTAGTGGCGTTGCCGCCGGTGCCCCACACGCATCGAAGGCCGCGTTGGCTGTTATTGGAGCGATGTTGCTCTTGGCCGCGGCCGGTAAATCTGCTCAATTCCCATTGCAATCTTGGCTTGGTGATGCCATGGCCGGTCCGACTCCGGTCTCTGCCTTGATTCACGCAGCAACCATGGTTACCGCGGGTGTTTATCTGATAGCGCGATCACACTTCATCTTTGATGCCTCAACAACGGCCCGCACATTGGTCATCAGCGTCGGCGTGATCACCTTGCTCTTCGGTGCAATCGTAGGTACTGCCAAAGATGACATCAAAAAGGCGCTTGCGGCATCGACCATGTCACAAATTGGCTACATGATTCTTGCAACTGGCCTAGGCCCAGTTGGATATGCCTTTGCGATTATGCACCTATTAACCCATGGTTTCTTCAAAGCAGGCATGTTCTTGGGTGCTGGATCTGTCATGCATGGTATGAACGATGAAGTGAACATGCGTAAATACGGTGGCCTAGCGAAATTTATGCCGATTACCGCGGTTACTTTTGGCCTAGGATATTTGGCAATTTTGGGAGTACCGCCATTTGCCGGCTTTTACTCTAAAGATAAAATTATCGAAACCGCATTCAATTCCGGCGGCTCGAAGGCAATTTTTATTGGCGGTGCCGCTTTGTTGGGTGCAGGAATTACCGCCTTTTATATGACAAGAGTTTTTGTCATGACCTTTCAAGGTGCTCGTAGGTGGGAAACCGAGACCGATCCTCACGAAAGTTCAGTATTAATGTGGGGACCAATGGTGATCCTCGCGATTGGATCAGTGGCCTCTGGCTTCTTGCTTAGCTCTGGTAGTGCATTGGTTAATTGGCTTCAACCAGTTGTCAATGCCTCACATATCGAGGGCGGAAAAGAGTTAATGAATCCAAATGTTGTCTCTGGACTCGCACTCCTTGCGGTGATTCTCGGCGTTTACATCGCGATCGTTAAATATCGTCGAGTTCCTGCAAATGCACCTGTCAATGTTTCGCTTTTAACTCTGGCCGCGCGATCAGATTTGGGTCAAGATCTTATTAATGATCGAATTCTTGTGAAGCCGGGATTCGCACTTACCAGTGCCTTGCTTGCTATTGATCATTACGTGGTTGATGGCGCCGTTCGACTCGTTGGTTGGGTAATTAGCGAAATCTCCAACGCCCTCAGAGGGATCCAGAACGGGTATGTTAGAAGCTATGCCCTCATGATGCTTATTGGTCTATTTATCTCTGTCTTCGTATTATGGGCGGTTACTGCATGAACATTCTAACTTTCACGATTCTATTTCCGCTGGTTGGAACTCTGGCAGTTTTTGGGGTACCCCAGAGGAATTCGCGGTTAGTCAAGATGGTTGCGCTGGGAACATCGCTCATTACTGCAGCCTTATCGATTGCGATGGCGGCGAAATACCATTCCGGGAAAACCGGTTTTCAATTCGTAGAATCCCATAGTTGGTTCAAAGCCTTTAACGTTAATTATGCCGTTGGTATCGACGGTTTAGGCCTAGTTCTCATCCTGTTGACCACTCTCTTGGTTCCCATTGTTGTTGTTGGAGGATGGAACGAATCTGAAAATGGCCGATGGTCGGTGAAGACCTACTATTTGTTAATTCTGGTCTTAGAAAGTTCGTTGATCGGAGCTTTTGCCGCTACCGATGTATTCCTCTTTTATGTGATTTTCGAAGCAATGTTGATCCCGGTCTATTTCCTCATCGGAGGATTTGGTCGAGGCGATAGAGCAGCAGCTGCTCTTAAATTTTTGATTTATAGCCTTTTTGGCGGACTCTTGATGTTGGCGGCAGTTATAGGAATTTTCGTGATTTCGCTTCATCAAGGTTCGGGTACATTCGACCTCACAACTCTCTCGCATTTATCAATTAGCCACCAAACTCAGGACTGGCTATTTCTAGGATTCTTCATAGCATTTGCCATCAAAGCGCCGCTCTTTCCTTTTCACACCTGGCTTCCCGGTGCAGCTAAATCGGCGACGCCTGGAACCTCGATTTTGGTTTTGGGTGTACTCGATAAAGTTGGAACCTACGGAATGATCCGGTTCTGCATGGTGCTCTTCCCAGATGCTACAAAAACTTTTGCGCCTTACATTATTACTCTCGCTTTGATTTCTATTATTTATGGAGCGTTCTTGGCGATCGGCCAGAAAGATCTCAACTCTCTGATCGCCTTCACTTCGATTTCTCACTTCGGATTTATTGTCCTAGGAATCTTCTCTATGACGAGCCAGGGACTATCAGGGGCAACTCTCTACATGGTTAACCATGGTGTCTCCACCGCAGCACTCTTTCTCGCCGGAGGTTGGATGATTTCCAGGCGCCAATCAACCCAGGTTGATGACTTTGGTGGCGTTCAACGAATAACTCCGGTGATGGCTTGGTCTTTCTTCATAGCAGGTCTTTCCGCTCTGGCACTTCCAGGCTTGTCTACATTTGTCTCTGAATTCTTGGTCTTAATCGGAACGTTCACTCGCTATCCGTTAGCCGGCGTGATTGCGACGCTCGGCATTGTTTTGGCAGCGCTTTATGTACTCTATTTAGTACAGCGTGCTTTGCATGGCCCGGTAAAAGCAGGCAACGAAGAGATGCGCGATCTGAACCTTCGAGAAAAACTTGCCATCGCTCCGGTAATAGCTGGCTTGATCTTCTTTGGTTTCTATCCAAAGCCGATGCTCAACGTCGTCAATCCGACGACAACAAGCATTTTGTCGCATTCGTCGATAGTTGATCCGACTCCATTGGCAGGTAAATAATGTTGACGACTCCGGTACTTGATTACAACCTGCTAGCTCCCATCCTCATTATTTTGGGTGGTGCGCTCGTAGGCGTTCTCGTTGAAGCCTTTGCCAGCAAGGCCTATCGCGTCCGTATTCAATTACCAGTTACCTTGGTCTCTATTGCCATCGCCTTTGGCTGGATCATAAAGATTCATCAACTCTATTCACCTAGTGCCGCCGTCGCTTCGGTTTCTATTGATGGTACGGGCATCGTGATTCAGGGAACCGTTCTAGCACTAGCCTTTGTTGCTCTCTTGTTCATTGCTCAGAATGATCATTTTGTTCCACAGGCTTTCTCGTTACCAGGTTCAGAAGAAGAGGCGTTAGCGATCAGCTCCGGATCACAGATGACCGAGGTTTATCCACTCGTTCTTTTTGCAGTCTCGGGAATGATGCTCTTTCCCATTGCTCATGATTTAATCACGCTCTTTGTTGGATTGGAAGTCCTCTCTCTTCCACTCTACATAATTACGGGCTTGGCCAGACGCCGTCGAATCTTGTCTCAAGAAGCCGCCCTCAAATACTTTTTGCTCGGTGCATACTCTTCTGCCTTCTTTATCTTTGGTGTTGCTTTCCTCTATGGATTCTCCGGAAGTCTCTCTCTCACCGCAATCCATCAAGCGTCAATGACTCCAGGAACAAGTCATCTCTTCTTGTCCATCGGTATGATCTTTCTGACCGTAGGTCTTCTCTTTAAAGTAGGCGCGGTGCCCTTCCACGCATGGACGCCAGATGTCTATCAGGGTGCGCCAACTGCTATTACCGGCTTCATGGCTGCCTGTACAAAAGTTGCGGCATTTGGCGCATTAATTCGAATTTACTATGTGGGATTTTCGGCAGTCCAAGGAGATTGGAAGCCGTTGCTCACCGCTATTTCAATTGTCACAATGGTCGGCGGTTCGATCGCCGCAATTGCTCAGCGAGATGTAAAGCGGACTCTGGCGTATTCATCGATCACTCATGCTGGATTCTTGTTGGTAGGAGTTGTGGCGCTTAATCGAGCTGGACTTACCGCTCTGATGTTCTATCTGGTGGCGTATGGGTTTGCCACACTTGGTGCTTTTGGTGTGGTAACTCTCGTGCAGGATTCAACAGGAGAGGTTGGGGATATCCAACGCTGGGCAGGATTAGCCAAGAAATCACCTTGGATCGCCATCGCCTTCTCTCTTTTCCTGCTGAGTTTTGGTGGGATACCACTTACCGCAGGATTCATTGCAAAATTCTCGATATTTACCGCTGCATATGCCTCTGGCAATATCGCGATAGTCGTAGTTGGTGTTGTTTCTAGCGCCATTGCGCTCTTCTTCTACTTGCGCGTCGTGTTAACGCTCTTCTTTCAAGAGCCAACGTCAGATGTCGTAACCGTTGCCATACCTTCAAGCCTCGTAAAAATAGGTCTTTCTATTACTTTTGCAATGACTCTGATACTCGGTCTGTATCCGAATCTACTCTTTAATCTGGTTCAGTCACTCTCTAACTTGTTGGTCTAGTTCACCCGTTATTCGCTGACGATTTCCGCGAATGGATTTGAATCACCGCGGGCCTGGGGATGATCATAAAAGTCTTTGATTATCGGATGGAGCAGGTGCGGCTTTATCTTATGCGTTGCATGCGGTGAGCCAGGAATTATTGCAAGCCTCCCGTTGGGAAGTGCTTGGAACAAATCCACGCCATGATGCGGTGAAAATGGTTCATCATCGCCATTAACCACCAAAACAGGACAGGTGATTGACCGTAATTCTTCTAGGGTCATGTTTGGTTCGGTTTCCCAAACTTCATGTGCTTTCCTAATAATCACTTCTAGTAGGTGTGGTGAGGCAGCATCTGGGGACCGAAGTGCAAACTGTTCTATGTTCTCTTCGCTGATAACAATGTTGGTATCGAGAGCGAGGTTGCAATCCCAGGTGTAGTTGGCTCCGGTTGCGATAATGGAAAGTACTAAATCGGGGCGTTTGATGGCAACCAAAAGGGCGATTATTCCGCCATCGCTATGACCTAAGAGATGAGCCGGTCCTCCCACGATCTCTTCCAGGTAAGCGATTGCTTCTTCGCATTGAAAGTCAAAATGGTAAAAACCCTCTTTGATACCGGTTCTACCGTGTGCGGTGCGGTCGTAGCCATAGACATGAAAGCGATCTTCAACAGCAGGAAGAATATGAGGTGCAAAATTCTCTGTTGCGCTCAAGCCACCGTGCAGTAGTACTAAAGGCTCGCCGGTCTCTGTGAATTCCGTACTCCACGTTTGGTGACCGCGTAGATCAACATAGGACATGTAATCTCCTCCTTAGCGCTCGCTCATATCTAATGCTCGCGTATATTTAGCGCTCGCTCATATCTAATGCTCGCTCATATCCATTATGTGGCGATTACCGCGATCAAATGTCAAATAGTTCCAGGACCAATCGACGATTGTTCCGATTTGGTTGCGTCCACCCATCAAATAAAAGAGGTGCAGGAAGAGCCAACCGAACCAAGCAATGGGACCGCTGATCTTGATGCCCTTTACTTGAATAATTGCTTTATGGCGACCGATCGTAGCCATCGAACCTTTATCTTTGTAGGAGAACTCTTTAAGTTTTTTTCCGTGAAGAAGTCTCACGATTTGCTTTGCTACGAAACGACCTTGCTGCATTGCGACAGGAGCAACCTGAGGTAGATATCGACCATTTACGCCTTTTGCGCCGGCAACATCACCAACGGCGAAGATATATGGATAGTGCGAAACTTGCAGCGTCTGATCTGTTTTTAAGCGGTTTGCTTCTACTTGGACACCCAGATTATTTATCGCGGGTGCACCTTTCACGCCCGCGGCCCAGACAATGACATCAGATGGAAGGCTGGTTCCGTCTGCAAAATTAATAACGCCATGATCAATCGACTTCACTGCGGTATTAAGCATGACATGAACGTTCATTTTTTCAAGTTCATTTTTTGCCTTCGTTGTTAGCTTCTCCGAAAACATAGGAAGTAGTCGTGGGCCGGCTTCAATGAGATGAACGTCAATATGTTTGGAGGCAGCAGAATTATCACGACGAAGTGGCCCATCGCGAAGTTCTGCCAACGCACCTGCCATTTCGACTCCGGTTGGGCCGCCACCGACAATTGCCAGTGTGAGGCGAGTGTTATCTTCAAATCGGCATAAATCTTCAAATCGGCGCATAACTTCTGAACGAATAAGTAGAGACTCTTGAACCGTCTTCATTCCGAGCGCGTACTCATGAACACCCGGAATCCCAAAGTCTGCAGTTACCGTTCCCATAGCAACAATGAGAAAGTCAAAGGGAATAAGTTCTGAACTGTCTAGTTTGACCGTCTTGTTTTTATGGTCAACGGAGATAGGAGAGCCCATCCGGAATTTTGCATGATATTTGCGGATGGCGCCTCTGATGGGGAAAGCGACATGGTCTGCTGCAATTCCCGCTGTGGAGACCTGATATAGCAACGGTAGAAAAGTCTGATAATTGTTTCGATCTACGACCGTGATCTCCGCGTGCTTTCCCAGAGCCTTTGCCGCGGCCAGCCCCCCGAAACCGCCCCCAAGGATGACAATTCTTGGTCTACCTTTGAAATTTTTGACCCAATGAGAGAACGTCGATTGAAGCGATCGAAGTTCTTCATCACTATTTGAGCTTTGGTCATAGATAGGGACGGCACCAACCTGGCCATAATCAGCCGTGATTAGGTCAAGATTTGCATCACTGACTGCGAGATCACCTGAAGATTGATGAGTTTCCACTTTGACTGGCCCTATTCGTTTGATATCCGGAAATTACGTATTAAATAAAAGTAATTAAAGTCCGTTAGAGAGTGAAGTCTATATCTTTTAGGAATGTCATTCTTCCTGATCTCGATCTTTCCATGAACACGTGGGAAATTAAGCACGAATATCCGCATTTTTTAATTGGTAACGCTTAGGATTTCGGAATGGATACCACTGCCGCCGCTGCCCACAGTTCGATTCAGGGGAGCGCCGTCTCTGCCTTGCCGTTAAAGGTCTCGGGCCTCACGGAGTTGGAGAGCAAAGTTTTAGAGTTTGAACGCCAGTGGTGGAAATTTGCGGGTGCCAAGGAATCCTCCATCAAGGAGCTCTTTGATATGGCGCCTCCGGCTTATTATCAATTGCTTAATAATTTGATTGATCGTCCGGAAGCACTCGAAGCTCAGCCGATGCTCGTCAAGCGCCTTCGTCGCCTTCGTGAAGCCCGTACTTCGAGCAGGTCGGCTGGCTTCAGGCTCTAACGGCTCCAACGGCTCCAACGGCTCGCTCGAACAACTCGCTCGAACAACTCACAGGACCGTTCATCTCGCTCCGTTCTTTTGACCGGGGAATGTGACCGGTCGCCTAGCCCATGCATTCATGCAAAAGTGGAAGCCTGCCTCGGGTTTCGATAGAGTTGGATTAGCACTCTCGCCCCTACTCTGCTAATTCTGTGGAGCTGGTGAGCGGAGTGGAAATTCGAGACAGAGGAGCACATCATGGCCATTGCCATTAAGCCACTTGAAGATCGCATCGTCGTAAAGGCCAATGAGGCCGAACAAGTCACCGCATCTGGTCTGGTTATTCCAGATACAGCGAAAGAAAAGCCACAGGAAGGCACCGTTGTTGCCGTAGGACCTGGTCGCTTCGACGATGGCGTTCGCACACCAATGGATGTCACCGTGGGTGACGTCGTTCTTTACAGCAAGTACGGCGGAACTGAAGTTAAGTACAACAATGAGGAGTACTTGGTTCTTTCGGCTCGCGATGTACTTGCCATTATTGAGAAGAAATAACCATGGGTAAAACGTTATCTTTCGACGAAAATGCTCGTCGTGCGATGGAACGCGGCGTTAATATTCTCGCCGATACCGTCAAAGTAACTCTTGGTCCACGTGGTCGTAACGTCGTTCTTGCCAAGAGCTATGGAGCGCCATTGATCACCAATGATGGTGTAACCATCGCCAAAGAGATCGAACTTGAAGATCCAGCCGAAAACATGGGAGCGCAGCTTGTTAAGCAAGTCGCGGAAAAAACTAATGATGTAGCCGGTGATGGAACTACTACCGCAACTGTTTTAGCCCAAGCTATGGTTAAAGAGGGTCTGCGTAACCTTGCAGCCGGCGCTCAACCAATGGATATCAAAATTGGAATCGAAGCAGCGGTCACCGCTATCTCTGAAGAGTTGAAAAAGAATTCAACTCCAGTTTCAGAGAAAGCTCAGATCGCGGATGTTGCAACAATCTCTGCCCAAGACAGAGCTATCGGCGATTTAATTGCTGAAGCTATGGATAAAGTCGGCAAAGATGGCGTTATCACCGTTGAAGAATCGTCGACCACGGGACTAGAACTCGATTTCACCGAAGGAATGCAATTCGACAAGGGATATATTTCCCCATACTTCGTTACTGATTCCGATCGTATGGAAACAGTTCTCGAAGATGCTTATGTGTTGATTTCTGGCCAAAAGATTTCTGCACTTGCAGAGATTTTGCCAGTACTTGAAAAAATCGCTCAGGCGAATAAGCCATTATTGATCATCGCAGAAGATGTCGAAGGCGAAGCGCTTTCTACTCTCGTAGTGAATCGCATGCGCGGAACCTTCACATCAGCCGCTGTCAAAGCGCCTGGATTTGGTGATCGACGTAAGTCAATGTTGCAAGATATTGCGATTTTGACAGGTGGCCAAGTAATCACTCCAGAGGTTGGCCTCAAGCTCGAACAAGTAACTCTTGAGCTGCTGGGCAAAGCCCGCCGCATTGTCATCACAAAAGACACCACGACAATCGTGGATGGTGCTGGCGATAAAGACGAGGTTGCTAATCGCGTCAATGAAATTCGCAACGAGATTGCTTCGACCGATTCCGATTGGGATCGTGAAAAACTCCAAGAGCGAGTTGCAAAACTTGCTGGTGGCGTCTGCGTGATCAAAGTTGGAGCTCACACTGAGGTTGAACTCAAAGAGAAGAAGCATCGTCTAGAGGATGCTATTTCTGCCACCCGCGCTGCCGTAGAAGAAGGCATCGTTGTTGGTGGTGGAGCTGCACTTGTACACGCTGCGGCTTCACTTGAAGGAGACTTGGGATTCGAGGGTGATCGCGCAGTTGGCGTTCGACTAGTTCGCAAGGCCTGTGATGAACCTCTTCGTTGGATTGCAGAAAATGCTGGCCACGAGGGTTATGTCGTCGTAGCGAAGGTACGTACCTTGGCGCCAAATGAAGGCTTCAATGCAGCTACCGATGTTTATGAAGATCTCGTCAAGGTTGGAATCATCGATCCTGTTAAAGTGACCCGCTCTGCGCTCGCTAACGCGGCCTCTATTGCGGCGATGTTCATTACCACTGAAGCGATCGTCTTTGAGACACCAGAAGATGAACACCATGATCAATCTGCTGGAAATGGACATTCTCATGGTCCAGGTGGACATTCCCACTAAACGGCAAGAAATAAAATCCCCCGGCTCACATGAGCCGGGGGATTTTTAATGCGTAACCTGTATTACCAGAATTCGCGTTAATTCTTCGATTCCAGAGCTAGGAAGCTGGAGACATCTCCAAATGAGAGTCAAGAGTGGTAGTGACTTGAGAACTCTTTAAGCGGGCATATTGCGCTTCCGATTCAATAATCGCCAGGCGATCATCCTCGGATAATCCACCCCAGATTCCATACGGCTCTTGAACCGCGAGTGCGTGCGTGCGACAGGCAGCTATGACTGGACACGTGGCGCAGATAGCTTTGGCGTTTTTCTCTCGATTGACTCGCCGAGGACCTCGCTCGCCATCCGGGTGAAAAAAGAGTTCAGAGGGCATGCCCTGACACGAGCCTTCATACTGCCATTCCCATGCAGACGCGACGGGTCGTGGAAGCCTTGAAATCTCGGTCATGGTTACTCCTTTTAAAAACGTTTAAACATTTTCTTAGCCACCACTCTACAACCGTTTCATAAGTTGTTCAAGTAGGCGAAAGTGAAGAGAAGGCAAACTTCTCCTTCGATTCTTTCGATTCAAAATCGTTTCATGTGGCGAAATTCCCGTGCATCGTAGAGGATTCAGGTATGTCGCACGCCACAGGTTTTCCCTCAAGTGGGCCAACCGAACCCCTTTTATCTGGAGAGAGAGGCGCTAAATTCACGGTGGCCGGGGTTGCTAGGAGGTTAGGAGTGGCTCCGGGCACGCTACGAACCTGGGATCGACGTTACGGGGTTGGGCCCTCTGAACATTGTGCGGGTGAGCACCGTAAGTATTCGGAGGTCGATTTGGCCCGATTGGTCTTCATGCACAAGCTGATCGTCTCCGGCGTGGGCCCGGCTCAAGCTGCCTCCTCGGCGCTAGCGATGGTGGTGTCGACCAACCCAATTGATCCGACCGGCACAATCAGTAAAGCAGAAAATGTAGATAACAGGCAGACCATCGATACTTTGTATCGCACCGTTCACTCATTGGATAGGCACTCTGTGGATCGCTTGATTCGCCATGAATTCGACACGGCTGGCATCGCGCAAACCTGGAATGAGATCTTGGTGCCTTTGCTAATCATGGTTGGAAACGATTGGGTAGAGACAGGCGGCGCCATTGAGATGGAGCATATGCTCAGCGAAATAATTCTTTCTCGACTTTCGGAGCGGATCTCTGTCTCCACTCCGATCAACCCAAACCCGGTCCTGCTTGCCTGCTTAGGCGAAGAGAGCCATTCGCTTGCAATCACTGCATTGGCGGCAACGCTGGCTGAGGATAATATTCATGTTCAATTTTTAGGCGCCAGAACTCCGATTATTGCAATCTGTGAAGTAGCGAAACGCTCCGCTCCGCCCGCGATATTTTTGTGGGCTCAATTGGAGGAACATGCAGATAGCGCGGTTTTTAGCGCTCTACCGGTGACCAGGCCGGCGCCGAGAGTGATTTTGGGTGGACCTGGATGGTCCGAATCTACCTATGGCGGGGCTCGCATCGCATCGAATCTGATGGAAGCGCATCAAGAGATTCGCAGCGCACTCGGAATCTAAGGTTTCTGACTGTTCCACGGTTCATTTCTCGCTTTTCTCTACCCCCTAGACTTCTCCAATGATGGACGGCGCCCGCGATAAAGTCATTTTGATAGGCCTTACTTACGACGATGTTTTGTTGCTACCCGATGCCTCAGATGTGGTACCTAGCGAGGTGGATACCACCACACGCTTGACTCGAAACATCACGCTATCGATTCCTGTCATCTCCTCTGCTATGGATACGGTGACTGAATCGGCGATGGCGATCGCCATGGCAAAAGTGGGCGGTATCGGGATTTTGCACCGCAACTTATCTGTTGAAAGTCAGGTCAATCAGATTGCGCTCACGAAGCCTTTCGGTTTAGTAGGCGCCGCAGTTGGTGTGGGAGAGGATGGTTACAACCGTGCCATCGCCGTTATTGAGGCGGGCGCAGATGTTGTTGTCGTCGATACTGCCCATGGACACCACCGAGGAGTTTTGGATGCCATCTCCAAAATCAAAGGTCTTTATCCTGATGTCGATCTCATAGGTGGAAACGTTGCGACTCGAGCCGGAGCTCAAGCGCTGATTAATGCTGGAGTTGATGCTGTAAAGGTTGGTGTTGGGCCTGGATCTATTTGTACCACTCGAATTGTTGCCGGGGTGGGCGTTCCGCAACTGACGGCAATCATGGAAGCGCATAAAGCTTGTGTCACGGCAGGTATTCCTCTCATTGCCGATGGCGGATTGCAGTATTCAGGAGATATTGCCAAGGCAATCGTTGCCGGGGCTGATTCGGTCATGGTGGGTTCATTGCTCGCCGGTTGTGAAGAATCTCCAGCGGATCTCATCGAAATCAACGGTATTAAATACAAGGGGTATCGAGGCATGGGTTCGATGGGTGCGATGCAATCCAGGGGTGAGCAGAAGTCCTATTCAAAGGATCGTTATATGCAAGACGATGTTTTGGCGGAAGACAAGTTGGTACCAGAGGGAATTGAGGGCAAAGTTGCCTATAGCGGTCCAGTCTCTGCGGTGGTACACCAGCTAGTTGGGGGATTGCGCTCTGGCATGGGATACGCAGGAGCAAAGACGATTGCAGAGCTGCAATCACGAGGTCAATTGATTCAGATTACCGCGGCCGGCTTACATGAAAGCCATCCGCATGATATTTACGATGTCGCAGATGCGCCAAACTATCGCGGTGGAAAGTAGACGGTAACCATAATGAACGAAATCGAAATTGGTCCAGGTAAGCGCGCTCGTACTGCCTACTCCTTTGATGACATCGCTATCGTTCCGAGTCGTCGCACCAGAGATCCAGAGGAGGTGTCGATTGATTGGCAGATCGATGCCTACAAATTTGCACTTCCAATGTTGGCGGCACCGATGGATTCTGTGGTCTCACCAGAAACTGCAATAGCAATCGGCAAACTCGGTGGCGTTGGTGTGTTGAATCTAGAAGGGCTTTGGACCAGACACGAGGATCCCCGAATTCAATTGGGAGAGATAGCATCCTTGCCTCAAGAAGAAGCCATCCGGCGGATGCAAGAGATTTATGAGGCACCGATCCAACCTGACCTCATCACATCACGCATCGCAGAGATCAGAGCTTCAGGAGTGACGGTTGCTGCTGCGCTTTCACCACAACGTACCGCCGAACTCCACAAAGTCGTGATTGGCGCGGGAGTCGATCTCTTTGTGATTCGGGGAACGACGGTGAGTGCTGAACACGTCGCACAACGAAATGAACCGCTCAATCTCAAAAAATTTATTTACGAATTAGATGTACCTGTCATTGTGGGTGGATGCGCTACCGCGACTGGTGCGCTACATCTTATGCGGGCCGGCGCCGCTGGCGTGCTCGTTGGTTTCGGTGGGGGAGCAGCCCATACCACGCGTTCTGTTCTGGGCATTGCCGTGCCAATGGCTTCTGCGGTGGCAGAAGTTGCATCCGCGCGACGCGACTACATGGACGAATCCGGTGGACGATATGTGCATGTCATCGCTGACGGCTCAGTCGGTCGAAGTGGCGACATTGCAAAGGCGATCGCTTGCGGAGCAGATGCTGTGATGATGGGATCACCACTAGCTCGCGCTGTCGAAGCACCCGGAAAAGGATGGCACTGGGGCTCTGAAGCTCATCATGCAGAACTACCGCGCGGAGAGAGAGTTCACGTTGGCACGGTAGGTACCTTGGAAGAAATCTTGAAGGGACCATCACATACTGCCGATGGCTCAATGAATCTCTTTGGTGCGTTGCGCAGAGGTATGGCGACATCGGGTTACTCAGATCTCAAAGAATTTCAGCGAGTAGAGATTGTCATCCATCGTGGGAAGTGATCCCTTACCGACTCAGCAGGATGTAGTTCTGGTTGTTGATTTTGGAGCGCAGTATGCACAGTTAATAGCCAGAAGAGTTCGACAAGCGCATGTTTATTCAGAGATCATTCCATCGACGATGTCGGTTGACGAGATCATGGCGAAGAAGCCGACGGCAATTATTTTAAGCGGTGGCCCATCTAGCGTTTATGAGATTGGTGCCCCGACATTGGACGCCGCCATCTTTGATTTCAACGTTCCAATCTTTGGAATTTGTTATGGTTTTCAAGTTATGGCCCAGGCGCTCGGTGGAGTTGTCACCAAGACCGGCAAATCAGAATATGGCCGAACCACTATGTCGCTTGATGATAAATCCAAGCTTTTATCGGGCCTCAATCCAGAGTTACGGGTATGGATGAGCCATGGCGATAGTGTCACGGCGGTACCTGCAGGATTTATTGGGACTGCATCGACCATTGATACACCGATTGCTGCCTTTGAAAGCGCTGATGCGCGACTCGCAGGCGTTCAGTTTCATCCGGAGGTAATGCATTCTGAAGAGGGCCAAAAAATCCTTGAGCGATGGTTAATCGAGATCGTGGGATGTGCTCCAACCTGGACAAGTGAAAATATCGTCGCGACCGAAATTGAAAAAATTCGGAAGCTGGTCGGCGAAAAGCATGTCATTTGTGGATTATCCGGCGGAGTGGATTCGGCAGTGGCTGCTGCCATCGTACAAAAATCGATCGGATCGCAACTTACCTGTGTCTTTGTTGATCATGGCTTGTTGCGTGAAGGAGAAGCGGAACAAGTTCAGCATGATTTCGTTGAATCAACCGGTGTTGAACTAAAAGTGGTGAATGCTCAAGAGGCATTCTTGCAGGCCTTGTCAGGGGTAACGGACCCGGAGAAGAAGCGAAAGATTATCGGCGCAGAATTTATACGTGCCTTTGAAGGTGCCGCGGCCGAGATTGCTTTAACCGGCAAAGTGGATTTCTTAGTACAGGGGACCTTGTACCCCGACGTGGTGGAGTCTGGCGGTGGAACCGGCGCTGCCACCATCAAATCACACCACAACGTTGGCGGCCTGCCGGATGACCTGCAATTTACCTTGATCGAACCGCTGCGCGCGCTCTTTAAAGATGAAGTTCGCTCTGTTGGTCTAGAGCTGGGTCTACCCGAGGAGATTGTTTGGCGTCAGCCATTCCCGGGGCCAGGCTTGGGAATTCGAATCATCGGTGAAGTTACTGTGAATCGACTTAATATTCTAAAAAAAGCCGATTTTATCGCTCGGGAGGAATTAAAGTTAGCGGGTCTAGATCGAGAGATCTGGCAATGTCCAGTTGTACTTCTAGCTGATGTTCGAAGCGTTGGAGTCCAAGGAGATGGTCGAACTTATGGTCATCCTATTGTTCTGCGCCCGGTATCTAGCGAAGATGCGATGACCGCCGATTGGAGTCGTTTGCCGTATGAAGTGTTAGAGAAAATTTCTACACGAATTACAAATGAAGTAAGCGATGTTAATCGGGTAGTCCTTGATATCACGAGTAAACCACCTGGAACTATTGAATGGGAGTAAAAGTGAAGCTGCGCAAAGGGATAGTTACCAATGCGGTTATTGGCGTGCTTTTAATTGTGAGTACAACTTCTGCTTTCGCAAGCGGTGGCAAATCAAAAGACAATGGACCGCCTCCGGTCGTCTGCGCTCCGACTAACGCCAAAGGTCATGCACCGAAACAGATTCAGCCTCCGAGCATTAAACAAGGATTTTTTAATCGTACTTTTACGATCCGGACAAATTGTGGAAACATCGTGATTGCCGCGGATGGCAAAAGCGCGCCCCTGACCGTCTTGGCCATGTCAACGTTAGCGAAGGGTGGATTTTTTGATCAATCACTCTGTCATCGTCTGACTACCGCACATATATTTGTCTTGCAATGCGGTGATCCTACAGCGACAGGTTCTGGCGGACCGCCCTTTTCTTATCCAGACGAAAACTTGCCACAGGGAGCACCAAATGATTACCCAACCGGGATCGTTGCTATGGCGAACTCAGGCCCGAATACAAATGGAAGCCAATTTTTTCTGGTCTACCAAGACACCACCCTGCCACCAAGTTATACGCGATGGGGAACGATCATCCAAGGCTTAAATATCATCAAAGCTATCGCTGCCGCAGGAGTTGTTGGTGATACAAATGATGGTCCCCCAAAGCAAGCTATTGCGATTTTGAATATGACGGTCAAATAGGGTCTAGTAAGACGCTTATCGGCGAGAGAACCTCAGTGGCGAGAGAACTTTATTGGCGGGAGACGATTTTAAAGTTCTCGGCCAATCGTCCGGCTGGTAGTCCTGCCGCTTCGCCGCTGGAGATACCCCAGTTGCGAATTCGATCTTCGAATTCTTCAACGTGAGATGTTTGGCTAGCGTGCGCTCGCAACGCTGCCATCTTCTTATCAAAGGTATCGGTGATATCAACATGGTGATCGTAATGTTCGGACATCATCACCCACGCCTCTTTAATCTCCCAAGGCTCTAAACCCTCCTCGAGAAGCAGATCTTCAAAGGCAAATCGATTTCCGGCATCAGGATAGATTGCTTGGATCGCCGCCTCTCCGGCTGCTAGATGATCTGGATGGCTTGCCCCTAAGCGATTCCAATTTCGTTCCGGACTTTGAATCAACATCCGTTGCGGTTGCACTTGTCGAATTACGCGAACGATATCTTTACGTAGCTCTACAGTTGGAGTCAGCCAACCGTCGCGGTAGTCTAAAAAGAAAATATCTTTAGCACCGAGGATATTGCCCGCTTCTCTTTGTTCGCGGCGACGAATAGCTTTCATTTCGTCCCTCGTGATTTTTGGATCTACCCCACCCTGATCACCATTGGTGGCAATGCAATAAGAAACTTCAATTCCTTCTGCACACCATTGAGCAATCGTGCCACCGGCTGCAAAATCTAGGTCATCTGGATGCGCTGTCACTACTAAGACGCGTTGTACTTCGGTATCAGAAATTGGTTCCATGATGTGATCTTATCTACTGGTCTCAGCTACCAGCCAATTCATACTTAGCGTGGGGCAACGCCTTCTCTGGGTAGGTGGATAGACTTTGGCGTATGTCACTATTGGAGGGATTAAATCCGCAACAGTGCGAAGCTGTCATCCATAAAGGTTCACCATTGCTCGTAGTCGCGGGTGCCGGTTCTGGTAAGACCCGGGTCTTGACGCGTCGTATTGCATATCTGTTGGCGGAGCGTGGCGTTGCTCCATATGAAATTCTCGCAATCACCTTTACCAATAAGGCTGCTGCAGAGATGAAAGAACGCGTAGCTGAGCTAGTAGGCGCTCCCGCGAAATCGATGTGGGTATCAACATTCCACTCTGCATGCGTTCGAATTCTTCGGTTGGAAGCATCCAGATTGGGTTACTCCAATTCTTTCACGATTTATGATTCCAGCGACAGCATCCGACTTTTGACTGTCATCATCAAAGGTCTTAACTTGGATTCAAAACAATATGCCGCCCGCATGGTTCACGGCGTAATCTCGGCAGCAAAGAACGAATTGATCGGCCCCGCAGATTACGCGAATCAAACGACCAATCATTTTGAACAGACCATCGCCGAGATATTTGCGCTCTATCAAAAGCGCTTGATCGCTGCGAATGCGATGGATTTCGATGATTTGATTGGCAAAACTGTCGAATTGTTGCAACGATTCCCAGAGGCAAAAGCCCGCTTTCGTTCTCGATTTAGACATATCCTGATCGATGAGTATCAAGATACAAACCACGCTCAATATATTCTGATTCGAGAATTAGTTGGATTGCCAGAGGAAGGTTTCCCTATCGCCGAACTATGTGTGGTGGGCGATGCGGATCAATCAATTTACGCCTTTCGGGGTGCGAATATCAGAAATATTTTGCAGTTTGAGGAGGACTACCAGAACGCGAGAACGGTTCTGCTTGAACAGAACTATCGATCTACCCAAAACATATTGCTAGCTGCGAACGGCGTAATTTCTCATAATGAAGGGCGTAAAGAGAAAAATTTATGGTCAGAGGAAGGTGATGGAGATCAGGTTACTGGTTACGTGGCCGAATCTGAACACGATGAATCCGAATTTGTTATCGGAGAAATCCGGAGACTTCGCGACCAGGGAAAATCAAATCCGGGTGATACTGCTATCTTTTATCGAACAAACGCACAGTCGCGTATTTTCGAAGAGAGTTTTCTTCGTGCTGCTATTCCTTACAAAGTTGTCGGCGGAGTTAGATTTTATGAACGCAAAGAAGTTAAAGATTTCCTAGCATATTTGCGGATTTTGGTTAACCCTGAAGACGAAGTCTCGTTACGAAGGATTATCAATACGCCTAAGCGTGGCATTGGCGACCGCGCACTCGATGTGATCGATTTACATGCAACTAGCACTGGAGTCAATTTTTGGAGCGCACTCAACGATGCAAAGAGTGCTCACGATATTCCTGCAAGGTCACTTTTTGCGATTAATGAATTCGTTCACCTGATTGAATCGTTGCGAACGTTGGTGGAAGCAGAGGTCAAGCCGTCAGCTATTGCCCAAGCGGTATTGGAACAGACCGGATTGCTCGCAGAGTTAGTTGATAGCACAGATCCGCAGGATGAAGGCCGAGTAGAAAACTTGCAGGAGCTGGTTTCGGTCGCCGCCGAATATGAAGAGTCGGAAACCGAAGATGGTGAAGAGATCTCACTTGTAGGATTTTTGGAAGATGTCTCCCTCGTCGCCGATTCTGATCAAATTCCAGAGGGCGCGGATCATGGTGGTGTGGTCACGATGATGACCCTTCACACCGCGAAAGGCCTGGAGTTTCCGACGGTATTTTTGACCGGCATGGAGGAAGGCATTTTTCCTCACTCAAGAACGCTGGGAGATCGGGCAGAGGTCGAAGAAGAGCGGCGGTTGGCCTACGTTGGCCTTACCCGTGCTCGCGAACGGCTCTACCTCTCTCGAGCAGAATATAGATCCTCATGGGGCGCCCCTATGTATAACCCACCTTCTCGCTTTCTCTCCGAAATTCCCGAATCGGTTATTACCTGGAACTTCACTGCAACCTCCACTAAGCCTCGCTCGGGCGCATCCAGTGTTACGAGATCGTTTGGACCTCCGCCAAAGGCGACTGGGAAGCGGAGTGAAAGCACACTCATACTCGCTATCGGAGATCGTGTGTCTCACGACACATTTGGCTTAGGAAAGGTCCTAGGAGTTGCTGGAGAAGGTGATCGCGCAGAGGCAACTATCGATTTTGGAAGCTCTGGCGAAAAGCGTTTACTTTTGCGATACGCCCCGGTCGAAAAGCTATAGTTTTTCTCAGTAAGATTCTCTCCATTGTGATTATTGTGCGAAAACCGATTGAGGTTGCGCAGGAATGATCTTCATTAAACATTTACCGATCGGGGTACCACGTGGATCTCTATGAATATCAAGCGCGCGATCTCTTTGAAGTACACGATATTCCTGTCTTAGCTGGTGCGGTTGCTTCAACCGCAAAAGATGCCGAGCGCGCGGCAGCAAAGATGGGTGGAAAAGTTGTCGTTAAAGCGCAAGTGAAAGTCGGCGGGCGCGGAAAAGCAGGAGGCGTAAAGTTAGCCGAAGATGCCGCCGATGCAGGAATCAAGGCGAAAGCCATCCTTGGTATGGATATCAAAGGGCATACGGTCCATCAAGTTATGATCGCCCAGGCTGCACCGATCGCTGAAGAGTATTACATGGCAATTTTGCTCGATCGCGCGAATCGTAATTTCTTGGTTATGGCATCGGTCGCTGGCGGAATGGAAATCGAAGAAGTCGCCCACACTCAACCAGAGAAACTCGCTCGAGTTGGGATTGATCCCAACGTCGGCATCTCCCACGAAGAAGCGCTAGCTATTGTTAAGGCAGGTCATTTCCCCGATGAAGTCGTTAATGACGTCACTAATGTCTTATTGAAGTTATGGGATGCTTTTGTGGCGGAAGATGCCACATTGATGGAAATCAATCCGCTGGTCAAAACCGTTGATGGTCGTATCGTTGCTCTGGATGGCAAAGTGACGTTGGATGACAATGCGATTTTTCGCCATGCCAACCATGAACTTTTGGTGGATCACGTAGCTGCGAATCCGTTGGAGGCGCTGGCCAAGGCAAAAAATCTCAATTATGTGAAGCTCGATGGTGAAGTTGGGATTATCGGTAACGGTGCAGGTCTTGTTATGAGCACGTTAGATGTTGTGGCATATGCGGGAGAGAAATACGGAGTAAAACCGGCAAACTTTCTGGATATCGGTGGCGGTGCTTCGGCACAAGTCATGGCAGATGGGTTGTCTGTGATCCTTGGCGACCCCGACGTGCGAAGTGTATTTGTTAATGTTTTTGGTGGAATCACCGCTTGCGATGCCGTTGCGAACGGAATCGTGCAAGCGCTAGAGATTTTAGGTGAGGAAGCAACGAAACCAATTGTCGTTCGACTAGATGGCAATAACGTAGTTGAGGGTCGTCTAATTTTGGACGAAGCGGCCCACCCGTTGGTACAACAGTTAGAGACCATGGATGGCGCAGCTGCAAAAGCTGCAGAATTGGCGGCAAAGTAAATGGCTATTTTTATTAACTCATCAACCAAAGTTTTGGTTCAAGGTATGACTGGCTCCGAAGGAACCAAACATACTGCTCGCATGCTTAAATATGGAACAGATATCGTCGGCGGAGTGACGCCAGGAAAAGGCGGTCAATCCGTTCTCATTGAGGGAAAATCTCTCCCGGTTTTTAACACCGTTGCAGAGGCGGTAGCTGCAACAGGAGCAAACGCTTCGGTCGTTTTTGTGCCACCAAAATTTGCAAAAGCAGCGGTCATCGATGCTATTGATGCTGCACTTCCGCTGGTAGTTGTGATTACCGAAGGCATTCCAGTTCATGACTCCGCTGCCTTTTATGCACATGCGGTTGCCTCTGGAATTACTCGTTTGATCGGCCCTAATTGCCCCGGCCTGATTAGCCCAGGGCTATCGAACATTGGAATTATTCCTGGCGACATCACCGGTCCTGGCCGAATTGGTTTAGTTTCAAAATCGGGCACCCTCACCTATCAGATGATGTACGAACTTCGTGATTTTGGGTTCAGCACCGCGGTAGGCATTGGTGGAGATCCGATAATTGGGACGACCCATATTGATTGCCTGAAAGCATTTCAGGATGATCCTGATACCGATGCGATAGTCATGATCGGTGAGATCGGTGGCGATGCGGAAGAGCGCGCGGCCGCTTTTATTACTTCGTATGTCACCAAACCAGTCGTTGGTTATGTTGCTGGCTTCACCGCACCAGAAGGAAAAACAATGGGTCACGCTGGCGCAATCGTCTCTGGCTCTTCTGGAACAGCCGAAGCAAAGAAAGTTGCACTAGAAGCTGCCGGAGTTAAAGTCGGCAAGACTCCAAGTGAGACTGCACTACTCATGCGCCAAATACTCAATGCAGAGTAAATACCCAATGCAGAATAATGAAACCAACCGGGTTTGCTAGCGCACTAATCTCATGATCCTTAGCGCTTTGGGGGTTTCGTTCCGGCAAGCCCTTCGGAGTGTGATTTTAGTTTTTTTCCCGCTCAGTTTTATCTCACTTTTCGCTTGGGCTATCGCTGGGAGTACGACAGCCAACTCTGCCGATCCTATGCGAGCATCAGTCTGGCTTTGGCTCGGTTCGCATCAGATTCCGTTTACTGTAACAACTGGAAAATTAACTGTATTGCCGTTACTTGCGGCTCTATTTCCTTTCCTCGCTCTGAGAAGTAGTTTTCCAAAAGTTGAAGCTGGTTTTTCGCGATTACAAGGCGCCCGACTCTTCTATTCCCTCTGGTACTCACTCTTTACTTTTCTGATGGCGATGGCATCTACTACTCATCAGGTAAAGGCCAATCTTTGGGCTGCGCCACTCTCTGGGTTTCTTATCGCTTTACTCTCAACAGTAAAAATAAATAGAAAAAAATTCCAACATTTTTATTTTGCCCTCTATTGCTTCTGCATATTGACAGGTATTGGTGCATTGAGCTTTGCGGTCTCATTAGGCATACATTGGCAAGTCCTCAAAAATATCGAGACGGTGATCGCGCCGGGATTCGTTGGCGGTCTCCTATTTGTACTTTTACAACTGCTCTACCTACCAAATATCGCGCTCATCACAGTAAGTTACATAACTGGGATTGGTTTTTCTTTTGGCTTCCACACTGCTATTTCGGCTAATAACTTTTCTCTTCACCAAATTCCAGCTATCCCTATTTTGAGTGCACTTCCCACGGGACGCCATCCCATCGTGCGATCTGGAATCGTCCTTCTGGTGATCTTTGCTCTTCTTTATTTTTGGCAGGTTCGTAAGAGTCATCTGAGGTTTGTTGAGCGACAACGCCACGGAATTTTCGATGCCCTCTGCTTTTTTCTTGTGGTGGGGCTTCTCATCTATCTCTCTTCGGGAGAGCTTTTGACACCGGCGCTCAACCCAATTGGGATTAATTGGCCTCGATTTATGTCATATTTAGGAATTATCTTCTTCGTTGCTTTGCTGGTAGTGATCTATCTGCCAGAAATGATTAAAAAACTGCAAAGATTGGTTCATCATGAATAAAAGAATCGTCTTGTTAGCATCCGGCCGTGGAACTCTGGCGCATTCAATTTTAGAGGCCGCAAAATTGGGGTTGATTGAGGCAGATATCGTCGCTCTCATCTCTGATAAGGATTCCAAAGTTTTGGATGTCGCACGTTCTTTTGGCGTGGCAGAGCACTTGATAGAGCTCACAGACGATCGCGAGGCGTGGAACCAGCAGATTTTTGAGAGAACCGAGCGAGTTAAACCAGATTTAGTTGTGAGCGTGGGATTTATGCGAGTACTCAGCGCTAACTACGTAGAGACTTTTCGCGTTATCAATACTCATCCATC
>Ga0114963_10000747_pt1 | contig 22067 bp, 47 predicted proteins | sample C_131016_EF_Meta_FD_87019 | JGI IMG/M metagenome (GOLD analysis project Ga0114963, IMG submission 87019) | Freshwater microbial communities from Lake Croche, Canada to study carbon cycling - C_131016_EF_MetaG | ecosystem: Environmental > Aquatic > Freshwater > Lake | place: Lake Croche, Canada...
CATCGCATCGCAAAACAATAAAACCGAGGAAAAAATTATGAACAACGATTACCGATACGAAAAGCGACCCGTCCGAGTGCGAGCCATTCAAGCCGAATTTCGCATAAATATCAAGCATCCGCATGGAGTGGATGGATACTTGACGGTCGAACCGGGCGAATGGATCGTTGAACCCGAAGGTGAAACGGTCGAGATCGTGAGCGACGAAGAATTCCGAAAGAAGTATCGTATCATTCGACCCGATGTGTCGATTCGCAGTTCGAGTGCGGTCGGTAGCGATGGAAAAACCGAGTGGTGACTAATTACTCCAAACAAGCGATCGTGCGAGGCTACTGTCCCGCAATCTCTCATGCCGCCACCAATGGAGGCAAGCAATGAAAAAGAAAATGAAACTGCCATGGAAGTTTTACAAGCACAAGGATGGCAAACCTGTCTGTGCTAGTCTTGACATTCGCATTGGTGGAGACGAGTATCCTCTGTTTGAAGCGTCTGCCGATGTGTGGGATGTTGTCGAACCTGACGGAAAGAAATTTTGCTGGTGCCTTACTTACGAGAGTGATACGAGAGTAGCCAAGACTTTTGATTCGGCACTTGCACAAGCAGAAAAGAAGATTCTCGCACGAATGCGGCGAATTCAAAAGATCGTCAATAAGTACGTCTAATCGGAGCATATAATGAATCAACCAATCGACAATGAATATTTTGATAATCTTTTGGCGGCAGTGCAAGAACGTCTGTTGAAACTCGAAAAAGTTGCGATGTGCGATCAGGAATTGCTACACCCCATCGGCAGTGAGCCTATGGATTTAACTGAACAAGCCATTCGAGAAAACATTAGGCGAGAAAGATTATCGCAAGCACTCAATGAACTTCATCCTGAATGGGGCAAGCAATGAACGACGACTACAACGAACCTGCCGATGGACCGATCACGCTTGAGCGTGTGAGTCATCATCTCGATTGCCTTGCGGTCGATTGCGAATGGCGAGCCGACGAGGTTTGGAAATACATTCGTAGCATCCAATGTGAGTTGGCGAACCGCACCCGAGTTGACGAAATGCGTGCGGCGGTCAAAAGGCTTGAAACGGCGGCGAAGGCGATGGAGGAGAAGCGATGAGCATAAGAATCATAGACAATGATGGTCGTCTTAACGATCCTGTAATCATTGAGATTTTCTTTTGGGTATTTTTGATTGCCGTGTTTACTATCGTGGCATGGTACATCGGACACGATGTTGGCTACAATGCAGGAGTGCGTGATGCCGTTGCAGGCAAAGCAACCGTGATCGAAAAGCCCGACCTTACCAGTGAAGTTGTGCAAATCAAGCGAGCGATTTAAAATGAAACGATACAATTTTGGCGCAAGAGAAGTCTATGCACAAGCCAATGGGGATTGGGTTCTGTGGGCTGATGTTCAGCAACTCATCCGAGAGAACATCGTATTGCGAAACGAACTGAACGCCGCACGAACACTTGGCGATGCTTCTCCGTTGGCGTTGGAATATGCCCGTGAGCAATGGTTGGACGCACGCCGCAAGACCGACGAATTCGACAAGGAGCCGAAGTGACCATTCAAGAAAAACTCGAATACATTCTCAATCATCCGTATGTTGACGAAGTGTTGTTGTATCCCAATGGCGGCGATGGCACCTATGCGATTCGGTTGTTGCGTCCGTTTCACGATGGGGCACACATGGTCGATGGTCCATCAATCGGCAATCTCGCCAAGTGCTTCTACAAAAACTACAGCACCAATCTGGACAAGTTGATTGATGACGCATACAATATTGTGAGGAGTTGTCCATGAGCGACCAAAATATGATTCTGTTGATCGTCTTGGGCTACATTCTCGTTGGCAACTTCGTGGTCTCGTTTCTGCAATCGCTGTTCAGAGGCGAGTATGAGATGCGTGAATGGGTTGCCACGGTGTTGGTATGGCCCGCCGTGATCGTGTGCTTGATCGGCGGTTGGTTGGGCGAGCAGGTTCGCAACTGGAGGAGTCGATGAACACTCAAGCGTGTTGGTACTGCAATGAGGATCGTGGCGACTTGGTGTTCTGCACCGAGTTCGACACCTATGTTCATGTTGCGTGCGTCAAGCAGGCGGCGAAGGATGCGAACGATCAGGAAGCACAAATCATTGCGAATGAGATTCTTGGGACGGAAAACAAAGGATCAAACAATGTCTAAGGATTTTGGCTATCCTAGCAAGTCTCCTTGCGAAGTATGTGGTAGGCATATCAACAATCAAGCCGAACCACGTTTTTATTACGTTGTTTGCGAGGAGCATCAGTCGGTATCGCCTAATCAAATCTCTGCGGAAAAAGAAAAGTGGAATAACGAATTGGAGAATCAGCGATGAGCGACTTACCCAAAGCACCGCAAGGACATATTATCGATGAAGATGGCGTGGTAAGAAAAGTGCTGGGTACGTTGCCTATGACCGCCGATGGATGCGTAATTGGCCAAAATTCAGACTTGTGGTATGTTTTACCAGCAGGCGCAGCGACAGAAACGGTTTGCATGACTCATACTCCGTATATGGAGGCACATCAACCTGCATATTCAAGTCGTGAAGCGGCAGAAGCGGCAAATAAAATTAATAAATGATATTATTAAAGACGAGAAAAAGGAAAATCAATAAATGAATGACGAGTTTACAGAGTTATATGAACGATCAAAAGACGATCATGCGTCGAGAATGATTGTTGGTTCCGAAGTCCGTGTTGTGATTGGTGCGGTTCGAGATGCACGGGCCAAAATCACCGAACTTGAAAAGGCAGTCGAGGTATTGGCAGCAATCGTGCTGAAGGAACACAACGATTCTTCAAAATTTGTATTTGCGGCAGAGCCGTCTGTGCTTGCCAACTCCATCACCGCTAGTGCGATAAAGCAAGCGGAGAAAGACAGATGAGCGAAAACCCATACAGGCAGGACAATCCGTTTGTGAGTGACGAGTCGTTTCAAGAAAAGATCAAGCGACTCGAAGCCGAGAACCCTCAACCAGAATACTGCGACTGCGATGGGCACCATGACGGCTCGTGCCACCAGCGTCGAATCGACGATCTTCGTGCGGCACTCGAACGTGCCGAGCGAGACCGCAACCTTCTTGCGGATGAGGTGCGGGCGTGGAGAGCGTGGTACGAGGAGGAGATGGAGGTCAACGTGACCGAGCCGATTCTGTATCAGATGATGGTCAATGCATGGCGAGCCACCGAGGACTCGGGTGCCCTCAATCGGGCCAAGGAACATCAATGAGCAAGAAGAAAGACAACAATACGTATGATTTCGGTTACGGACTCGTGGAAGCCTATCGCCACCCCAAGGGAGGAGGATGGGTCGCCGCCACGGCATGGGTGGGAGATCATGCCTTCATCGGCCCCGATGCCATGGTGTCGAAGAACGCCATCGTGGAGGACAACGCCGTGGTGAAGGATCGTGCCCATGTGACCGACAGGGCGAAGGTGAGCGACTCCGCAATCATCTCCGACGATGCCTTGGTCTTCGGTGACTGCTTGGTCCGATGGGATGCCAAGGTGAGCGGCTCCGCATGGGTGAGCGGTTGGGCCACGGTCGAAGAAGAGGCCAAGGTGACCGAGAACGCATGGGTATGCGGCAAGGCGTACCTTACGGAAAACGCCTACGTGGGCGGCAACTCGACCGTGGGCGGTCACGTTCCCCTGACCGTGGGAAAGGGTCAGCGGATCGAAGGGACCACATGGCTCGTACGGGACCCCGAAGAGGAAGTCCAGTAAGACATATGGGTCTGTGGCTCAATGGATAGAGCATCCGCCTTCTAAGCGGAAGGTTGACGGTTCGAGTCCGTCCAGACCCGTTTACAAAGGAGTATGACATGGCGAAGAAAGTGACGAAGAAGAAGGCCACGAAGAAGAAGAAGGCCGAGTCGGACATGGTGGCGATGAAGATCGAGGACATGAAGGTGATGGAAGAGGCCATCAATCTCTTGGCTCGTATGGCCGCAAACCCTCCTCGGAATGTGGTCGAAATCGACAAGGCCATCAAGGAACTGTCGAAAAACGACATTGCCATGGAAGCGTTCCGCATTCAACTGGAGGCATGATATGGATTCGAATCCCCTGATCCCATTCACGTTTGTTGAAGTCGAAAAGTCGATGTACAACTTCACGCTTGAGAGACTCAAGTATCTTGTGAGCGAGAACGATCGTCTCAAGAAGGACGTTGGGGCATTGGACACTCTCGTTTCCAAACTGGACACCGATCTCGAAAGGTCCGAATCGGAGAAGCGTATCCTCATTCAGGAAGTTCAAGCATGGCGAAAGTGGTCTTCCAGCGAACCCGACACGTTCAACCCCGAGCCCCTGCTTTGGCAGGAAGTGGTGAACTGCGGCAAGACGACCGACACCCAAGGCTTATTGGATAAGGAGGGCTGAATGATGCTCGAAGGGATTGAAAGAGTCTTGCGTGGGTGTCTGGTCATGGTCGTTCTGGCTGTGTTAGGTCTATTGGTTCTGGCGTTTCTTATCGGACGCTGGACTGCGAAAATCTAGTAAACCGGCTTGACTTCGGGGGAGTGACCGCCTAAACTTCTTCGTATGAAAATCACCCTCACTCTTCTCACCAGCCCCACCAATGAGATGGGGACCACCGTCAAGTCCTTCACCGTTCGCACCAACAACCCCGGAAGGGCACAAATGACGGTCCTTCGACACTTGGTCGAGACCGCTAGGAAGTTGTTCGGCGAGAACATGATGGCAAAGGCCGATAATTCGATCTGGGGCGGCTATTATGTGAACCGGGCTAATGGCGATGCCTTGGTCATCCGATGAATTGTTGTCCCTTCACTTGACATCCGTGAACCACCCTGCTAGGATTGCTCGTATGACGAACACCACCACCACCGCTTCTCCCTCCCGCACTCCTCTCGTCGGCGACATTCTCGTGTCGTCGTGGGGCTACGAACAGACGAACATCGATTTCTACCGTGTCCTGCGGGTGACCAAGGCTTCGGTCACCGTCGCCCTGCTGTCCTCGATCTCCGATCGAACCAACTGGGGTGGAGGGACCAAGACTCCCGGAACCGAAGCGATTGGTTCCCCCAAGACCCATCGCTTCAATCTCCGCAAGACTTGGGACGGAAAGGAGTCGTACTCGATCAAGTTGAACTCCTACTCCTACGCTTCCCTGTGGGAAGGAAACCCTCGGTCCTTCACCGACAACTACTGAATCACCCCGAAGGAAGAAACCGAATGGAACGCCGAATCTTTCTGTTGAGCATTCTCGCCTTTCTGGCACTGTGTTGACCATGTTTCCTCAACTATATCAACTCCACTATCCCGGTCACGTCAGCGGTGGCGTGGTCTCTTTTTTCATAGAAGGATCGGATGTCTACGCCCATTACTCGGCGAAGTGCGAAAAGACTGGAACTCCGTATACCGTGACCATCTACCCCACGGGTATGATTCCCATCACACTGAGCGATTCCCGATACAAGATGGATCTTGTCACGGCTAGGGCGGTGTGGAAAGAACTGGTTGGAGTTGGATTCGTGCGAACCAAGGAGATTCATTATGCCTAATGCGAACGATACGTCAAGAGAAGCACTTTTTCAAAACACCATTCTCCGACTCGGAGAGGGTGCATACATCTTCTTCAGTCCCGAGACCCAGCGAACGTACAGCATCGATGTCACTCGATCCGAGCCGTCCGGTCGTCTTGAGATTTACGAGAGGGACAGCGTGATCGTCGTGGACAGTCCTGCATTTCCCGTATACATACTCGGACTGGTTCTTCGGGGCGTGGTTCTCACCGGAACCCTCCCCGTCAAGGAACCCATCTACATCCCGCTCAAGTTTTGATTATGGAGGAAACCATGAATGCGCAGGATCTGAATGAACGGCTAGACTCTCTGTCCAAGGCCAACATCAACGCCCTCAGCGGAACGGGCTGCGTCAACATCTGGGAGTTGCGAATGGCATATGACGTTCTCCGTGAACGTCTGGCGATCGTATATGAAGATGCGATCACGACCAAGGACATCATGTCCGAAGTGACTCGCAGGATGTACGCCACCATGGCGACGGCGGCGGGAGAGGGAGAACAGACCAAGCAAGTCGATTGCGAGCATCAGCAAGTGTTCGGCTTTTACAAGAGGTGAACATGAGAGTCTACAAGATGTACTGTCCCGAAGGGGAGTATGCGGCACGATCTTGGCTGTCTCTTGGTTGGGAAATCTTCAAGCATCGCCTGTGGCATCTCAGCCGAGGGCATGGATGGGTGGACTGAAAGGAAACATATGGACCGATCTTACACGATGAATCACGACCGTTTGTTCTACACCATCGAGTTCGATGGCATCACTCGACACATCGACATTCCTCCGAACAGCGTTCAGCAAACGATCGTCTCGCCGGTGGACTCCGTCGTGGAGCAGTCCCTGTCGATGCCTCCCTCGTCTCATCGAACCACCACCATGACCAGCACGGAGGATTGAATGGACGGCATTCACAACTACGAGTTCGAATCCTTCGACATGTCCGGTGACGATGACTGGACCGAGTGGCATGACGACGAAGAGGACGATACGGGCCTTATGGAGGAGGCGAATGAGGCGGTCGATTCGATCGTTCGAACGTATGACTTCCTCATCGAGAACGAGATCGACATCAATCGCATCGAGATCCTGAAGAATCTCCGTGCTGGTTTCTTGGAGGACAACAAGTGACTGAACTGAACATGAACGTCGTATTGAATCTATTGCTCGTGATTGCCACTTCCGCAGTTCTCGGGTACTTGGCACATCGACTCATCGACAAGGAAGGATACAAGTGAGCATTCACGAATATCATTCCCTTGCGAACACTCGGCATCTACTTCAGTCCCTAGCCCTGACCGAAGGGAACTACCGTGCCATCGCCCAGCAACTCCTGAAGCATTACCCCGACACCTTTCGACTGAACTCCATGATCGGAAACGACAAGGAAATCCAGAGCGGAATGTGGAAGCGTGACTCTGCGAGCAATCCGATTCAGTACGATCCGGAGAAGGGTGGATGGATCTTCTGGGAAGAAACTTGGACCGATTGGAATGGTCCCTTCCCCACCCTTGAGGAGTGCAAGAAAGCACTCGATGAATATGGTTCGAAACTGTGAGCATCCCCATGGAAAAGACCTTTCAAGATTGTTCCCTTCCCGTCAAGATCTGGCGACTGCGACACTATCTCTGGATTCCGTTCGAAGCGGCTCACTGCTGGGTTCGCTCCGTTGAGCAGGGGACGGAAACCCCCGAGGACTTTCGTCACCCTTGCTTCCGGACCTGCTGGAACATCGCACTGGGAATGGCTCAGTATCGAATGAACTGGGTGTTCAGGCCGGAATGGGACAATCAAGGATGGGATTCCTCTCCGGAATCCGATCCCCAGAACGACCCCAAGGAGCCTTGATTCGAATGGGAGGGGTCGTCATCGCATGTGGGGTCTTGTCCGTGCTGGGGATCATCACATTGATTTTCCTGATGAGCGACCGCAGTGACTTTGACAGATACAATTGATCGTGGGAGAACGTGTTCCTCTAAGACAAGACCGACCTCGTGTCGCAATGTGAGCATCGAATCTCACACACGCCCAGATCAGGAGAGCATCAACTCGGTGGGAACGAGTAGCGTAGGACGGCGAAAGCACAAAGCAGCGGGTCACCCGAAAGGGCCTGTCAGACCAACCCGTGAGCGAGCCGATGACACCTGCGGTGCAACAAAGGGTTCGAATCCCTTATGCTCTTTTATGAAGAATTGGAGATGGAAACTGAACTACCTGAAGCGTTGCTTCATGCAACCCACCTACAAGTGCGATCACTGCACCGGGTGGGACTGGACGTTTCGTGAGGTTTGGTGGGGCATCGAACGCCGTGTTTGCACCACTTGTGATCGAAGGTGGAGGGAATGATGGCACGCAGGGCATTCAGTCTCGTGGAGATCCTCATAGGGGTGTTCGTGCTGGCCTTGGCTCTCGTGGCCGTGGCGACGGTCTTCCTCGTGGAGACCAATCGAATCAAGACGAACACCGAGGAGGTGCTGGGTCGATCCGCACGCCGAAGCGGAGAGGTATTGTTTGAAAACCTTGACCGAAATGAATACCCCTTCACCGAGGGATGGACCATCGAATCCATCTTCTCCACCGACAACGGCATTCGGGTCATGGTCGCAACCTACCTTCTCCCGAACCTACAGACCAACTCGGTTGCCTTCTCCGTGATGTCTCCCCGTGGACTTGAGCCCGAGTTCCTCGTCATGCTTCATCAGAACTATGTGCCGGTGAACGGCGACAAGGTCATCAGTTGGTACGGATTCGTCCATGAGGTGCATGACGATTCGCTGACGATTCAGGAGTTCGAGAAGGAGAAGCCCATCGTGGTCATTCCCCTTCGCTCCACGAACGTGCTTGACTATCATCGAATCGGACGAATCCCCGTTCAGCAAAGGATCAACTAATGAAAGAAGAACTCCTGAAGAAGTACGAAAACATTATGCAAACCAAAGACATATGCGTGGGGGACGGGTGGGTTCCCCTCGTTGAGCAGGCCCTCCGTCTGGCAGAGGACTACACGAGCAGGGGGAACATCATTCGATTCCTTCAGGTGAAGGAGAAGTTCGCCGCACTCTGTATTCACATCAGCGGCAAGTTCACCGAGAACGAAGTCGCAAGCAAGTTCTACAAGGAAATGGGCGAAATCTATATCGCCGCCAGCAAGACCTGCGAGAAGTGCGGAAGCACCGAGAACGTCAAGATAGACGACTCGGCTTATTGGGTCAAGACTCTGTGCCCGTCATGTACGGAAAATAGGAAGCAGGAAAGAAAAACCCGCCAGAACGTGCTGCCCTAAGGCTTACGTGGCGGGTGTTTCTCCGAGCATTGGTCATTCGATGAATGGCCTAAATATGCAATATGGAGAAATGACCATTGAACAAGGCCATCTTTCTGTCTGACCTTCACATCGCCTCTCGAAAGTGCAAGTCGGAGCATCTCAGCGAGTTCCTCAAGACCAACGACAGCGTTGAGACCTATCTCGTCGGGGACATCATCGACATCTGGAGGCTTACTCAAGCCTTCAAGTTCTCCAAGGACGAGCAAAAGAATCACATCAACATCGTCCGCAAACTCCTCAAGCGTTCCAAGAAGGATCGTCAGGTCCATTACATCTACGGAAACCACGACGAAATCCTGAGTCGATTCGAGGAGACCAAATCATTCGGAAACATCTACCTCCACGAAAGGTGCGAATACATCGCCTCCGATGGCCGAAAGTATCTCGTGATTCACGGTCACCAGTTCGACATACTGAGCCAATACGACTGGAGTACATGGGTCGGTAAACTGGGAGACATCGGCTACGAGGTGATGATGGACATCAACGAGGTGTACAATCGTATTCGAAGACTGCTGGGACTTCGCTATTTCAGCCTGTCCAAGATGGTCAAGGTCAAGGTCAAGAAGGCGGCGTATTTCATAAGCAACTTCGAAAAGACCCTCGCCGAGTATGCCAAGAGCCACGGCTACGACGGGGTGATCTGCGGACACATACACGACCCCGCCGACAAGATGATCGACGGGATTCACTACCTCAACTGCGGATGTTGGACTGACATCGCCAACCTGAACTACGTCATCGACCGAGGACAGGGTGGATTGAAGTTGGAATCCTATCGGGAGAGTGCTTCATGAGAATCTTGATTGCCACGGACGCATGGCACCCGCAAGTGAACGGCGTGGTTCGAACCATGGAGATGACGGCGGACAATCTCCGCCTCATGGGGCACACCGTCAACTTCATGACACCCTCTGATTTTGAAACCGTTTCCTGCCCATTCTACAAGGAAATTCCCCTATCGTTGCCGGACATGGACAAGGTCAGGGCTCTATTCGCAAAATGCAAGCCCGACTTCGTTCACATTGCGACAGAGGGTCCTATCGGTCTGATGGCAAGATTCCATTGCGTCAAGGAAGGAATCAACTTCACGACCTCATACCACACACGATTCCCCGAGTATCTCAAGAAGATGTGCGGTATTCCCCTCTTTGTTTCATATGCCTATTTCCGATGGTTTCATTCCCTCTCACGCAAGGTGATGGTCCCGACCACGGCGATGGCGATTGATTTGAAGAACCGTGAGTTTCAGAACGTGGTCATATGGAATCGAGGTGTCAATCTTATTCACTTCAAACCATACGAGAAGAATTCGTCTCCGCTCCCCCGTCCGATCGTGATGTACGTCGGCAGGGTTTCTGTGGAGAAGAACATACAGGCTTTCATGTCTCTCAAGACTCAGGGAACGAAGGTGGTCGTGGGTGACGGTCCCATTCTGGAGAAACTCAAACGAAGCAATCCGGATGTCGTCTTCGTGGGAACGAAAAAGGGAGAGGAACTGGCCCGAAACTATTCCATGGCGGATGTCATGGTGTTTCCGAGCAAGAGCGACACATATGGATTGGTCCTGCTGGAATCCCTTGCCTGCGGGACACCGTTTGCCTCATATCCCGAACCGGGACCGATCGACATCTATTCTCACGATCCGAAACTTGCATCCAACTGTTGCTACATCAGCAACGATCTACAGAAGGCGGTCAACGATTGCCTTGCCGATTCGAATGTCCAGTCGGCGATCGAGTTGGCGAAGGAGTTCTCTTGGGTTCGGTGTACCGAGAGATTCCTGAGCCATCTCACTCAGTCAAGAAATTCCGAGCAATAACGAAGTCATCATTTCCCATGCTCATCACGCCCTCGATGATGACCCACCCATCCTTCTGGAAAGTCTGAATGTCCTTGGCGGGAATCACGTCGAGATCACGGTCATCCCTGCTCCACATGATTCGAGAACCGGGGAGCATTTCCTTCTTCTTCCTCAACTTGCCGTAATCAGAGATGAAGGACGGAGGAACCCGATACTTCTTGAGCATCTCAGCCGTGCGTTTGTTGATGTCTTCGGTGCCCTTGTTGATTGGATTGTTGGCTACGATCGTAGCGGCTTCTTCCTGTTGAGTGGAACCTTCCATAAGGTCTACGTCATCCAGATTCGCCATGGCCGCTTCCGTGGAGCCGTCCAGAGGCGGCTTGTTGTACTTCTTGGCCTCTTCAATGATTTGACGCTGAAAGTGGTACATTGAGATTCCCTGTTAGAGTACGCCCGCTTCGCCCATCATCGAATCGAACCAGTAGAGAATGGCCTTGATGCTCTCTTCCATGGAGGGCTTGCGGCTCTTGATGCCAAGAATCAGTTTGGCGTTCGACTGAAGAAGAATGAGTTTGATTTGAGTGCTGAGATTGGTGTTGCTCGGCTTCAGACCACCAACCTTCGAACTCAGGTCGGCGATCTTCCTGACTGCGGGGGAGGGCAGACCGAGAATGAAGTCTTCCAGTTCATCCTTCACTGCACCTTCGGCGAGGTCGTTTCCTTCGGCTTCCACTCCCTCGGTGGGGTACTTCTTGTGATTTGTGAAGACCCACTTCTCGTAGACGGGCTTGCCACCCTCAGCCTCGTCCACGGCGACCTGAGCGACCGTAGCCTTGATGATGGCATAACGGGTGTCTCGGTGATCGTTCCATATGGGACGGAGGAAGACCTCGTGGGTCATTCCGTGGCTCAACGCCCAATCAGAGCCCGGAGTTCCCTTGACGATGGCACGATACTCGAATGTATTGCCCTTGTACTTGAACTGGCCGAGGATGGGGTATTGCTTGCGTTGACTGAACGCCCACGAAGGAGCATATGCTTCATCGGTCTGCTCGACCTCTTCTTTCACGATCTGAAGTTCGCCGTTCTTGATGGCCTTGGCGATGTTCGTTCCGAGGAGATTGCCGGTTTTCATCAGGCTTGAACCCGAACCACCGGACAACACCCACATCTTGTCGGCGAGCAACGGCGAGGTTGCCTTTCCATCGGGACCTGCTCTCATGCGTCCACCCGTGCCCGTGTAAATGCCATACTCCATGCCGACCTTGAGTTTGGTCGAAAGGGGAGTGGACTTCACGACCTTGACCTTGGCGGGTTTGCCAGTCCCTTTTTGGGCCAACAGCGTTCCGAGAATCTGGGAGGCTTCCTTGCCTGTCATTTCGGAGAGGGTGTCGCTTTCTTCCTCGTAGGACTCCTTGAGCGGAGTGAGGGATGCCACATCCTTGCGGGCGGCGATGTATCCAGCGTTCTGATCTCCAGTGATATTGAAGATTTTACTCATGTCACCCGTGGTGAAAGCATGTAGGAAGGCTCTGTACCCAATTCCCCACTGGGAGTCGTGCTTCTTGTCCTTCTTTTGTGCCAGTTTCGTGGAGACCGCCAAGTTCTTTTTGGCAAGGGCGGCCATTTTCATGGCAAGGGCGATTGGATCGGATTCCTCGGAGAGGTTCTCAGTCTCCTCCTGAACCGACTCGTTGACGGCGAGGATGGTGACATCGCTCTTATAGTCTTGCCATGTGCGAGTGGCCTTGGCACCCGGCTTGATCGAGGGCAAGGTGTAGCCTCTCAACTCAAACTTGCCGATGTCGGCGATCTTGACGATCTTGACTTCCGCCTCTTCGCCCGTGAGATTGCCACGACGGGCACCGGGGCCTGTGGGGGTCGTTACGTCAAGCACAAGGGCATGAGGACCACCGATCCTGTTTTGGAGAACCTTGAGGATTTTGCGATACGATGGGACATCGGCACCAGCAGTCATGACCGCCTTCTCTGCCCCCGGCATGACCGTGATTCCCTCGGTGATGATGTCTTGACATTCCTCGGGAAGGTTGACAGTTTCCTTGGGGGACAGTTTACCGTGCTTAGCGGCCTCGTTCAGAAGGCGACGTTGATATTCATACATTATCGGAACTCCCTAATGGTGGTATGAGGGTATTTATAAGAAACCCTCATTGGGGGCCTGCGAAATAGGTGTCGAAGATCGTCTGGACGGCCTTCTTGGCTTCCTCGACGGAATAGTTCTGGCTGCGATCCACGGGGATTTCATTCGGCGGAATGACACCGACCGTGCAGGAATCAAAACCCAATCCAATGGGTCCTTGATCCTCTTTCCAGTTCTGCTTGAACCAGTTCTTATATTGTTCACGGATCTCGTCGGACGCACCCTGAGCGACCACGGCATTGGAGACGCATCCACGATCCTCTATCCATGCACCATCGACAATCGTCAAGGGATGGCCGAGATCACTATCCCAGACGACGATGTATCGTGCCAGATTCTTGAACTTCTTGGATTCGTCGTCCACCGAATCGATTTCGGAGGTTTCATACAGTTCGAAGAGACACTTTCCCTTGTATTTCTCATGAAGACGAATCTCGTCCTCCTTCGTGGGGGACGGATTGAAATAGATGGGCGTTTCCTCTACCGTAAGCAAAACAAGACCTTCACTCATAACAGAGCCTCCTTTGGCCCTTATTTATGAGGGAAGGTCTCGATGAAAATACTCCCAGTAGGATTCGAACCTACAACTTCCACCGTGTAAAGGTGGCACTCTGGCCGTTGAGTTATGGGAGCATCAGATCATTCGTTCTCGTAAAGACCATCGGCGGCCTTCAGAAGGGCGGGGATCGACTTCAGAAGCGACAGAAGGCCCGTGAACATTCCCATGCAGAGGGCGGTTCGCCAGAAGGAAAGTCCCTGATCGACCATGAGCCACTGCATCACCCAGATCCAGAACGCCGCAACTAGCGACATCATTCCGGAGGTGAATACGTAAGCCGTAATGATGCCTGAAATGAATGCAACGAGTTTCTTGTCAGTCATGATGTAAGTATACTCCAGTGCGAGGGGGGTGTCAAGTTACAATCCCACGAACCCTGCCAAATCTCCCGGAATGGGTTTGTTCGGTTCGAAAGGACCGTTCTTGCCGATGTACGACCGCATGAATGAGCCGTTGTAGAGGTCCAAGTGAGCGGCATCCGTGACCTTCATTCTGCTCCACTCGCTCGACATCCGCAAACCCTTGAGATTGGTTCCCGGAAGGGCGACGAACCCCTTGACGGCGTTGTTCCATGCCTGTTTGGTTGGGAACTTGCCCGACTTGACATTGTTCATTGCGGCATCGTAGATGGCCTTCAAGTCCTCTGCCACGGAGTACATGCGACTGAAGAATTTCTTTCGAAACTTGTCGTCCTTCAGAAGGAAGGAAACGAAGTCCCCCTTTCTCTGTAGGAATAGGTTGAAGATGAACAAGAACAACTGACCGAGAAGCGTCTTGCCCTGAAGCACGAAGATGTTGAGCATCCTCTGTGCTTCTTGCTTGTGGCTCACGGGGTAATCGGCTTGCTGAGTCAATCCGACGTACATCTTGATCCTCTCACCCGAAATCTCAAGGAGCCTCCTGCGAAGGATGCTTTCGATCTTTTGGGCGATCAATTCGTTCCATGCGGACTTATAAGGTTCATCGAAAACGTAGTCGTTCCCCTCTTTCGTCATGTGTCCCTGAAGAATGGAGAAGGCCACGGCTTTGTTCTGAATTGCGACCATGAAGTCACGCATGGCGGATCGGGCCACGGTCGCCGTATCCTGAAAGTGGGCGTTCCATTCGATGTCGGACTTGTAATACAAGCCCATGTCTCTGCCCGAAGCCTTCCAAGCCTCTCTGGTTCCTATTTCCACGTTCTTCGGCGTGACACCCTTCATTCGAATGTCATCGAAGAAGTGAGTGTACTCATGGATGTAGGTGGACTTCGCCCTGCGAAGATTGCCCTCGGCGATGGTGAGCCAATCTCTCACCGACGACCTCAGAAGGTTCTTCTTGTCTCGATTCGAGATCATGAACTTGACCATGGGCAGGATGTTTTCCACGTCAAGGCTTGTGAATCCTGCGATGTTGATTTTCGCCTCGTCCAAATGAAATCTGATGGCTCGACCGGAATCTTTGCCGTAGTTTATGAGCGGCGTGTGATACGTTCCCAGAGCAGCGTCTTCCTTCGAGGAAATCTGAACATTTCCTCCCGTGTGAAGGATGATGTTGATGGCGGGTTTGTTCGATCCGAAGATGTCGCTCAGTTGCTTGGGCTTGATGCTCTTCGGGAGGACGATGAGGTCTGGAGAGTTGCGAACCACGAACACACTGCGATTGTTGTCGATGATTTTCGACCCCTCGATGCTGAAGAAGTCGGACAACTTTTCGTTGATTGTGTTCAACAAGAATCCGTTGATGGTGGCCCGCAACATACGGTCATCCCAGTTCGAAGCATTGTAGAATCCACCGGGAATCAGATCACCCCTGCCCCCGTAGATATAGAAGTCGTTGCGAAAGGACTTCTCGGCCCAAGTGAGATCACCATCTTCCCGCTGAATCACTCGGATGAAGTGATTGCCCAACTTCTCCAGAGCATCCATCAACTTCTCACTGAAGATGTTGAACGACTTCTCGGCGGCCTGACCCATCTCCGCATCGAATTTCCGTTCCAACAAAAGGGATTCACTGAACTCGTTGAACGATGCAGGCATGTCAATCCTTCTTCTTGAGAGGCGTGGCGGAAGCGGCGGGTGGCTTTTCCTTGGTCTGGAACTGCTGACGAATCTTTGCCACGTTCTCGTCGGTCATGAGGGCGAGAAGCATGAGACGAAGGTCATAGAGGTTCTGCATGGTAAAGGATTCGTCCAAGTAGACATGCGGGTTCTCCGGGAGAAATCCATACTTCATGGCTTCCTGAACGAGTTTTTTGTCCCATTTGTACATGGCTACTCCTTAGACCTTGATTTTTCCGGGGTTGCTGACGATCCATTGAGCGATGGTTTCGAGCATCTTGGCGGGCGGGCCGATGAGATTGGTCACGGACGGGCTCAAGTTGTTGGGAACATATCCCGACTTCTCGTGCCAGTAGTTGAGGATCTTTTTGTCGTAGTTTCCATTCGATCCCACCATGAGTTGCGACGGGCCGCTGGATGTCTTGGTGTGCTGACCCTTCTTGATGAATCCGATGAGATCACCGCTCGGAAGGTAGACGTTCCACCCCGTCAGACTTCCCGCTTTGAATGGGCGGAACTCAACACCGTGCTTGACGATGTTCTGCTCGTTCAACTCCTGCTCGTAAAACTCAGCCTCGTCGGACTTGTAGCCGAACTTGGCCGCTTCTCGGAGAATCTTGTTTTGCCAACTTTGCCACATGGGGTCGCTCCTTAGTTTGCTTCTTCGAAATCAGTGAACTCTTCGCCGATGGCTCCCTCGGTGTTCTTGAGGTAGTCATGGACCGACACGATGTAGTCATCGGCCAGTGTGATCTTGGACTGGACCCATGCTTCCAGTTTCGACGTTGGCTTGAGCATGGAGATGATGTTGTTCGCTCGTTCAACGAGAGCCTTGAGTTGGCTGATTGCCATCTCTCCCTCGTAGTCGTTGCCGGGACCATACGAATCATTCGCTTCAACCTGTGCGGGAGCGATTGCTTCATTCATCGAGTTCGTGATCTGTTCAGCGAGTTGTGCAAGTTGATGTGCTTTCATAACCCCTATTTATAAAAAGCAAGAGGGGGTGTGAACCCCCTCTCACCGAACCCTATCCGAACAAATCACTTCTTCGCAATGGGCACTGACCGCTTCTTCTTGGCTTCAGGCAGGAGTCGCTTGAGATAGACTCGCAGGATTCCGTTGACCAGTTCCGAGCCCTCGACCTCGGTGTCTTCCGACAGCGTGAAGCACTTCTGGAAGTCACGTCGGGCGATGCCACGATGAATGAACTCCACGTCGCTCGGAGACGTTCTCTTGCCCGAGATGGTCAAGATGCCGTTGTGGGTCTCAACGGAAAGGTCGGAGTGGTCAAACCCCGCCACGGCGATTTCAATCACCTGTTTGTCATCATCCAACCTCAGCACGTCATACGGCGGGTGGGTCGTGGTTTGTTTGGAGCAATGGTCGAGCGTGTTTGCGATGTCGTTGAGATAATCGCCGAGGCCCAGACCGAAGGATTGCTTCTTGGTGATGACCTCAAGAAGCGTGGGGAAGGGAGTATACCCGAAATAATTGCCAGCAGTTGTCATGTAGCACCTCCTTTGGTAAAGCGAGACACTTTGGCGTGAGGCCCCTTCGGGAGGCGACCTCACGACAGTATATAGGCGAGTCAGTGCTGGAGAATGTCCTTCATCTGCCAAACCCCCGAAAGAATCGATGCGTTCTTCTTGCCGACCAGTTCCTGAAGGCGGATCATTCGGGCTTCCTTGCTGTTGACGGCAAGGAGTTCTTTTTGGAAACTATCGGCGAAGACGTAGACCTTGACGGGAATCTGATTGTTCGAGATACGAATGATTTCGTTCTCCATTCCGTATTCGCTCAGTTTTCTGGACACGGCAGGGTTGAACAAGGTGTCCTCAGGCTTGACCTTGCCCTCATAAATAACCTTGACCGTCTTGCCTTCGGCTGTGGGGGCGGGGCCGAGATTGTTGGCGAATCGGATTGCGATGTTCCAGTCGTTCGTCCACGACTGCACGGGATATTTGCTGACGTATGCCGCTTTGGCCTCGAAAGCCAATACTCGATCATTGGAGACCTTACCGGTGAATACGACATTTTTCAGTTCACTCCAAGACCGGCGAATACCTCGGTAAATCGTACCCCCGGTGTAGGTGGTCCATGCGGCACGATTCTGGCATTTCGCCATCTCGATGATCTTGGAGACCCATACCTTATCGGTTCCCGTGGTTTCATAGAACTTGGAGATGGCCTTGATGTACGGCTGAACGACCGGGTGGACCTTCTGGGTCGCACCGTGTTCAAGGTAGGTCAATGCTCGTGCCAGTTTCCGTTCGTTCGGCTGAGACAAATACCAACAGATGTCTCGATCCTCGAATGGCGTTTCGGCTTCGGTTAGGTGTTCAAGAAATGATCGCATTTGAAGTATTTATCTGTTTGACCCCTTGACTTTACGGCCAGATGTGCTACTATTCCCGTAAATGACCAGCATCCGAATCCAGAAGGATTTCAAGTCTTGATACGAAAACGTCGATAGTCTACTGTGCATTCACCGACGCTCTCGTAACTCAGTTGGTAGAGTAGCGGACTTTTAATCCGTAAGTCGTGCGTTCGAGTCGCACCGGGAGCATTCAAAAGGAGTCTAAATGGAAGAATCTTCGAACCAAGAGTTTTCAGAACATCGAGTCGGCCCGACTGTCACCCCCGAAACTCTGCGAAAAGTGATTTCCTACACCTCACAGGAAATCGACAACCTTCGCAGCGATGTCAAGGAATTGGTGTTGATTCGAAAGGAAATGATGAAGCAGTTGAAGAGAGCGGAAATCGAGATTTCCGAACTTGAAACCCAGTGGCTCATGGAGGTCCAATGAAGAAGGTTCTGATTGGGGCAAAGATCTAAGTGATTCTCGGGCGTGTAGCCCAATGGCAGAGGCGACGGATTTAGGTTCCGTTCAGTGTGGGTTCAACTCCCACTACGCCCATTCATAGGACGCATTCAACAAAGGAATCAATATGGAAGATACGGAAATTGTTCCAGACAAGATCGATGCGATTCAGTTCCACCAGTTTCACCGAACGGGCGGAAACAGGAAGAGGGGTGTCATTCATGTCATCATTCTTCCCCAGACCAATCGTATCAGCATCGGGTGGTCGATGTGCAACAGGAGCAGGGGCGATGTGTTTGATGCCAAGGTAGGTCGAGATATTGCTCAAAAGCGAGCAGTGAAGGCACTTGTCAAGAAGAGCCCCGGTGTTGAGGAATTCAAGTGGAACCTCGTGAATGACAACGCCCAGTCAGCCGAATGGACGGTTCACGGAATGAGCGAGTACCCCAAGTCCATGCAGGATGCCATGAGCAGGGTCGTGTCTCGGTTTCACCGAATCATCACCTCGATCGAGTTTCACCGAAACGTCTGATTTCCCAGCAGGACCTTACCTCAGCGGAAGAGGGTCCCACTCATAATGGGTATTGTCGTGGGTTCGAATCCCACAGGTCCTATTCGATTGACCCGTACCTCAGTGGCAGAGGGCCTGCCTTATAAGCGGGTGGTCATGGGTTCGATCCCCATCGGGTCTATTTGCGAAAGGCTTGACTTCCGTTCTGAAGGGACCTATAGTTCCCTGAAAGGACACCCATGCCCACACCAACCGGCCCATCCTCCAACAGCCACCCCAAACTCCACAACTCCCAGAAAACCGTCACCTACATGTTCGAGCCCGTAGAAGAGGGCAACGTCAACGTGTGGGAAAGCAAGGGAAAGAACTGGCATTTCGTGGCGATCATGAAGAAGGACTACGCCCGCCAGTTCTGGAACTTTCACGTCTCCAACGGGGCGTTCCGAGTTCAGGACTGAGGGGTGTCCGGAGGCTTCACCGCCTCGGGCTTGATTTCATCCGCCTTGATCTTGGCGATGATTTTCTTGGTCAATTCCGATTGGCTTCGTTCAGCCACCCCATCAGGCCCGAAGATTCGGGTCTTTTCGTCGTCCGTCATGGTTTCCTTGAGAATCTCGATCATCTCCACGATCTCCCTGACCGCAGTCGAAGACCGCTGGGCGTTTATCATCGACCGGACGAGAATGACCATGCCGAAGACGATCATTCCGACCAGCAGGAACGCTCCGAACTGAGCGATCTCCTTCATGTAGAACTGCGAAGCCGCAGCGAATCCGATCATGATGCTTCCGACCATGGCGACCATCATTCCCATGGACCGGTTCACGAAGAACGCCACGGCGATGCCTCCCACGATCACGACGAAGCCAATGACCCAGAAGGTGGCTATAAAGGCGTACAAACGCTTCAGAGCCTCTTCCTTGGCCTTCTGCTCGGCCTCGTGCAGGGCCGCTGCCTTGGCCTCTAGATCCCGAATGGTGACCGCCACCCCAGTGAGGGTATTGGTGTCCTTGTCGATCTGAGCCGTCACTCCGTCGATGTGTTCGGCACTGTTCTGAACGTCGTTCACGAGAACGATCGAGTCAGTAACCATATCCTTCTTTTTGGGGTCCTGAAACTCGTCCTGAATGCTCTTCAGGTTGTCCTCCAGTTTGGTCCCTGCCTCCTTGATGGTGGCGGTTTCCTTCTGAATGTTCGCAGCCTGTTCGTCAATCTTCTTTCCCAAGTTCTCGATCGTGGGAATGGCCGAAGTTCCGGTGCCGATGTCGGCATCATCGGGCTTGGGACAAGTGCAGCAGGAAGCCAGACCCAGACACATGACGGCGAGGATGGATTGGAAGATTTTCATGGTGGTATTTATCCTTCAACCCATACATACTCATATGCCTAGGCGAAGATCCACACTGAAACCCCAGCGACCCCAGAAGCCTTCAAGACCAAGCGATAGAAGGACTCGGGGAACTCCCAAGTCCTCCTTGAAGCCGCTCAAACCCAAACCTTAAAGTTTGGTGACCGTAAAGGTGTCGTACACGAAGGTCACCGTCGCCGTGAGGACCGAAGGTTCGGATTCCATATGGCTCAGGGAGAACCCCGAGATCTGAGTCGGAATCATGTTCCGATAGGTGACCATTCGGAACGGGTTCTTCTTGTTGTTCAGAAGCAGCATCATGCCATCGGAAGGCTCGGCGAGGTTCGACGGGACGATCTCATTGAAGTTCGTGTAGGGGGCACCCGATCGAAACCACTTGACCATCTCCATGTAGTTGGTGTAGTTCTCATCGATGATGAATCGAATCGAAACGTCCGTGTTGGCGGCACCACCGGGAATCTTGAGAGGAACGGCGGTCAGATAGTCCAGAGAAACAGGATTCGAAGAGGATGAAGGGGTCGTGATGGAAGTGACGAAATAAGTGATGTTCGGCACCTTCTTCAGTGTGAACTTGAAGTTGGTGTTCAGTGCCAGATTGGTGTTGACTGGCGTGTTTTGAACGGCACCGAACGCCGGAAGCCTTGGAATGAAGTTTTCTGGGTTTGGACTTGCCATCAGTCTCCCGTGATGCCTTGAACGGTTCGAACGCCTGTGGTGGAGTTGGCCTGAGCGGTGAAACTCGTATGTCCACCACCACGAATCTTGTACGAGTAGATGTAGTCATTGCCGGATTCCGTTCGGGAGACCTGTCCCGACATGAAGGCGATGAGCATCTCGAACAACTTCTCCTGCGTGATGTTGCCGTCGTACGTTGCACCCTTGGCGGAATTCACGATGGACGAAATGGTCGAAGCCGTGAGGGAGACCGCAGGCAACGGCTCGGTGGTCTGGAAATAAATGGGGTTGAAATGCCAGTACGATGTGGCACCAACGGAGAAGTTGAACACACCCACATCGCAGTTCGTCTCCGACTGCGTGGGGTAGTATTTGTAGATGCCTCCCGTCACCGCCTGAACCAGACTGACGAGGCCCAGCGGAGATCCGCCGTCCTTTGAGAGGAACCCCGTGATTCCGCTGGAGGTCAATCCGGCTACGGCGAACTGAGAACCTCCCGTGATGTTCATGAGTTTGGTGTATACGACTTGGTTGGCTGTGTTCTTGAACAAAATCATCTCGGTCTCCTATCAACTCTTGTATATTATTCTTTGTTTGCGATCCCGTGTCTGTATCCATGCGAGGAAATCATTGATTACTTTGAGCAATGCGTCCATTCTGCCCTTCACGGCGGGGACGGCTCCGGAGTGAGACGGATTGAAAACCGCCCACGATCGAACTCCCAACTTGTAATGCTCCTGAAGAATGTAGAGAATGTCCGATTCATCGGCATAATGAATGGGGTATGCGTTGGGAACTTCCGACTGAACGACGTTTTCGTATGGGGGTTCGATGTATGGTATGCAGGCGGTTGGATTGTCGCCCGAAATACATGCTCTCGCCGCCGCAACTATGTAATTGCGATATACATCTCGGGCGGTCGATCCCAGCGGATTCGATTGTCCGGGAGCGTATCGATTTTCGCTCATGTCGGGAGAATAGCACACCGGAACACTGAAGTCTCCCATCAAGTACCGATTTCTCGTCCTAGTTTCATATGGAAAAGTCCACCAGTTGTTCTTGAACTCATAGAAGGGGTTGGCGGAGTCAATGCAGGAAACGATGTCGAAGTTTCCGCCCTGAATGTGCGGAAACACTTCCTTGGCCGGTTCATAGATCGTCTTGTAGAGACCATGATCGGTCATTCGCTTGAACACAAGTGTGGATTTTCTCGTCCATGCCTGATTTCTTCC
>Ga0114963_10000749_pt1 | contig 22057 bp, 23 predicted proteins | sample C_131016_EF_Meta_FD_87019 | JGI IMG/M metagenome (GOLD analysis project Ga0114963, IMG submission 87019) | Freshwater microbial communities from Lake Croche, Canada to study carbon cycling - C_131016_EF_MetaG | ecosystem: Environmental > Aquatic > Freshwater > Lake | place: Lake Croche, Canada...
ACCATCATCTCAACCATCATCTCAACCATCATCTCAACCATCATCTCAACCATCATCTCAACCATCATCTCAACCATCATCTCAACCATCATCTCAACCATCATCTCAACCATCATCTCAACCGTTTAGTTATCCTACTTGTAGACCAACTACAAGCAAACCGACATATAATCCGTCTGCTATTCCAACGGTTTATCCAGGATTCCCTACTCCGCAACCTACACCAGCCATAACAATCGAAATAAGTTCTCGTCAGACTCTTAAAAATATGGCTTGCGACGTGTTTAACTTGCCAAATAATACAAATGCTTATATTGATTCTGTATTAAAGGGACTAAAAGGTTTAAATACTCAAGGAATAACAATTACTGCTTGCGACGACTTAGTTGAAAATTCAAATTCAAGTCGTCGTTTATTGTTGACAAAATCAGCAAACGTTAACTATAAAGTTATAATTGTGGCGGAAGGACAAGTCGTTCCGCAAGCAGTTTACAATTCTACAATTCATACAATGCAAGTTTATATGACGGGTCCGACATTTTTAGCATTGCTTCAGACAAGTACCACTGCGTTTAGTTCTGTTTCACCTGGTCCAGTACAAGGAACTGGTTTTTCAGCTTCTCCAGTTATTTATCCAACAATGGATCCCACAGTTGTTCCGTCGTTAAAACCAACAAATGCTCCAGTTGTTACAGAATCAAGTAAAAGTAAGAGCGACATGTCAATTATAATTTTGTATACAACAATAGCAGGGGCAATAAGTGCTACACTGGGAATTTTGTTTAAACTTTATCAGATAAGAAAAACACTCAAAAAGAAACTACAAAAAATTTTTCCAGGATGTTTCAAAACTGAATACAATGAATTTGAAGACGGAAACGTTGATGAACAACAAGCACAAAATAAAGTCGATGAGAATGTTGTTATTCAACCGAATATAATTAATGGTAATAGCGAACGTTTAACAAGTGAACGAGTTAATGAAAATAGTAAAAAAACGTCATCAAAAAAAAAGAAAGAAGTCGAAGAAAATGAAATAAAAGAATTAAATGATGATGATAATATATTTTTGCATTGTTTAAATATGGTTGAGTTTGTTTTTTCTCTTTTTTGTTGTTGCATTTCCAATTTTCAAATGATTAAACAAATGTTATGTAGATGTTTTAAAACTTCAAAACCCCCAAACGAACCTATAGAAAATGCAACAAATGATTCGGGTACAAATGTCTAATTGCGCCAATTAAAAATTAAATAATTATAAATTTTAGTAGATGTAAAATAATTTCTAGTAGTGTATTTTCTTGAATAATATTTTATTCAAGAAATTATTATTTTTTGGGTAAAATCAAACATCCCATTGATTCTTCTTTCTCTTTACACTCTTTTTCCTCTTTTTTTGCGTGAGTAGGGTCATAAACGACCTTCCATACAGCGGGAGACGGCGTATATTTTTCACTCGTAGTCGTAATGATTTTATAATTCTGTTTTTTATAAAATTGTTTTCGCTTTGTCCATTGATTTTGGAATGGTGTATGAACGTCAATAATATCCACCACAATGGGACTACCGTGTTTTTCTCTCAAAATTCTCCCCACTGCTTGTTCTATGTCAGTTTTAGGAGTCGCCATTATCAATGTTGTCAATGTTTTGATATCGAGCGCTTCGGCAGCCATAGAATACGTGGCAATGACAACCCGTTTTCCTTCCGTTTCTTTCAGTGCGTGTTCCTTCATTCCTCCCACATAATAACCCACTGATCCCGCGGCAATTTCTCTCGTTTTTACTGCGTCATGCAAATATTTCAGCAAGTTTTTGTTATGCGCTAATATCATAATTTGTTGATTCGGGTTTTCGTCAAACATGTCTCTCAGCACCCTTAATATAAACTCGCTGCGATGGTTATAACAACATAACTTGGAAATCATTGTACTGTATTGGACGTTTCCTCGAAAATCAAGGGTAACTTCTGTAAAGTCGGGATCCTTTGCGCTATTATATTCGATCCCCCTGACACAAACGGCGTGTTCTTCATCGCGTTTCCCCTTATAAACAACTTCTCCCAAAAACATTTTGAAAACACGGGTTGTACCATCTTTGCGATTCATAGTGGCCGAGAGACCCAACATATATTTTGTAACTAACTTAAAGAGCGCCCTACTAAAAACTTCGCTAGAAATATGATGCACCTCGTCAATAATGGTGAGACCAAATGTTTCGAAAATGGAAGTCGGGTATTCTTTTTGTGATAGGGATTGTAACATGGCAATCACAATATCTTTGTCGTCAATATCAATAATTTGCCCTTGAATTCTGCCGATTCGCGTGTTGGGAAGGAATTGTTGTATTCGTTCAACCCATTGATTCAGGAGAAATTCTTTGTGAACAATGATGAGTGTTTTTTTGTGGAGTTTGGCGCAGATATAGAGAGAAAGAATGGTTTTCCCGTAAGCGCATGGAAGTTCTAATAGTCCAGCAGCAGACCCGCATGGTGAACTCTCCACGTAATTCAAATATGCGTTTACAACTGGGACTTGGTTTTCTCTCAAAGAACCGGCGAAGGTGAGAGAAATGTCATCGCCATCAGATAAACAAATTTCCTTGGGTGGACCAAAATGTTCTTCACCGAAATATCGTGGAACATAAAACTTTTTGTTGGATTCACGATAAATGGGGAAGGAGGGTGTTTGCGCCTGAACACCCTTGGGTGCGCCCTGGACGAATGGTTTAGCCATGAGTTCTTCTCTCAAACAGTATTGGTCTTCAACGGATAATTCGCTTTTCAATATGGCGTAGCCTCTCGGACCAAGAGACGTGTTCAATGTTTTTGAGAAAACGTGGATAGTTTTTTCTTTTTCGTCTCTAGATTTATTTTTCGGCGTTTTTTTCAATTTTGTCGAGTTCATTTTTTGAAAATAACGGTTATTGAATATCTTGTATTGTATTTAGGTTGTTTTTCATTCAATTTTTTAGGTGGAGACCTGGGTTCCCCGCTAAATATAATTATTCGTCAAATTTTATTTTTGTGATAAATATTCAATAAACATATTTTAGTGTGTATGCATGACTTGTGAAAAAATGTTACAAGATTGTCTCATTTGTTTAGAAACAATTGGCGAACCCACTAAGGATATTTTATTGAAATGTGATTGTTGTAAAAACTATCACAATTCTTGCCTTCAGAAATGGTTAGATGAGAGAAATTCGTGCCCGATTTGTAAAATAGTTGTGAATAACAATAACAATAACAAAGACCAAGAGTTGGTTGTTTATCATTATCAAAATGAAGATTTTGAACGCCAAAGAATTCTCTCTTTGTATAACTATAGTTTGCGTTATATTTTTGCGGTGATTTGTTTTTACTTTATTACCATTACAATGTGTTATTTGTTATTTATGTTTTATTATCATATGACGATGTTGTTGGATTACGAGTGGTCTATGGGGTAAAACACACAGTATTGTTTTTATTTTTTACTAGAATAACAAAAGCAATAATCAAAAGTTATTAAATTTGAGTTTTTTACAATAACGTTACATCAAACTATCATCATTTTCAATGAATATATTCATCTTCCATATTGTCCTAACTGGTGTAAAAAATATATATGATTATGATATATGGAAAACTTTAACAATTTATTTACAAAGAAGAACATTCCGCAATTTATTTTATCCATTCTCATGATTATTTACTTAATTATGGGGTATAAACTTCCAGAGACAGTAGCCAATGTGATTGATACAACTTATGGCAAAATTATTGTTGTTTTATGCGCACTTGTTCTTTTCGCGTTTGCCAACCCCATTTTAGGCGTCATTGGATTTCTAGTTGCGTATACACTGATTACACAATCTACGGTTCAAACAGGGACTCTGGCAATGGATCGCTATTTACCGAGCGAAAAAGAGAAACAATGTAATTTGAGTGCGTGGAATCAATTCCCTTATACTTTAGAACAGGAAGTAGTGAAGAAAATGGCACCAATTAATAAAAGTGGTTCGGGAGCACCAGTAAGTTGGCAACCACTTTTAGATGATAACCGTGATGCAGCACCTATCCACTTTTAGAAAAAGTGGAGCAAAAAAAACATCCACTTTCCACTTTTAGAAAAAGTGGAGCAAAAACACATCCACTTTTCTAGTGAAACAGTTGAAGTGGAGCAAAAAAACAAAAGTGTAATAAACGCTCTTATGTTCCCTGCGGTTTTGCTCCACTTTACTAAAGAGTTGTCAAGGGTTTTGCTCCACTTTTTCCAAAAGTGGACAATAGCAAAAACCGGATTCCCACAACAAGCAAAACAAAAACAATAATAGAGATGAAAAACGCAAACAGTGGGTTTGAGAATGAAAATAGATTGCCCAAATCATTATTAGTCGCGGATTTTATGTTTGTTACTTCAACGGTTTCTTCCGAATTTCCAGTTGGTTTACAATCAATATAAATTTCATTTTCACCCACACCAGAAACCGGTCCCGTTGGATTTAAAAATAATAGATTAACAGTCGGCGCCATAATTTGTGTTGTTGCCCCAATAACCGATTTCAGTTTTTTCAGTGTATCTGCGCTGATTGTGATTGCGTTTTGCAGTCCATAAACAACATAGTTTGTATTATCTTGTCCACTGTAGTTGTAATAGGCCGCAAAAGGGACAACTGTATTGAGTGTGAAATTCGGATCAGTAAATGTTATCGCGGTATTTTCTCCCGAGGTGGGCGCTCCCGAAGCAACACTATTGATAATATCTGTAATGGACTGGGTTGCCGTAGTTGTTGGGCCATTGCTCGTTATTGGGATACAAACATAAAGTGGATAACTCATAGAACCGTTGGATGTATGTTTTATTACGATTTCGGCGTCTGCGAGTGAGTTATTGAATTGATGAATTGACGGAGAATATATATCAATTTCAGAGACATCATAATTCATGGTGTTGAAAACAACCGGTGGGACAGAACCTTGGTCGTAAGTAAGTTTGATATAACTACCGTAATTTGTGGCTGTACTGGACGAAGGTTTATACTTAAAAGAATAGGCGCACTTTAAATTACAATTGCCAGATATATTTTGTGGAGAGATATTCATTGGTGTAGTGGATGATGTCATTTATTAGTATATAAATAAATTATATTTTATTTATATAACAGGATATACACAACTATATGAATATTACTAAAGGAAGAATACATAAATTATTTCATAATCGTAAACAAACGTTGAAAAGAGGACGTGTAAAACGAACACGTAAATCAAAAATGGCGCATACCTTTAGAAAGAAAAAGCGACCTGTCAATTTACAGAGGAGAACATTGCGATTATGGAAAATGCGGGGCGGCGCTGAAGGTGACGATGAACCCAAAGCAGACTTGAATGAAGATATCAAAAAGTTAGTAAGTCAAATTGTTGAAGAGAGAATTCCAGAAATTGCGGATAAAGTTTCTCAACAAGTATTTGGTAAAATGGCTAGTTTGGCGCCGACTAAGAACGACGTTCAAAATGGATTGGACGCCAATGTTGACGCTGCTGCTATGATATCTTCTTTGTCGAAAGACGATGATGGAACCGTTATTCAATCAACCGGCGACCTCCCGCAAGGTGAAACGTTGAGAGAACCACAAAACGATGATGAAAAATTACAAAGTGATACAACGACATCACCGGTTACCAATAAACCAACAAAGTCACCATCTCCACCCATAAATAGAAATAGTTCGTTTATGAAATCGCCGACAACTGTTGAACCAACCGTTGAACCAACTATTGAACCAACTGCTGAACCAACTGTTCAACCAATCGACGAATCAACATTTCAAGAAACTAGTGAACAACCTTCTACAAAAACTGACGAAATTGGAAATAACTTATAGGTAAGGAATATAACGAATACTATCATTATCATACAACGTTACACGAAATGCTTGATTATACCCTTCTACAAAAACATTCTCTCCATTCATTAATTCATTACATCCATTTTCATTCGTACAACTTCTTCCTCCTTTTCGAATAGGAAGTTTTACACTATTATTTTGGTTACTCATAGAATAATATTGCCACATACTACGATTGGTAAGTAGTGGTCGCCCCATAAGTGGTAATATTTTATCATCGCTACCTCCGCCCACAGGTGTCAATAATCCCACTTGTCTATAATTCGTATCTAGCGCACGAACACTGGTAGAGACATTAATGGGAACAAGAGGACGACTATATGTTGTCAAAGGTGGAACAAAATACCCTTCGTCTCTCAAAGGCGGAACATAAGGATTCATTAGAACGTCATTGCCATAACCGAATCCGAATCCGTATCCTGGTCCGAATCCGTTTCTCTCATCTTGAATCACAATCTTTTGTGACTGAGATTGAATTTGAGGTTGTTGACCTATATTTTTTGTAGGTTGTTTCATCATGTAAACATAAATCAAATAGAACGCAATGAATACTACAATTGTGAGAAAAAAGAGAGAAACATTTTCAATACAAATTACTCCCGGAGGACATTTTTTATGATGTAATGCCATATTGTTACATTATAAAAACATTTTAAACAAATTAAATTTTAACGTACTACACCAAGTTTCGAATAAGGGATAAAATACCATGCCAATTTTAAAGTGAAACTAAAAAGTTATCTAAATTCTATGTCACCAGGAGGGGTCGCAGGGTTGTGTAACCAGCGCTATAGGGGGGAGCCCCGGTTCCCTCTTGCCCCCTCCCGCCCTTCGGGGAATTCTAATTCCTTACCTTTTCCAATCATAAGATTTCTTGATGAAAAACTGTTATCATTTTCCTGGGTTCCCGGTGGATAATGCTGCAGCGCTACGCAGTCCTGGGTTCCCTGCCCTTATTGTTTACCCAAGTTTTTAGCGAGAGACGCTAAACCGTCCAAGTTTTTCAAGTCAAATCCTTGTAACATGGTCTTGGCGTTTTCTAAGAGTGGACTCATGCTTTTCATGGCATCAGCCAATTGTAATTGTTGCGTCATCAATCGCTGTGTGTCGTCTGTCAATCGTTTGATTCCATCTCCACCTAAAATGTTATTTAAATCACCATACGCCTCTTCCAGAGTGGTCGCATAATCAATTCTTGGTTTCTTATTGTTGATTAACCCTTCTGTGGATGTGGTTGCGGTGCTGGTTGCTGGAGAAGTTGTTGCACTGGTTGCACTGGTCGATGCTGAGACTGGCGCAGCAGTTGCTTGCGCTGAGGCGGCTGGTGCGGCAGCAGCAATAGAATTGGCAGCAGTTGTTAGTGCGGTGTGTGCGTCTGTGCTCAAGGGGGAGTTTGTTTTAACTGTTTGTTTTGCGTCGGCAACCTTTTCTTTAACTTCTTCTTTTTGTTGATTTTCCAATCCTTCTTTTACCGTTTTTCCAATCATCAAAAACCCAGTAACAAACAGTGCAATCCCTAAAACAATCGCCATATTTTTAGTAAAACGATGTGTAATATACGCGACCAATGCGAAAAAAACCATGGCAGCAATATTACCAGTCACCATATATCCAAGAATATTGGTTACTGCTAAAAACAAAATGAAATATAAAAAATATTTATTTGTTAATACTTTTGAAACTGAACTTGGTAATTTCATTTTCATTATATATACTTAGTTTACAAAAAAATGTAGGGTTGTTTACACTACCCCTACGACCCCTCCTTATGAAAAAAAACGAAACTCATTACTGGTTACAATTTGTAAAAAATATATCAATGAAAGGTATATTTAAAATCAAACTTGCGTATAATTTGCGTTTAGAAAGTGAATAACTGTAACTATGTTCATTATACGCTGAGAAGAAACCAAAATGTTACACATAACAAAAAAAATTGATGATTTATCTATAAACTCTGAGAATGAATTATCAAACAATGAGACAAAGAACGCCAAACAAATTTCAACTCGTCTTATGTGAAATTCATAACACGAGGATTCATGGTTTTGATGAAAACAGTGACCCCACTGTTCAAGGTCATTATTTATTGACTGGGAGATATTATTATGATGGTTTAGAAGAACGCGATTCCGATGTGGATACAGATTCGGAAGGAGATATGTCTGATGATGATGATGATGATGATGATGATGATGAGGATGATGAAAACAGTGACTGTAATGATTATTTAAGCGTAGGCGTTTATAATGCGTTGGCAAATGCTCGTGAATATTATAGAGTAGTGGTGTTGAACGACAGGCAATATCATTCACATCCCTTTTTACGCAATTATTCTACCATTCTTCGTAGACCAAATTATATTCAACCAGAAATCGCACAATGCGTTTATTTGGCAGGGTGTGAACGTGTTGCTATATTGAAAACATTTTGGTTACGTATTGTTCAGCGAGCGTGGAAACGCGTTTTTAAAGAAAGAAAAGAAATTTTGAGGAAGCGAATGTGTCCGCAAAATTTGAGAGAAAGAGAAATCATGGGAAAATGGCCGATGAGTTGTAGGCGTTATCCAGGAATTTATGGATTGCTTTGCAGGGAACCTAGGTTCCCCTGCGACCCCTCCTATTCACAAAGTGTTTAAGTTTCACTCGAAAATACTTAATGAGTTTTAAACCTCAATTCTAAAACTTGTTACAATTCTATTTCGAGGGATACCTGTGGTGATAGTTGATTCGATTAATGTGATAGACCTCTTCCACGACGACTTGTTCGCGTGTACTTATATCCGCCTCGTTTTGATTTTCTATGTGACTTACTGCCACGTTTTTTTCCGCCCACAACAGTTCCAGGTCCTACAAGCGCCGTTAAATTGCCTTCCACCACCTTCAATAACTCTTCCAAACTGGTATAATCATTGGACTTCACAAGAGAAATAATTTGGTCGAGTTCACCGGTAATTTGTCCAATAAGTGCGTTTTTTTCTGAAGTAATCGCGTTAAGTTTTCTTTCCAAGTCATCCTTGGCAGTTTGTAATTTTTTGATTTCCTCCGATTTGGCGGTGGTTCTGGCAATGGCGTCGTTCTTTAAGTCATTTAATTGTTTATTTAAGGCGTCGTATTGAGTTTGAAGTTCTTTGTATTTTTGGGTCACGTCATTTAATTGTTGAGTTAGGACAGAAAAATTTTGTAATTTGGTTTTGAGTTTGTCAATCAAAGAGAGAATATTTTGGAGGCGCGATTTGGCAGAAGTGGAAAAAGTGGTGTAATTGGCGTTTGAACGAGACACTGAATCTTTCAGGATATTCATTTTACCCTTTAGCGCCTCAAACAAATCGCTCATTTATATATTATATTGCGTTTAAAACTTTTTCGCAGGGAACCTAGGGCTGGTTACACTACCCTGCGACTGCTACCGAAATCCTGATAACCTAGTATTTAAATAATTTTTTAAGTCTCACATGAAAAATTGTAATGATATTTCAAACTTCATTCTAAAACTGGTAACAGTTCGTTAAAAATCTCATTTTCAGAATATCTCTTTGGACATAGCTAAAACTTTATCTAAATCTTTTTTGTTTCTTTGTTTTCTTGCGTTTTTTCTTAGGATTCTTGGGTTTTTTTGTTTTTTGGCGGTTTTTCTTGGGTTTTCCTCCTCTTTTAAAAGTTTTTGGCAAAACCCCATCAAGACTTGGGTCGTAATCAGCAGTAGGATAAATACCATCCATACTGTCCAAACTAGTTGTTCCTGAACTAGTTGTTCCTGAACTAGTCGATGAATCCATTGATGGATTTAATTTTTTCAAAATATCATCTATTAATTTTTCTATTTGAGGTCGTGAACGACTGTCGGTTTCAATTGTGTTTAATTCACTTTCTAACTGTTGAATAATCGCAACTATTTCTTTGTCATGTTTATCAACTTCTTTTTCTAGTTCACGTAATTTTTGTTCTAACTCATCTTTTTCAACACTACATTTACGAGCATCTTCTTTTAACTGAATGATGTCTTGTTCTAACTTTTGTATTTTTTTAGTTAATTCGGCATTTTCATCTTGAGTTGTTTTAAGTGTTTTTTTTAATTCTTCTATTTGTTTTTCTTTTTTTTGAATTTCGTCATTAAGTTTTTGTTGTTCTTCGTCCTTGGTTCTAAGTTTTTGTTGAATTTTATCTAAATTTTGTTCAATCTCACGTTTGGCAGATACTAATGTGTCAATAGATGTGTTAATTTTCGTCAACTTTGCATAAATGTTTCTATGAAAAGTTTCTTGGTTTTCTCTCAATGTTTTTGTTCTATTTAATATACTTTGTAATTTATCTTTGTTTGTAGCAGTTCTCGATAAACTGTGTTCTTCTGCTCTGTCTATTTCTCCTATTTTACCAAAACCGAATAAATCCATATTATCTATATAACCTTAACGATTATATATTACGCATATTATATTTTTGATTTAGCAGGGAACCCAGGTTCCCCTGCGACCCCTCCTACTAACCGAGTATTTATATATTTTTTAAGTCTCACTCGAAAAACCATAATGATATTTTAAACTTCATTTTAAAAATTCTTATGATTCGCTAAAAATTACATTTTTGGGATACCGGTGAACATTGTTGTTTTGATTCGGGTCGTTTGACCCCACAATCTCATCCAAGTTCTGTTTTACAACGTCTATCTCTCGTAATATCATCCTTTGGTCTCGACGAGTTTTCTCTATGTCCTTGTCTGTCAACTTGCCACTAATAATGATATCATCTAAATATTGATTCAACATGTAGAACGCCTGCATTTGTTTTTGTTTTTGTTCCACAATATAAGAATTGTATGTTTCATAATCTCGTTTTACTTGACCTAAAAATTCGTTTTCTTGTGTCAACTTATCCAGTTGTTTGTTTTTATTGATTAACAGACGCCGTTTTTCCTCAATTTGTCTCTCCATGCGTTCAAGGATTTCGTCTCTTTTGGCTAAAGGCATTTGGTGAACGGGAGGACTAGGACTAGGACTAGGACTATCACTATGTTTTTGTTGTTTTGGTTGTATCTGTTCTTCCGTAACAATCATATAAGAACCTATCATATTGTTACTATATTGGGTTATTTTTTTGCGTACTTTGAGTCTTTAAGTAGGTTATTAAAATATATTGTTTGCGTACAAGGGGGTTCTAAACTGGAGTGTAAGACAATAATAACTTGTTGTTTTATTTGACACCATATATCGTCGCAAAATAAATGCGTTAAATAAAAACGGCAATAAAACGCCTAAAAAAAGAATATAAAATCTCCCCTATATATTATTTAGGATACCTGCAATGTCTAAACATAATAACGAACCGCTTCTAACTCCTGACGATAATCGCTTTGTAATGTTTCCTATTCAACACGATGATATTTGGAAAATGTATAAAAAGCAAGTGGATTGTTTTTGGCGCGCCGAAGAAATTGATTTGAGTAAAGATTTGGAGCATTGGGAAGCGTTGTCTTCTGATGAAAAACATTTCATTTCTATGATTTTGGCGTTTTTTGCGGCGAGTGATGGAATTGTTTTGGAAAATCTTGGCATGCGTTTTATGAGCGAGGTTCAGTTGTCTGAAGCGCGGGCGTTTTATGGTTTTCAGATTGCTATGGAAAATATTCACTCCGAGAGTTACTCTCTCCTCATTGAAACGTATATCAAAAATCGCGAAGAAAAGGAGCGCCTGTTTACAGCCATTGAACACTTCCCTTGTATCAAAAAGAAGGCCGATTGGGCGCGCAAGTGGATCGGCGACAACCGCAGTAGTTTCGCTACACGACTTGTTGCGTTTGCTTGTGTAGAAGGCATCTTTTTCTCGGGGGCGTTTTGTAGCATTTACTGGTTGAAAAAACGCGGTCTCATGCCAGGACTCACTTTTTCTAACGAATTGATATCCCGTGATGAAGCGCTACATACAGAATTTGCCATATTGTTGTATAGTAAGTTGAATAAAAAAATCAACAAGACACGTATTTATGAAATCATAAAAGAAGCGGTGGAAATCGAGACGGAGTTTATATGCGAGGCGCTACCTTGTCGTCTCATTGGTATGAACTCCAAGTTGATGACAGAATATATTCAATTTGTAGCAGATCGTTTGTGTTTACAACTCGGATATGATAAAATATATAACACCGCGAATCCGTTTGATTTTATGGAGATGATTTCCTTGGAAGCAAAAACCAACTTTTTTGAAAAGAAGGTAGGTGAATATGCGCTGGCGACGAAAGATAAAACCGAAGATGTGTTCGATTTCGCTGCCGATTTTTAACCATAATTTTGGTGTTTTTGGCAGGGAACCCAGGTTCCCTGCTCTTATAACTTCCCCCAAAAATATATTTAGATATTTTGTATTATATCTAAATATACAAATGATATCTTGTGAAATTATGGGTGGGTTGGGTAACCAGTTATTCCAAATTTTTGCCACCATTTCTTACGCAATTACACATGGGCAACCTTTCGGGTTTTTATTCAAGGAAAAACTTGGTAATAATCGCATCACTTATTGGAACACTTTTTTGAAACGATTGTCTCCATTTGTAACCTTTACTCTTCCACCTATGAGTGTCAGGAGAGAAGAGTCGTTTGAATATTCACCAATTTTGGCGCCCTTGACTAGAACGAATGAAGTTTGTGAAAATGTGTATTTGTTCGGTTACTTTCAAAGTGAAAAATATTTCAAACCACATATTGATGTCATTAAAAATTTAATTGGGATTGACGAATTACAACAAAAAATATTTCAAAAGTTTAACTTTTTTTGCGACTTTACAAATACAGTTAGTATGCACTTTCGTTTAGGTGATTATAAATATTTACCAGAACATCATCCCGTTCTTGAATATGAATATTATGAAAACGCAATTAGATACATTTTGAATCAGCATTATCCACCGGGAACCCAGGAAGATTATAACAGTTTTTCATCAAGAAATCTTATGATGGGAAAGGATAAAGAATTAGAATTCCCCGAAGGGTGGGGAGGTTGCCAGGGGTCGGCTACGCAGCCCCCGGTTCCCCCTAAAAATATAACCATAATGTATTTTTGCGAAAAGGAAGATAACAAAGAGGTTCAAGATATGATTCAACGATTGTCGACTGTTTTTGAAAACACATGTTCTTTTGTAAAGGCGCCCGACCAAATTGACGACTGGGAACAAATGTTATTAATGTCTTGTTGTAGACATAATATTATAGCGAATAGCACATTTAGTTGGTGGGGGGCGTATTTCAATAACAATTTGGATAAGATTGTTTGTTATCCCTCAAAATGGTTTGGAGTAAAACTGGCACACCATAATTTGTGTGATTTGTTTCCCGAGGGGTGGAGTCCAGTAGGAAATCTGTGACTGATTGGATAATTTACGCGACCTATATTTTCGCGAACACAATGTATTCGTGTTTTTTTGAAAATGATTTTGTGTTTTGTTTATAATACGAAATCATTTTATGGATTGTTCTTCCAACGATGTAGTTATTAACGATTTCGATACCGTTCCTGAACAAGATACAAATGTGTCGTTGGATAAGGAAACGGATAAGGAAACGGATAAGGAAACAGAGATTCCTGACCCTTTATGGGTAAATATCCTCATTCCGTGTTATAATACAAATCCTGTTTTCATTAAAGATTGTTTAGCTTCTATAACTGCCCAAGTTGGAAACTATGGATTTGAAATGATTTGGATTGATGATGGTTCCACGGAAAAAAATACGAGAGAAACTCTTATTTTATTGAAAGAATTTGTAAAAAACAGAAAACACACAACCTTGATATATAAACACATGGGTAAAAATAGCGGGATAGTAGACTGTTTAAACGTCGGTATTTCGTTATGTAAACATGATTTGATTTTTCGCATGGATAGTGATGATGTTATGGCCGAGGAACGGATTGACAGACAAGTTAAATATATGAATGAAAATCCCGACTGTATGATTTGTGGAACCAATATTTTACCCTTTGTTCAACCAAACTTGAATGACCCCCATATTTATTTTCAACAACCATCTTCACACAAACAAATCTATACATGGACCGATTTTTTGAGAGAAAAACCATCGTGGTTTATGAATCATCCCACACTCTGTTTTCGTAAAAGCGCACTAGATGAAGTCGGTAGTTATTCCGAAAAATACAAATTCAGTGCTATGGAGGATTTTGAATTAGAATTACGTTTCTTGAAAAAATATGGGGCAGTTCATAACCTGACAGATTGTTTATTGTATTATCGATCACATGCGAACCAAGTTACTATTTTAACGCGTGACATGGATAAAGATAAAATAAAAAATGCGATTATTCGAGATCTAGTAACAGCGTAACAGGGTCGCCTCTACACTATGCCAAGACCGCATAGTTGACCCTAACCTAAGAATCGCAAAAATACAAACCAGGGGTCAAAATGATGATTGGCTTCTTGACATAATGCGAATTTATTCAAGTTGGAAAACACACAATCCGCAATAATGATTTGGTCGTCTTTCACCAAATATTCATTTTCAAAATATAGTGCGAGTTTTGCGTCATATGTATCACGCCACCAGTCCATGTTATCTTTGTGTGTCATAAAAAATCCTCCACCAATGGAAACTTGGTCGGGTGGTATTTCTACGGTTGGTAACCCCTTCTCATTTTTGGTTTGAATAATGGTTCCGAGTTGTTGAAGATACTGGTTGTCGTAATTTACCAATGAGTAATAAATTTTACTGGTGTCCAAGCTTTGAATTTTTTCTCGAATTGGCCAGTGTTTTAATAATAGTTTTTTTTGGTGCTCATCCATCATATGAATATATCTCTCACGAAAATAACCTATATCACACCATCCATAAAATTCTGTATCAAAATATTTGTTTTCCATTGTTTCATGAACAAAATACACTTTTTCTGACCACAGTGCGTTCAATCTCCATTCGGTTCGGTCATTCAATAGTGTATTTTTCTCATGATTTTTCTCCCAACTATCTTTGTATTTGTATGTGTAAAATTCTTCGAACGGTTTGATTATGATTTTTATTTTTGGATTATGTTTGTATTTTGAAAAACACTCACAACTCTCTTCGTCGGTATAAATAACTAAATAATAACTTTCTACATTGGATAACATATTTGACATCCATTGAATATATTGTTGAGATGGAAACTTGGAGCGTAACTGATACCAACTCGTTGAGAATGTGATATTTATAATTGAATTGGACATATCTTCAACTACAAGGGATAATAATATATTTTTATTACAACGGTTTAAACCCTTTTATAATAAAATGGTAATGGCGTTGTCGACTCGCACAAGATGTCCTTATATTCTTCTTATTATGAACTGTTACGCTTATTCTCATAAATCCGCATTACAGAGAGAAACATGGTTACAACATTTACCTTCATCTATTATTTATTATCATGTAGTTGGAGACCCGAATTTGTGCGCCGATTTTGAGTTTATTAATGACGACCCTGCCGCACGCGTATTGATTGTAAAAACATGCGATGATTATAACTCACTACCGAAAAAAGTTATTGCGGCGTACTCCGCTGTTAACGAAACTTTTGATTATGATTATATTTTCAAAACGGACGACGATCAGGATTTGGTGAATCCGCGGTTTTTCTCAATGATATGTAATATTATTTCTACGAGAGAACCCAAAGTCTATTACGCAGGAAATGTGGTGAATGTGAAAACCCCGTATGTATCCAAGTACTATACGATTCATCCCGAGTTACCCTCAAATTTATTGATAAAGGCGACCGTTTATTGTTCTGGGCGATTCTATCTTCTCTCGGCAATGGCAGTGGAAGATTTATTGCAAAGACGTGAAGAAATAGAGGGCGAATATTTGGAAGACTACGCTATAGGGTTGTATTTAAGTGAAGAGTTGAAACAGAATGGAGGGTTGTTGCATATTCCAACTAGTGATTATTTTTGTGATTTTAGGGGGAACCGGGGGTTCCCCCTTACCCCCTCCCCGCCCTTCGGGGAATTCTAATTCCTTACCTTTTCCCGTGATAAGATTTCTTAATGAAAAACTGTTATAATTTTTCTGGGTTCCCGGTGGATAATGCTGTGTGATGTTGTCTTATAAAAATAAGCGTCTTAGGGGTTCCCCCTACTAACCAACGGTTATACTGCGGTAAGTCAATTAGAATTATGGGATTGGTTAAAGACATTTGAACCCGGTGAATGTGGATTCGCATTTTCAGATCACCCAACGATTTCCATTATTACAGCAAAAATGTATGAACTGTCGGGAGACGCACATCATAGTGGCACTTCTTTTGGTTGGACGATGCGAAATTTGGAATTTATTGCGAAACATGGAATGGATAAATTCAAAGAGTTATGGTGAGGGGAACCTAGGTTCCCCTGCGACCCCTCCTATTAATCGAGTATTTAGATAGCAGGGAACCCAGGTTCCCCTGCGACCCCTCCTGATAACCGAGCATTTATATAATTTTTAAGTCTCACTCGAAAAATCGTAATGATATTTTAAACTTTAATCTAAAAACTCTCATGATTTTAAAAAAATCACATTTTTTGGGATACCGGTGGACATTGCTGTATTTAGATAACGTTTAAGTCTCACTTCAAAATTTTACACCATTTCGCATTGAAAATGTGCAATGTAACGTTGCTTTTTCACTCATTTACGCCCACTTTGTGGGCGTTTTAAATGAGAAAAGATGTAAAACTTATCTAAATAATAAGTGAAAAGGAGGGGTCGCAGGGGAACCTGGGTTCCCTGCTTGGAACAGGTGTGGTTTATCCAAGTCCAACATCATATTTGTGTAGTTAGTACGTTTTTGTTCTATATCACTGTAATCTTCTCTTTGGGTTACTGTGAGGGGCACAATCAAAAACCATTTGTCTTTTTGTTGTAAATGAAACCAATATTTATCAACGGCGTAAAAAAAACCATTTTTTGGTTCTCTCAATAACTTACCAATCCCTGTTTTGAAATTATCAATCAATGTATCATAATAATGAGATTGAACGATATAACCCGTTGTGGTTTGACATCGCGTTACTTGTACACAGTTTTCATTTACGGGTCTATAAGGCGGAACATTGTTTCCTGCGATAAGAACAACATCCCAATCCAAGTTATTCGAAAAAAAATTAGTGAGTTGATTTGCGAATCTATCGGGTTCAATAAACCAAATATCATCTTCTACAATAAGCACGTGTTCCCACCCCTGTTTTTTTGCGTGTTCTACGCATTTTAAGTGACTCAAACTACATCCGATTGCACCGTCTCCACTTTTGGGGCGTATTGCGTTGAAACGTTGTGCGTTTTCAATACCAATACTTTTTAATTGTTGTTCTACATGGATTCGTCGGTCAGTGCGGGTTTCCAAGTTAATATATAATGTATGTTGAACGAGAGAAGATAACATGGTCTTTAAATTATAATATAATTGTTTTTTTATATTATTATTTTGTGTGTTTCATTTGTAGGGGGAACCGTGGGTTCCCCCTTGCCCCCTCCCCGCCCTTCGGGGAATTCTAAATCCTTACCTTTTCCCATCATAAGATTTCTTGATGAAATACTGTTATAATCTTCCTGGGTTCCCGGTGGATAATACTGTTCATTTGTTTAATATTTTCCGCCAAGTAAGCATTCTATTTTGCGCAGAAACATGTAGACTTTGTGATAGTGTTCTCGAGTAGTCCAATGTAAATAGTCCATCGTCGTTGTGTCTCAACACACGACTTTCAAAGAGACTTTCCGCGTTATCAAACGCATCATTCACATCGCCGACATTTTTTAACATATTACACATGTTGTAAATCATGCATCTGTCAAAGTCGTATGCACACAATAAATCGGCTTCGCGAACAATATGATAGGCGGTTTCTTTTTCAGGGGTTTCCATGGCTGGAAAACCAAATTGTTTCACCTTGGAATACGACATTGTCGTGATAATTTTACTCATAGTTGCGGTTTCATCTTCGTTCAACGTGGTTTGTAAAAATTCTTCAATTTGTTTTACGCCCTCTTTTTCATCCATATATTTTTTGTCACACATATCGTGCAAAATGGCCGAACAATAGATAACGCGTTCTAGAGGTTCTAGACGACTATTTGTGGCAAGTTCAGACTGATATATATTGTGTGCATGATGTAAAATATTCATGCTATGACTTACACCATGCGACTCATCTATTTTATGTTTTGCAACCGTGCATAAAACAAACTGAAAACACTTTGCGAAAAGATTTGTCATTGGCAGACTTTTATTTTGGTGTTACATTAAAACAATTGCCGTTTTTTTAAATCAGTTTTTTTATAAACTATTTAAGGGTGGGGTGGGGAATATAATAGAAAACATGGATTATGATTATTTAATGTTCTCCGCAGACGTTTGTTTTTTGTATAAAATTTAGGGTGGTATATATAGACTAACATGAGTTATAATTATTTAATGTTAACAGCGTCAGTTTGTTTTTATATAGGATATTTGCCTGATTTATATGCAAACTGGAAAAACAAAAATGCGAATATATACAATGTCCCTGAAAAATTGGTTTTTTTGATAGGAACGTGTTTTGCAACTGCATATTCTATTCAAACACAAAATAACGCACTCATTATTAACTATGTACCAATTTTGTGTTTGGATATAATGGTGTTACTTATGCGCGTTTATTATTGGCGCATAAATAACAAAAAAGCAAGGGTTGTAGAGGTAGATGTAGATGTAATTGAACCGCAAGAAGATAATCAGTGTAATTTGTCGGTTGTGGTTGTAGAAGAGAAAAAAGTTATTCAACCTTAATCCAAACATAAATATACTCCTTATATTTTTGTCCCACATTTGTCTGTTTTGCGTTCTCCTTTTGTTTCGGTAAAATTCTCTGGTATTTATTCAACTCCATCAGTTCTTGGGCGTGGCCCAAAATGGGAACACATACTCTCTCATAAAGTTGTGCGGGAACATTGAGACAATATGTTCCACCAGGTTTCAAGTATTTCCATGTTTCTTGGATGATGGGGATATAAAATTTTTCATCCCATTCGTCTTGTGTTTTATAGGTGTCTTTCCCTCCGTAAATTTCCTTATTGTAATAGGGTGGCGATGTGAATACCATATCATAGTCTAGTTTACTATAATCCATGGTCAAAGCATCTTGAAAATACAAGTCTATTATGGTTTGACCTGATTTTTGGTCTTGTAAAAACACCTTCATTTTTTGATAAGGTTCTTCCAAGTTAGTATTATAATCGATACCAATATACTTGGGTACGTTCATTGCCACGGCACCCATCAGTCTCCCTCCCCAACCCATTGTAAAATCAAGAACGGCAACTTTGGGTGAATATTTGGCGTATAAACGCGCCGCCATGGTCGGACGAAACATACTAATGCCACCATAATACAAATTGAATACTTGTTTCGCCACTTTTATTTCCGTCAAATAAGGTTTGTTTTTTTGAATCGACGCCACCAAGTTTTTGGTAGACTTGTCGCGGGTCATATAAAAGTCGCGATTCGCCCAAAAATCATAGAAGGATATTCCTTGCTTAGATTTTGTATTCAATAATTCAACATGAACATAGTTTTCTAAAAAGGTTAGACCGACAGGAGACAGTGGTTTTATGGCGTCCAAATCGGTCGTTACTGCGTTGGCGAACTTGTGGTAGTCTTTGTGGGCCGTTTTGTCGGTGAGACGTTCTTTAAGTTGTTTGGAAATATCTATTTTTTCGTCGGTTGTATAATCGGAAAAATACATTGTTTTATAGGAAGGCAATATATTTTTCAAAAAGTTGCCACGCAACACCTACTGTGTAACTTGTCCCTATTGGGACTAGTTATTTTTCAAAAAATTTCAAAACCTTGATTTAAACGAATCATATAAAAGTATTTAGTGAAACTTATAATTTATATAAATACAATTTGTTCAGGAGGGGTCGTAGGGTCGGAGGTCGCTTTGCGACCTCAACCTTATTGCGCGAAGCGCAATGGGGGCAGCGCTGCGCGGTCCTGGGTTCCCCACTTATCTTATTCCGCCGAGTCCAACATACGCTGGCATTCTAATTTGGTTTTGATTCTGAAATCTTGAATTTGGTCTTTGTTGTTGTTGTTGTTGCGGTTGGAACTGTCGTTGTTGTCTCAGTCTTCTATATTGTTCTTGCGCCGTTTTTTGCGCTAAAATTTGTTGTTCCATTCGTTTTTTATCTTCCATATACGACGCAATCATTTGTTTGATTTCCTTCTCTCGTTCCTTTAAATGGAACATGGGATTTTCGCTTATATTTTGCCATTGCGCAGTTTCTATTACACGATCCTTCGCGTTGGTTACACGCCGTTCTTCCTTTTTCTCTCCAATTTTTGAAGGATGGTCTCTCAAATCATAATGATAAAAATCGGATTCTTGTGTTCCCGTCATAAATGACAAGATATTAATGATTTGAATTCTCTCATTACCTACTTTATAAACATTATCCTTCGGGTTAAAAGATTCTTGGTCGATGGAATATGTGAGTCGATGAATTGTCGAGAGACCATTTGCGCCATTGTCTATGCGTTTTTTATAATGTTCTTGGGGCGCCACAAGTCTGGTTACACCATCAAACAACTGTAAAATTTCCGGACTGCCTATTTTATAAAACTGGGAGCGGTCTATAGTGAGTCCATTTGTTTCACACCTTTTTTGTAAAATGGTATCTTCATTTCCCCAACCCCAGTAATTAGGAAATCCATTGATTCTCTCGAAATCCGAACCTTTCATTACAACTATTCCTCCAAGAGCATATTCAAACCCATAATAATGTTTTACTACACCGTGTTGGGTTTGATAATCGAAAATTTTATGAAAAGGCAACGTGTCCACATCATTGAAAATAAACGTCATGTTTTGATAATCGTTAGGATACTTCTCCTTCATTACCAAAAAACCAATGTTTTTTGTGGCCCCTCGATTGAAAGACCTTTGGTCGCATTGATGAGAGAAATAAATCTCGTAGTCCGTTGCATCTTCCAAGAGAAAACTCATTTGTTTACTGTAAAAAAACTTTTGTTCCAAACGATTTCGATACGGAACAATAAATATACGTGAGGGGGTCTTATCCATCTTGTTTTTGTATTCTCTCGGGTTTATTTTCTCTCGTCTTTTACTTGTTTTATTTTAAGGCAGTATATGCGTTTAACACATTTTAATTTTTTCGCGCACCTTATCTAAATGGAGTATCCAGTAATTATTTCTTATAGTAATTTTGGTTACTATGATTTCGCTAAAATATGTCTCTCCAATTTGAACAGTGTTCTTAAATTTCATAAAGTACATTTTTATTGTTTAGACCGCGAAATCTACGAAAGTCTTACTAGTTTAGATTTACCCAACTTAGATATTAAATTCGAGTTGCTTGATAACCGCGTGAACGTTTCTAAAAATTTCGAAAACTATCAATCTCTTCAGTACAACTTGATTACTCACACAAAAATGGACATATTACGTGACGCACTAGAAAAATATGATTTCATACACTTTATTGACTGTGATGTCTTATGTATTCATGAACCTTTACTAGAACATTATGAAAAATACAAGGATTATGATATTGTGTTTCAACATGACGCGGGAATGAGTTCGTCTACACAGTTACATGCGGACACGTTACATCATATTTGGTGTTGTACTGGAAACACGACATTTCGTAATACAAACGGGGCGCATCATATCTTAGACAAGATAACAGAATATCAAAACGCGAATTTAGACAAAAATGACCAAGAATGTTTGTATCAATATTTTCAAGACCTTGGAATTAAAGACATATCTACTTATCCTGACGCCAAATTATTTACTTATGAGGTACATGAATATACGAATGGATATTGGTTAAATCACAATATTGGTACATTAGACGCGACGTATTTTTTCCATGCGAATCATGTGATTGGAAAGGAAAATAAAATGCGCCTTTTACAAAAGGCGTTTTTTCACATCTTCAATGGAGCACAGCAATGTCCAACGGTATTCCAAAAATGGGATTTTAACGCATTGTAGTTAGTTTTAGAATGAATTTAAAAAATTAGGGGGAACCCCCGGTTCCCCCTTGCCCCCTCCCCGCCCTTCGGGGAATTCTAGTTCCTTACCTTTTCCCATGATAAGATTTCTTGATGAAAAACTGTTATAATTTTCCTGGGTTCCCGGT
>Ga0114963_10000752_pt1 | contig 22017 bp, 22 predicted proteins | sample C_131016_EF_Meta_FD_87019 | JGI IMG/M metagenome (GOLD analysis project Ga0114963, IMG submission 87019) | Freshwater microbial communities from Lake Croche, Canada to study carbon cycling - C_131016_EF_MetaG | ecosystem: Environmental > Aquatic > Freshwater > Lake | place: Lake Croche, Canada...
AACAATTAATTTTTTAATAGAATTAATTTAAACTTGTCTTTTTTCAAGATATAACTTATTATAATCTATTTTTTTCTTCTTTTTATCATTCATTATAATTACAGGTATAAATAAAGTTTATAATTTTAACCATATAAATTTCAAATTTTTATATAAAAATATATCAAGAAATATCAAGTTTCATGTTACTAGTTACATCCCTCTATATCAAAAAAATTGATATTATAACACATAAAGAAAAAACATATATAATTATATTATATAGCATTAACTTAAATGATTAGAATTGAAAAGAAAGAAAATCAACCATTTAAAAAAAATATATCGCCTGAAGATAATATAACATATCAATTAGTAAATTATATTTATAATTCAGTTGATCTTGCTAAATTTAAATTTGAAATGATTCAATATGAATCAGATTTACCCAAACTTTTAAAACAAAAATATTTCGTTTCTGCAAATTTTGCAGGTCTTAATTGTTTTTTAATATTTTGTAAAATTAGAGAAAATTATTATTCATTTTTAGTTGATAGAACTACTTTAAGTTATAATATTCGTAAAGTAGATATGGAAAAGGTTAAAATTGATCATATAAAAGTAGGATTAGATCCTTCAATTTATGATGGTACCATTCTTGACGGAATTTTAGTTAAAAATGGAAAGGTTGATACATTTATAATTTCTGATGTTTATAGATTTAGAGGAACAGATCATACACATATGAATTTAGATATGAAATTAAAAACTATAGTTGAATACTTACATTCAAATTATGATAATACAAATTCAGATAACACATTAACTCTTACTGTTAATAAAGTTTTTCCTTTGACAAAGATTGAACATTTTTGTGATAAAGTTATTTCATCAATTAAAAATTTTAAAACTAGAGGTCTTGTTTTCTATCCAGAGGAATCAGGAACTAAATTAATCTTCCTATTCGGTAATGAAAAGAAAAATCCTCAAATTGCACAACAGGCAAATAAATTATTAAATAATAATATAATAAAACAAGTTACATTTCAACAAAATAATAATTCACAAAAAAGTATAGATAAAGAATATAAATATGTTAATAGTTCAGGTGATACTGTTTACGCTGTTTTAGAAATGCAGGGAACTGATAAAATAGATGTATATAATCTTTTTGCTGTTGAAGAAGCTGAAAAACAGGTCGATGGTAGAGTACGAAAAATTCTAAGAAGAGTAAAAATGGGTATAGCTTATGTTCAAGGTATTGATAAAGCTACAATGTGTAGAGATTTATTAGCTAAAAATACAAATAATAAAGCTCTAATAAAATGTAAATTTAATAATGATAAAAGTAAATGGGAACCAATACAGGAGGCTATAAATGAAAAAGTTCCCACTAAAATTGATGAAATAGATAAACAACTCGATCTTATTGAAGATGAATAATTATTTCTATTTAATCAAAAAAAACAACTAATACTGTAACATTATCTCCTGATTTTTTCTCTATTGCAAGATCTGCTAATTTTTTTGCTATATTAACTTTTTTATTTATTCTTTGATTTTTATTTATATCATAACAGTTATCTAAAACATAATTTATTGCATCTTGATTACTTATCACATCCCATAATCCATCACATGCCAATATAACAAATTTATCTCTTTTTGTTATTCTATGTATAAATACATCAGGTCTACATATAACGTATGGTTCAGCATCTATATCTCCAAATGCTCTCGATACTGATAAATCTTTTATTCTATAATCACAGCCATCAAAATATATTTCTCCTCCTGCTTTTTTTATTCTCATTGTTTCTTCTGGCCAATTTGGTTTATGGTCTTTTGTTAGAGGCATTCCTAATAAATCAGTACAAATTACAGCTCTTGAATCTCCTGTATTAAATACATTTAAATATTCATTCCCAGCATATAAAAAATGTGCTATTACTAAACATGTTGAGCCACAATTTAATGCCTTTGCTCTATATTTTGTTCTTAATACTTGTTGTACTTGTTCATATACCTTTTCTATATCCTTTTCTTTTATTGGATATTTAATTTTCTTATTTAAAAAATAATTTGGTAATATTTGTGATATAAATTTTGAAACCTCTTTACCACCATGACCATCATATACCCCATATAAATTTATATTTCCGAAATTTTTCTTATGTTCTTGATTCCATTGACCATTCAAATTTGTTATTATAGTATGTTTATCTTCATTCTGAGGTCTTTTCCCTTTTTTTGATACAGAATGCACTGTCATTATATATTTTTATAAGATAATAAATAAATTAAAATTTAACTCATATTAATAAAGAATTAACTCCTTTAATAAATTTTCCTATCCCTAATATCTCCATTGTTTTATGTTCTGTATGACTAATTGTAATATTATCACTTTTTTCTATATATATTGGTTTTTCTAATTCAATTCTTAATATATTTTCTTTTACTTTTTCTACTGTTCCTATTACATCACTAGAATTAATATTTAAAACTAATATACTCTTCTTTTTAATTTCATGATCACTTTCAAATTCTTTTATTTTTGTATATTCTATTTCTATTGCTTCATATACATTATTACGACCATTTTTATCCCCATCTTCTTTTTTATCCAAAATAACTTGACCTATTAATTTATTATCAGCTGTTAATGCCGGATCTATATCAAGTTGTGCTGATATTAAACCTCCTGCTATAGCTTGATCTAATATATTGTCCTCTGTTTGTATTGATTTAACATTACATTCAATAGGTTTAAAATTCCACCATGTATTATCAGAAAATTCTTTCTTTTTAGAAATATATCCTGGATATATTATTATATTATCTCCAATTTTTAATGTTCCTTTTACTATTGCTCCTCCAACTACTCCCCCTTTTAAATCGCTAATTAAAGTTTTTGGTTTATTTGCATTAAAACTTCTAATAGTATACATCTTTAATGGTGAATCATTAAATCTTTCCGGTGGTTGTAATTTTGCTAATAATTCACATATTACATCCATATTTATTCCATGTGTTGCAGATATTGGTATAATTGGTGAGTTTTTTGCTGGTGTTGTTTTTAAAAAACTAACTAAATCTTTTACCTTCTCTTTTGTTCTATCCTTACTAATTAAATCTATTTTATTTATACATACAAATGCATTCGGTATATCAGAATATTCCGTTATTATTAAATGATCCTTTGTTTGTGGTGCTGGTATATCCTCTGTATCAACAGATTCAATCAAAATTGTATAGTCCATAACAACTTTACCATTTAACATTACCTTCATTAAATCATTGTGTCCTGGACAATCTACAAATGATATATGATTCATTAAAATACATAACTTATTACATTTGTTACATTTATGTTCAATTGACTTTGAATTATCTGATTGATAACATTCTGGTTCCTCACATGATTCACATTTATATATCTTCGCATTTGCATATCCTAATTTTATTGTAATATTTCTCTTTAATTCACTTGAATGTTTCTGTGTTGCTATGCCTGATATCTGCTTTACTAAAGAACTTTTACCCCTTGCAACATGTCCTATTGTACCAATTGTAATTGTTGGTTGTTTATCAGCCATTTATTAATCTATGTATAATTGTGTAATATAATAAATAAATTTATAGGTAAGCATGTTTATATTTATCTTTTTCAATTTTTTTTCAAAATTAAATACACAAAAAATAAAAATTGAAAAAGATAAATATAAACATGCTTAACTATAATACAATTATATATTGTAATTATATAAATATGACTGAATCTTTAAAAAATAATACAGATCTTATATCAGAATATATTAATAAATTAGTTGAAACATTAGATATGCGTAGAGATTTAGGCTGTTTTGATAATATATTATATAAACATTATGATCCTGAATATTTTAATTCATCATATCCATGTAGTGAACATCAAAAATGTACATCTAAATTAGATATTTTACCAAAATCAATTGAAAAATCATTATGTGATGGATGGGATTATGTTCATGATTGTATTTATATTGATTTAGATCCAATTGATCATCATATAAAACATTGCAAATTTATACCAACATTTAGTTATGATTTATATTTAGAAATTATTAAAAAATTTAATAATAATCATGAAACTATTAGACATATTTGGTTAAGTGCATATAGGGCTGTTTTTGAATATGATTTTGAGTTTGAACGTGAACACTTAAAAGAAAAATTAAATAATTTAATTAAAATAGATGATAATAATGATATTTTATTCAATATGTTAGATATTAAATATGCATCTGAATATAGAAATTTTTGTGAATATTTTCATGATTTAGAATTAATCAAAATAGAAAAACAAAAGCAAAAATATATTAAAGAAAAAGAATTAGAAAATATACAGAGGGTAAAAAAAATAGAAAAAATATTAACTGAAGAATTGTTAGGTAATGAAGATAATAAAATGTATTTAATTGATAACAAATTTATAAATAAATTAGCTAATCTAATTGTATAGGAACTGTTTAATCTTTTTTACTAGTGAAAAAAATATTAAAGTTCCAATTTAAACAGTAAAATTAAACCTTATTTTGTTTTATCATTTCAAATACTCTTACAAATTCATCCTCTTTAATTTGATTAAATAATAAACTAGTATCTTCAAAAGAAAATTCTATTTCCCCTTTTTGTGGTAAATTTAATAATGCATTATCCGAATTTTTATTATTAAATAATTGTTTTATTCTTTTTGATTTATTTGGCATTATAGGCTCAGCTAATTCTCCAACTATCCATGCTATAAATAATGCATTTCCCATTATAATTTCGTTTTTATCCGGTTCCAATTTACATATATTATAAATTTGTTTCTCATTAATATATAAATTTCCTAATTCTGCCATTCTATTAAATCGTCTAATCCCTTCATGATAATTATAAAGTGTAAATTCATTTATATATTCTTTTATAATATTCTCTATTAATTTGTAATTTTCATCATCTAATTCATATTTCAATACCCCTTTTTTTTCTCCTTTTACATAGAACATTGTCGTCATTGCTATTAATCTATTTATAAAATTTCCAACTTTTTGTGCTAATTCACCTTTTATTATAGTTGAAAAATCTTTCCATGAAAATGATGAATCTGATGATACTGGTCTTATTTTCATTAAATAATATCTCCAATAATCCTCATCTATATTCAATTCCTTTGATAATTTTGCAACTTCATCTCCAAATACCCCTATATTTTTACTCTTTGAAAATTTCTGTCCACTATGATTTAAGTATTCCGTACATGATAGATCCGTTAATAAGGGAAATAGTTTTGATCCTAATAGTGTTGCTGGAAATATAATAGTATGAAATGGTACATTATCTTTTGCCATAAACTGTATCCATTTCCCTTTTAACCATTCATTCCAATCTTCCCTTCCATGTTTTAAAATTGATAAATATCCTATTGGTGCATCAAACCATACATAAAATACTTTTTTTTTATATTCTTCTCCCATAATATCAGGTACTGGTGTTCCCCATTTTAAATTTCTTGTTATACATCTACTTTCTAATCCCATTTTCATCCAGGTTTCTGTAATACTTCTAGCATTATTTGTTAAAAATGTTTTTTTCTCATCTAAAACTGTATCTCTTATATCCTTTTCAAAATCACCTAATTTAATATATAAATGTTTTGTCTTTATTTTAATAGGTATTTTATTACATAAACTACACCATATTTCTTTTATTTTATCCCCTTCAATTAAATTTCCACATTTATCACATTGATCACCATTTGCAATTCCATCACATCCTTTATGATAACATTTTGCTATAATATATCTATCTGCTAAATGTATATCACAATTTGTACATTTATATTCTTCAATCTCCTTCTCTTCAATATGTCCATTTTCTAATAGATTTAAAAATATCTGTTGTGATAATTCTGTTTGTGTTGTTGTAGTAGTTCTACCAAAAACATCAAATGATATGTTAAACCAATTATAAACCTCTTTATGAAGCTTATGATATTTATCACAAATTTCCTGACATGTAAGCTTCTCCTGTAAAGCCTTCACTTCTGTTGTTGTACCATATTCATCTGTACCACATAAATATAATACTTTCTTACCCATTTTCCTATTAAATCTGGCACATAAATCGCCACTTAATACCGATCCTACTATATTGCCTAAATGTGGTACATTATTTACATAGGGTAATGCACTTGTTATAAATATTGTATCATCCATTATTAATCTATGTATATGTTATAAATAAATAGTATTTTATAGTATTGTCTTATTATTTCTTTTTCAATATTTTTTTATTTTATAAATATTGGTATATATCTTTTAGAATATTCAGTTTGATCAATAAATAAGTGTTGTATATAATTACGATCTAATTGTCTTTTGTTATTTTCATTTTCTCTATGTTTTTGTGATAATATATTATATTCCATTAAATATTCTTGATATCCATTTAATGGTTGTATTTTATTTAAATATCTTGAAATAATTTCATAACTATCATCATATCTAATATTATGATGTCTTGCAAATTTATTTAATAATTTTCTATATATTAATAAGTCATCATCTGAAACTTTAAAATAATATTTCATAGGATTATCTCTATAATTGATACATTCATTTATTAATGATGATATTTCTTCATTTGTTATATCAATTTTCAAATATCCTCTTATTTTTTCCATTATAAATTGTTGTTGTCTATTAAATTCTGTTTCCTTCTCTTTTAATTTTAATATTTCAAGTTGTTTTTCTGATTTAATTTTTATCTCTTCTAATTGTTTTTCTGTTAAATTTTTTAATTCATTTATCTGTGTTTTCTCTTTTAAAAATTCTACTTGTTGTTTTAATAGTAAATTTTCAATTAATATTGTTTGTTCTGTTTGCATTATTGTTTTATTTTTATTATTTATAATAATTAACATTATATATTTATAAATCAATTTTTTTTATTTTTCTTAACATTTTTTTCATATACTTTTAATTGTTCAACAAAATTAGAATTAGGATTAATTATCGAACGTTTTTGATGTAAAAAATTATATGCTAATTCATATGTTTTCATTTCAGTATACCTCATTAAATATGCTATTAATATACTTGCACTACGTGATATTCCTGCTGCACAATGTATAAGGATCTTATTATCAGGTTTATTATTTATTATTGAATCTATATTTTCTGTTATCTTATCTAATTTTTCTAAAATATTTTCATCATATGTATCATTTATTTTAATATGTGTATATATAAATTCATCAGGAAATTTACATATTAGTTCACTTCCAACAACAATTATATGTGTAATACCAAGTTCTTTCATTTTATTACTAGTATTTGCAGATTGTATTGATCCAATATAAATTTGTTCAATTACTAAATCAGGTGCAATATATAATTCATTTGTACGTAAACTATCAAAACACACTATACATATATTAAAATATCCATTATTTATTGAAATTTTATCTATTAAAAATTTGTCTTTACAAATAATACATTTTATTTTAAAATCCATAATATCAATTTTAATTAAAAATATTATATGGTATAATTTATTACATATAATTTCAATATTTTTATTTATTTCACAATTATATATATGATACAAATTGAATTTTGGAATGGTTTAACATCTTCTAATAAAAAATATGAAAAATATAATTATCTTGTCACAACAAAACATAATCCAAATTTATGGACAAATATAGGAATTGAAGATAAACCGTGGAGAAATGTTTATAAAAAGGCTATTGAATATTTAGAAGAATGGAAATCTAATAAAATTAATAATACTGAATTTTTACATTCTTTAAGATTTGTTGCTTATGGTTACAGTGAAGATGGTAATCATAAGAGAGAATTTATAAATACTGATGTTATTTGGCCCGGAAATTTAACAACAAAACATAAACCAAGATTAGTTGTTAAAAATATAAATGAAAATATTACAATTGATTTCTATTTTGATAATCAAGTTTGCAATGATCCTACTGAAAATTTCTGGAAAACTAATGTTACAAATACAACGGACTTCTATTGGCCTTTATAGGGATTATTCAAAAAATCGTAATAAACTATATGGTATATCTTTTAAATTCGTAAATACTTCTCTATTCTTATCAATACACTGTTTTTTTATCTCCTCTTCAATCGATTTTATTTCTTCCATTCTTTCATTTTTGTCTTTTATTAAAAATAAAAATTCCTTATTTAATTGAACATTTAAAATTCTTTTATATCCTGTAAGTTTATTTAAATATTCACTTTCTATATATCTTTCTAATGTTGATCTCAAAGAAAATTCATCTCTATTACTATCATCTATATAGTCCTTTAGTATTGAATCATTTTCTTTGTACTGTAAATTTAATCTATTTAAATTCTCTTTTAATTCTTCTATTTTTTTTTCTTTTATATTATTTAATATTTTATTATTTGATCTTAATTTCTCTATTTCCTCTTTAGTCTTATATTTCTTTAATGCTCTATTCTCTACATCTTTAATACTATATACATGTGTAAATTTTCCATACTGATTTCTTATCTTGTTGTGTGGTACTGTTTTTAATTCTTCACTTGTTAAAAAAAATTGCTTTTTTGCTTCTGTATTGTTGATTTTGTTTGACTTGTCTTTATAACATTTGTTACAAAAATATAGTTCGGTTATATCGTCCTTATTTATATTCTCATTTTCTACCTCCCTATCACAAATATAACAATTATTATTTTCCATATAAAATAAAATATATAAAAAAATTTTTCCAAATATAACGTGAGTAAATTTTTAATTTTTCTTTGTATAAATATATATAGATAATGTCAGATCTTAATGAAGAAAATAGATTGAATTTATTGTTAGGCGATGAACAAGAAGGCGGAAAAAGAAAGAGAGTCGCTAAAAAGGCCAGCAAGAAAAGTAGTAAGCGTGGTTCTAAATCAATGAAAGGCGGTGCTAAAAAGCGTGCAAGTAAAAAGAGCTCATCTAAAAAAGCAAGTAAAAAATCATCTCGCAAACAGAGTGGTGGTAAAAAACGCGCAAGTAAAAAAGGAAGCGCTAAAAAGGCAAGCAAAAAATCATCTCGCAAACAGAGTGGTGGTAAAAAACGCGCATCAAAAAAATCAAGCTCTAAAAAAGTAAGTAAAAAATCATCTCGCAAACAGAGTGGTGGTAAGAAACGCAGATCTAGCTCTAAAAAAGCAAGTAAAAAATCATCTCGCAAACAGAGTGGTGGTAAAAAACGCGCAAGCAAAAAAGGAAGCTCTAAAAAAGCAAGTAAAAAATCATCTCGCAAACAGAGTGGTGGTAAAAAACGCGCAAGCAAAAAAGGAAGCGCTAAAAAGGCAAGCAAAAAATCATCTCGTAAACAGAGTGGTGGTAAAAAACGCGCAAGCAAAAAAGGAAGCGCTAAAAAGGCAAGCAAAAAATCATCTCGCAAACAGAGTGGTGGTAAAAAACGCAGATCTAGCAAAAAATCATCAAAAAAGGGATCAAAATAAACTAATTTTTATTAAATCATTATAAAATGGGGATTCGAATGTAATAGGAATCAAAAATAATATAATTATCCGATAGTTATATACATTTGTTTCATTTTTACATTTCTTTCAAATTTTAAATAAATAAAAATTAATTTTTCTTTTTTGGTATACATTCAATAGTTTTGTTTTTATTATTGTTAAGATAATTATCAATAAAATATTCCCATTTTTCTCTTTTAATATTATCTTTCATAGTTCCATTATTATATAATGATTGTTGTTTTTCAATATATTGTCCTAACCTTTTTTCTTCTATATTTTTTGATCTACGTTGTGGACGTTTATTATTATTAATAATAAATTTTATAGCTTCTTTATAATTATCTTTCCATATTTCATCATGTGTTTTAAAATAGATATGATATTTATCAATAATATATTTCCATTTTTTTTCTTTTTCTTGATCCTTCATATTATTAGTATTATATAATGATTGTTGACGATCAATCCATTTTCCAAGATATTGTTCATTTATATCATCTGTATCTCTATTTGGACGACGTTTATTATCAATAATAAATTTTATAACTTCATTATAAGTATCATACCATAATTCATTATCTGTTCTAAAATATTTATAGTATTTTTTAATAAATTCTTCCCAAATTTTTTTTCTTTTATTATCGTTCATTCCTTGCGAATTATTTTTATAATGATATTGTTGTTTATTTATCCATTTTGCTAAATTATTTTCCTTTTCATTTTTAGATGATCTTAATGGCCTTCTTTTATTTTCTTCAAAAAACTTTACTAGTTCATTATAATTATCATTCCAAATATCCTTTTTTGATTTTAATAATTCATAATATTTTTTATTCAATTCATCCCATTTCCCTCTATTTTCTTTTATATTATAAACATTACCTTTTTTCTTTTTATAATTCTTTTGTTGTGTTAAAATCCATATACCTAATCTCCTTTCACTCCAATCATCTGCATAAAATACAGGTTTTCTTTCATACTTCTCCATAAACTCAACAACCTTACCATACATTTCCATCCAACCAATTATAATATATTCCTTCACATCCATTAAATAATCCTTAACTTTACCAACATCAATATCATCAACTATCATTTTCTTTCTATCGCCCAATACAATAGTTTCCAAACAGATTTTTTCTTTAAAATCAGAATCATATTCTTTGATTCCACTTGAAGTTTCTAATATCTCATCATACTCATCACACCAAATATAAACATATCCGATTTTATTGACATTATCTTTATCTTTTCTCAAACATCGACACATTCGTTGTATTGTTCTAATTTTGCTTTTACTTGAATATGTTATATAAATACAATCACATTTAGGTATATCAATACATTCATCCAATATTTGAACTGATAATAATATTGCAGGTTTATCAGAATCATTAAATTTTTGCAATTTTAAATCTCTTTTCTTTTGTGAATCTTCTGATGTTATTGTATTAACATTCAATTCTATTGCATAAAACTCATCCAACTTTTTTAATGCTTTTTTAAATAGATCGGTTTCATTTATATCTTTACAATACACAATACATTTTTTTCTACCATGATACAGCTTACATTTCATTAGAAACATACATTTTGCTTTTATACTATCATCAATATCATTTATTCCAATCTCTTTGTTAACTAATTTAATTAAATTCTTTTTATTTTCACTTATTGAAGGTAAATATATTTTATAATCACATATATATTTCTTTTCTATTGCTTCCTTAAAATCCATCTTTGAAGCAATACCGCCAAATATATCATCATCACACTCATCATTATCATCTTCTAATTCATAAACTCTTGGAGTTGCTGATTGAAACAGAATTTTTATATTAGACTTTAATAGTTTATAAAACTCATCATTTTCATCAGTAACATTAGATTTGCTCAAATTATGAAATTCATCAATAATAACAATACAATTATCTAATAACTTTACAAATTGATTAACAATATCGACCGATCTAAATGTACTACTAAATAGTAATTTTTTATGTTTATTCTTTTTGATTATCTGTTTAATTTCTTTAATATCTCTTATACCATCAGAATCGACCAATACAGTTTCATAATCTTTATTGTATTCTTTAAATCTTGTTATATTTTGTTCAGCAAATTGTCTCAATGGACTTAATATAATAACATTATCATAATTATTAGCAAAATAACAACCTGTTAATGTTTTTCCTGTTCCACAAGGCAGATTCAATATTCCTCTTTTTTTTGTTTCAAACCAATTATTCAATTCATTTATTGCTTTAGTTTGATAATCATATAGTTGAATCTTTTTATTTTTTACTTCTATAATATCATCTTTTAATTCTTCTTTAATATATTGAATATTTTTAGCAACAGCATTTTCTCTAATATGTATTGACAATTTTGAAGTGTAAAATACTTTTCCTAATTTATCTGGATGATTTGCCATTCTGAAGAAAAATCCTGCTAAATCTTCAATTCTAATTCCTTTATTATAACCATTTTTACATTGTACAAATATATATTCATTATCTTTTATTTCCAATATATCAATACCAATATCTAATAATGGATTTGTATTTTCTTTTGGATTTTGTATAAATTTCTTTCTTTTTAGTCTGTGTTTATTTAAATCATGAATTAAATCTGATTCTATTAAATCTTTTTCTGGAATGTTATACCAGAGATAAGCTATATTAATATTATTTAATATATTATGTATATATATTTCGTATTTATCGCCTTTTTCCTTGTTCATAAAGATATTAAAATATAATAGTATTGTATTATCTAAGTAGGATAATATTCAATTTTTTATAAATTAAAAAGTTGAATATATAAATATATTAATAATGTTATAATATTAAACATTATTATTCTTAAATATGGCATCTATTGAGTTTGATCCTCTTTTAAATAACCATATATTTACAAAAGAAAATGGAGAAATAATATTTATACCATTTGGATCAAAAATTGTTATTAAAGATGATATGTTTGATGGAACTGTAAATATTATGATGCTATATTATCCAAAATCAGATAAAATAATTCAATTAAGATCAAATGGAAAATACCTATTTAAGGATAGTTATGAGGAAATATATATTACAAAAAATGAAAGAAAAATTTTAAATAATTTTTTAAAAGATAAAGAAACAAAAGCTTTAATTAATTTATTAAGAAATATTGAAAATTAAATTTATTGATAAGTCCATTATAATAATATATAAAAATTGTGTTGTATAAGGTTATAGTCTTTTTTAGTAAATAATATGATATCAATTTCATATAATTTTAAAAAAGGTTGTGATACTATTACTACAAAAAGAGGAAATAAAATAGTTAATATTGATATACCTTATTATCGCGCAGTTTATTATATTGAAAAAATACATAATCCAAATTCTTTAGGATTATTATCATTCAATATGATATATCCAGACTATTATTATTTTGAATGTTATCAAGATGATGGATCTGTCATGCGTATGATAATACGTGAAGCAGATTGGGAAGATAATATTATTATATTGTCAAAAAATGAAGTAGATACATATAATAGATATATTACTAAAAGAAACAGATATATTGCTAAAAGAAATAATGAACAACCTACATATATAACTATATCGGATTTATTTTTTAATTGTGCAATTAATGTTTTAAAATATTTTCTATAATTTTATTTATAAATTAAATTACTTTCCAAAATCTATCTAGTTCTGATTCTGTTTCAATCAAATAAATAATACAATCTCTTGGCACATCATCAGAAATCAATAATGTATTAATTTCATTAAGTATTAAAATATTTTGTTCTTTTGCTTCATAATATTTAGCTAACATTTCAACATCAATAATTAATCCTGCTTCATACTTAAGTCTAGTAAAATCATTTGTAATACCATGACTCATCCTATCTCTAATACTTTTAAATTTATCAGATATTACAAAATATCCATTTACCTTTTCAACTGCTGTTATTGCATGGATATGGCGATCAAATTTACAAATTGATCCTGTTATAATAGGATTTACAACAGTAGAATCATCTACCATATAACGTTTTCGTTGTGTATTTGTTTGTATATTATGATAAATATTATGAGCAATTTTAGTTTGTGTAAAATGTATAGCATATTTTGGAAACATTAAATCACTTGATAATAAAGTGTGTGTTACTCTAGGATCATAATTTAAATCATAAATACCTTGAATGGCATAAATATATAATACATCTTTTTGTAATACAGGATATTTATCACATATTGATATATAATCTTTTTTATATGATCCAATACGTTTTGATTCTCCTTGAGATTTAATTGCATCAATAATTATATTTTCAATTATTATTGGGGAATCAAATTTTTCAATTAAATTTTTAAAAAATGAAAATTGATGTATTCCATTTGATTCCTTAATTTTCATATAATTAATAAATCCAGTAATAAGAGTTTGTATAGTTATCATTTGATTATTTGAAATATTCATTCTACTTAATATTCTCATAACAACAACTAAATCCTCCAATAGGCCAGCAGTATACCCAATATTCATCCAATTTTTTGGCAATTTAATATATCTAGAATTATTTTCCCCGTGTTTTCTAAGAAATAAATATATTGATTTTACTACATCAGTATATGATTCATCAAGTATTCTAATATCAGAAGATATAACCTTAGCACTTTCAATAGTCCATAGTTCATTAATTAATTTTTCAGTAATTTGTTTATTAGTATTTAGAATATATGTACTTTTAACTGATTTTGAAATAAAAAGTTTTTTTTTTGCATTTTTAATAGATTCTTGCTCTAATTTTGAATTAAGTTCTAATCTTTTTAATTCAGCATCACACAAATCTACATTTTTTTGCAATTCTTCTAATCCTCTTTGATATGTTAATTCAATATCATACAATAAAGTAGGGTTTATTACATATGACATTTTTATATTTAAATATTTTAGTGATATTAAAACTATTTCAATATGTATAAATATTCAATTTTTATTTTTAATAAATTAAATGTATTTCCATTTTATAACTTCTACAACATGATTTTTATCCCAACCATTATTTTCTTTAATTGATAAATGATTAAACATATACCAATGATCTGTTGTTATATCTTTTGCTTTATATTGATAAAATCCTTCACTTGGCACAACTACTTTAAATGCTCCATTTTTATTATATGTTGTATCAATTTGAACAGGTTCTTGCCAATTATCCCATGATCCAAAAACATAAATATCATTTAAATTTCTTACTGTATATGGAGGTACTATATGTGGACAATATAAATGTTGATCAGTTTTATATTCATGTCTTCTAAATCCTGTTGTTAAATGTAAATTTGATATTTTTAATATTAATTGTTTTTCATCATATTCTTCTCCCATACATAACAATCCTGATTTTGTTGTTCCATCTTTATTCCAATCAGTTCTAGTATGTTTTGGAAGATGTTCAACTGTATCATTCATCCATTCTACTATTATTTTTGGAATTTCTCGATATTGTGACATTAATATATGATTTTATATATATTAATAAATAAATGGTTACAGTTTAAAAATCAATTTTTTATTTCTTTTGATTATTTTGCTGTTTAATTTGGATTTTTAATACTTTTATTCAAAATTTTTAATAAAATTTTGAATAAAATACTAAAACCAGAATTAAATACGCAAAAATAGGGAATTTAATTTAGAATCCTTAAAGATTCTAAATTAATTTCCCTATATTTATACATTCTCTACAATACGGTTGATATCCATCTTTTGTATCTGATTTTTTATTAAATGATGATATTAATTTTGTATTGTTGCATTTTTTACATTCGTTATCTGTTATAAATTCTCTTATTTTTTCACGCTGTTCGGTCATTGTAATAGAACGTTTTTTATGACTCTCTGTTTTATCTATTTTTTTTCTTTTAAGAGTTTCAGATATTTTTTGTCTTGTTTCATCTGATCTTTTATTTGCACATGTTGGACACCATGCACCTGCAATAATATTACGACATTTTGTATTCCATTCATGATTTTTAGGACAAATAAGTTTTATTCTTGATTTTTTAGTTAAGAAATCTGAATCAATAACAATACCTTTTTTTTCTGATACTATTTTATTAACACTTTCGTAAATTTTAAATAGTTTAAAACAATTATTAAATTTAAATGTATTTAATTTATCTTTATTGACATCATAACCAAATTTAATTAATTGATCATAAATATATTGTGGAATATTGTTGTAATTGACTGTATATGGTATTGTTATAAAATTTATGCCTAATTTTGCACATTTAAATTTTTTATATCCATCATATAAAATTCTTTTAGTATATTCAGAAAAAGTTCTATGAAAAAATGGTATGTATTTATAATGTTGTTCACCATTCGTTTCTATTGCAAGTTTTAATTCTTCATTATAGTGATCTATCTCTAAATATGTATCTTCTAAAGTTAAAAGCCATTCTGGCCGTATCTTTATAAATTGTTTATCAAATAAATGCTCTAAAAAATCTTGTACAATACTTTCAGCAGTACTTAAATTACATTTAGGACACCATCTGCATTTTTTAAGATTATTAGGATTAATATCAAATTCATGTTTCATAATACATTGGACTTTCAATTTAGTATGGGCCGTTTTATAATCTTCAATATTTGATAAACATATACCTCCTTTTTCTTCTACTATATTTTTAAATTCAGAAAAATATTTTTGAATTCTTTCTTTCTGATTTGCAGACATTTTTATTAAAAAAATATATTATATATTATTATATTTAGTATATCTTTTTATATATAAATCAATTTTTACCGTATAACTTTTTTTTACTTTTTTCAATATATACTTCCTCTATTTTTTTTATTTTAGTATCAAGATTAAATAATCTTTTTAATTGTATTGTCATATATAAAAAATGCATATTAATTTTATCGTTTGTTATTATTTCAATATCTTTTAAATATTCTGAAATTTTATAGGTAATATTAAATTGAATATTTTGTTTTAATTTTTTTAGTGTTGATATTAATGATATAAATAATTTGTCAGGTGCATCTTCAGTTATAGTTGTATTATCACTATCTTCATTTAAATTTTTTAGACAATCTCTAAATTTTTTTGCTGATTCTTTAGCTTTATTATCTGGTAAGGATTTTGAAACATAAAAATATTTAGTAATTTCAGTACCATATAATTTTATACTTGCTATATATTTTGTAACTCCATTTATACATTCTATTTTTATCCCTGTATCTTCATTATTAGTTTTTCTATTACCATTATTTATTGTATGATCGCATAATCTTAAATTTATTAATCTATTATCTAAAGGATTATTATTAATATGATCAACCATACTGAATCCTGTTATTAGATTATGAAATCCTTTATTTTTATCTCCTATATTAGTTGCTGCATATATATCACCATCTTTACCAGAACTAGTACAGAATAATGATATTTTTTGTATTAATGGTAAAAATACTAAATCTGTTTTCATTATTTTATTCTTTGTAATCTGTACCTCTATTGTGTCATTATCTATAATTCTAATCATATTTTTTGTTTCTCCTAACATATATGATATATTATATTGCCACATTATTGCATTATTATATGTCTTTTCTCTACCCCCATATTGAGTAAATGAAAATGTTTTAGTATGTTGTTTATTTTCACTGTCATTTATTCTTACAGTAAAGATATTTTCATTTTTTCTCTGAAACACAGAACCAGCTGGTTTTCCTAATAACCATTTATTTTTGGGTAATAATTCAAAATATTTTTGATTAAAATATTCTCCTTGTAAATTATTATACTGTTCTTTATTTTTGACAATATTATCTTTATTTTCAATTGATCCAAATTCTTTTAAATTATTTGAACGTAAATTTAAAGTATTTCCATCTCTATATTCTACTATTTTATAAGATGTTATTAAAGTTACGAAGGCCTTTGTATTTTTTTTATCTTGAAACATTACATAATGTCTATTACCGTTTTTTTGTTTTTTAGTTTTTATATTTATAGAAAATTTTTCTACTTGGTTTAAAAATTTAGCATCTGTAAAAAATGTATAATCTTGTGTAGCTTTTACCTCTATTGTATCTTTATCAATATATCTTAACATATTTCTTGTAAGACCTAATTTGTCTGATTCATTTTTCATAAATTTCATAGCATCATTATATGCTTGTTCTTTATTTCCATTAAATGGAAATGTTTTATTTATTTGTCCTCTATCTGGTGGTGATAATGTAATTTGATAGTAAGTTTTAAATTCTTTTAAAGAACCTCTTGGTTTTCCCATTTTCCATTCAGTTGGATAAATTTCCATTTCTATTTGATATAATAATATAATAAAGATATTTCTTTAAGTATATTGGAATTCAATATTTATAAATAAAAAAAAGGAGGTCTATAGACCCCCACGCAAACGAAGAACCAAATGAAGCGTTGATTCCTTCTGAATGTTATAATCCGAAAGCGTCTTATCATCCTCCAGCTGCTTGCCAGAGAAGATCAAACGCTGCTGGTCAAGGGGGATACCCTCCTTGTCAGCGATCTTCTGCTTAACGTTATTAATAGTGTCACCTGGTGCTACATCAAGTGTGATTGTCTTGCCTGTAAGCGTTTTGACGAAAATTTGCATACCTGACATCTTTGTATTACTTACTTTTTATCATAACTTAAGCACCCCCTTCAAAACATATTAAATTCAATTTTTTTTATTTTAATAATACATAAAAATTTGAACAATATACCTCATATTAGCTTTATTATATAATAATATATACATAACAATATACATATATCATAATGTCATCCAATACATTTCATAATCCATTTGACAACCAAACAGAGGATACACCATATGAAATAATCAAAATGATAATTATGTTTCCAATAGCAATTATTAGAATGATTTTATTCTTTACAGTATTAATATTGGCAAATCTAATTTTAATTTTAATAATTGGAAATCATAAATGGGAAGATGAAAATGGTCAAATACAAGATATCGCTGATTGGCAGAGAGTATTAATATATATTCCACAATTTCTTTCAAGATTGTCTCTTTTCATTTTAGGATATTATTTGATTTCTGAATGCTATTATGGTAGTGAATATATATTTTCTAGTCCATATCCGTCTTATTTGGAAAGAAAAGATGGTGCAAAAATTATTGTTGCAAATCATGTTTCTATAATTGATGGACTATATATGTTTTCAAAAAGTTATTTTGGAATTGTTGCTAAAGCAGGACACAAAACAATGCCTTTGATAGGATTAACTCTATCTGCATTAAATTCAATTTGGGTACCAACAACTCCTGAAGAAAAGAAAAAATTACCTGATTGTAAAACACAAATTAAGAAGAGAATTAATTCAAAATATCCTCTTATGATTTTTCCAGAGGGAATGACAAAAGATCCTAATTCTATTTTTATCTTCCAAAAGGGGGCTTTTGAACCATTGCAACCAGTACAGCCTGTTGTATTGAAATATAAATATCAACATTTGGATCCATCATGGACATTCAATATGTCATCATCCTTATTTCTCATATATCGATTATGTTGTCAATTTTATAATAATCTTTCTGTTGATTATTTACCAATAATTGAACCAAAAAATAAAACAGTTGAAGAATTTACTGAATTTGTTAGATATGAGATAGCATATCATGGAAAATTTAAAGTTTATAATGTATCAAACTATGATACGTATATGTATGGATCTTTAAGAAAGAAGTCTATTGATTTGGGATTATATTATACACAATTTATATGTGATGCACGCCCTTGGTATTATGCAAAAAATGAATATTTTCCTAATATACAAACATTATGCAAACTATCAGGATATGATAATAAAAAAATTGGTGAATTTATTGAAATATTTTACAATACAGATTCAAATAAAGATGGTAAATTGTCTTATTTAGAATTCAATAAATTTTGTACTGAAACAGATAATAATAATATAATATTGAATTTGGTTGATAATAATAAAACTTTTAGTTTTCTTGATTTTATTAAATTAGTTAATAAAAAAAGTAATTAAACATTAATTGATATTTTATTTATAAAATTTAAAATACAATTCATAGAACTGCCAATTTTTTTTATCAATAATCCTATTTTTTCTCTATTTGTTCCACCAACTCTTGCAATATTACTATTTATTAATATATTTAATTCAAAGTTATCATAAAATATATTTACTGATAAATATGATTCACATAAACACAATGTTTTATTTAAAAATTGTTTCCTAAAATTATTTCCATTTCCATCATCATTATTTCCTATACAATCCATAATTTCTCCATCCGATTTAGAATTTACTTTAAATTTCATATCAAATTGATTATCTAAATCAAAATTAATTTTTTTTATAATTTTTCCTTTAAATTCTTCACCTGATATAGCTTCTAACATTTTTACTAATATTTCATCACCAAATGAATATTCTGATTCACTATTTGATATTTCATTTCTTAATTCAGTTAAAAGCTTTGGTATTTTACTTAAAGCTGACTTAGCATCATTTATATCTATATTTGCACTATTTAAACTATTTGATGATTTATATGATTGATATTCTGTTTGCATTTTTATTTAATATAGATAATATAATTAATCTTTAAAATTAGGAAAAAAATTAATCAATTTTTTCAATAATTAAAAAAATAATTCTAAATGAATATTAATATAGATGAATTCTTCTGATACGAATAAATATTTTATTGTTGACAAAGCATACATGAAAATGTTAGGAGAAGCAATATTATATAGTTCAATCCAGTTTTCAATTGGTTCTGTTCAAATGAGCTCTACTTTTTCAGTTAAAAACTTCTCTAAAGATCAAGAAACTTTAGATAATGCATCTGCTGCATTAGCAGAATATATGGTAATTGGAACATTTTGGACATTAGGTGTATCAATGTTATTATATTCAAATTATGGTGCAATGGGTGCTATATTGGGATTTATATGTAATTTATTAATTATGATTTGGATTTATTATTCTTATCAAATGGCTTTTAAAAATGCAACTCAAAAATATAATTTAAACCATCCTGATCTATTTTAATAATCTAAAATTAATTATTTTACTATTTAATTTGAAACTTCAATATTAAAAAAATATTGAAAACTATTCAATTTGTATTTATTATGTATTACTTTAAATAATAAACAAGAATGTCTGATATAAAACTATATATACTTGTCAATACTGATTTAAATATGAGTTCTGGTAAAATTGGAGCTCAAACAGCTCATTCTGCGTGTAAAGTTGTAGAATATCTTACTACAAATTCAACTGATACATATAATATGTGGAAATTATCAGGCCATGCAAAAATAGTATTAGGATGTAATTCAAAAACATTAAGAGAATTAATATCAAAATATAATGATAAAACTAAAGAAATATGGTGTGAATTTACATTAGATGCAGGGAGAACTGAAATAGAACCTGGAAGTTTAACAACTATTGCATTTTGTCCAATTAAAAAAGATTCAGTTCCTAAAATTATAAAATCTCTAAAAACATTAAAAGATAATAATACTTTATTACCTATTAAATTTTGTAATACTTCAGCTCCATCATTTATTGTTGCAGAATGTAGTATTGGACAAAAAAAATCCGGAGTTGATAAAGGTGGCAAGTTAATATATGATTATCTAAAATCTTTAGATCCTATTATGTTTGAATATTTTACTTTACATACAGTAGCAAAAGAAAATTTCGAATCAACTGGTTATTTTGATGTTGAAAAATATGTAAGACATGAAGAATTGCTTAATAGAATTCCTATTACATTAGGTGGTGATCATTCTATAGGTTTATCAACAGTAAGTGCATCTTTAAATGTACATAATGACGATTTTCTTCTTGTTTGGATTGATGCACACGGTGATGTTAATACAAATGAATCAAGTTTATCAGGTAATACACATGGTATGCCGGTAGCTGGTTTATTAGGATTAATGAAAAATGATTTATCTAATAATATATTAAAACCTGAAAACATTATATATTACGGTATTCGAGATCTTGATAAATTTGAGGAAGATTTTATAAGAGATAATAAAATAGAAATAGCAAAAACAGTAGAAGAAGTTATTAAAAAAATCAGCAATTATAAAAAAATTCATATAAGCTTTGATGTAGATGCTATTGATCCTAAATATTTTCCTAGTACAGGAACAAGAGTAGATAATGGTATTTCTCCTAAAGATGTTTCAACAATTTTACAAAATTGTACAGGAAAAACTATAGCATTAGATATTGTAGAATTTAATCCTGAAATAGAACCTGATAAAATTAATGATTGTTTAAATGTATTAGAAGAAATTTTATTTATTGATTAAACAATTAAACAATTAAACAATTAAACAATTAAACAATTAAACAATTAAACAATTAAACAATTAAACAATTAAACAATTAAACAATTAAACA
>Ga0114963_10000753_pt1 | contig 21990 bp, 23 predicted proteins | sample C_131016_EF_Meta_FD_87019 | JGI IMG/M metagenome (GOLD analysis project Ga0114963, IMG submission 87019) | Freshwater microbial communities from Lake Croche, Canada to study carbon cycling - C_131016_EF_MetaG | ecosystem: Environmental > Aquatic > Freshwater > Lake | place: Lake Croche, Canada...
AGGATTGTAGGTGTGTCCATTCTTTCCTAGTCTAGGTCGTTGACATGGGTAGCCTTCAATGTCTAGTCTATACTTAAATTCCTGCATTTTTGGTAATGTAAATTCTATGTTTTTGAGGGTCGTAGTTGGTTTTCAAATAGTCTACGGTCTCCTCCATTGTTTCAAATGAAACGTTTTCAATCAAGGTTTGCTTGTTGTCAAAAATTTTGAGTGTGTACATAGCTATAAAAAAAGACCCCCGCTAAAAAACGGGGGTGAAAAAAACTTCGTCAACAACCGTTGGAGGGGTAAACTGACGATATGTAAGCTATTTTACTAGCCCACATAGATTTTTCACATCCAGAATCTCCAAGAAGGAGTTTCTCCAGATGCGGTTGTATTGGTTGATTGGGCATTTGTATCTGCTTGACCTCCATTAGCCATAGCTGGGTTAGCCTTTGAAGCTTCATCTTCTTTGGCTTTCTTTTCAGCTACATAGCTATTAAGGTCTTGAACAATGCCTTGGTCAAGAGCGTTCAGCTTGTTTTCAAGCGTTTGCTCTTCATTGCTTTCTTCCTCGGCTTGTTCGTATTCTGCATACAACTTATCGTACTGTCCAATTTTGGCTTGGATTTTTTCAGGGAGTTCGCTAATGTTGATGGTATGCTCATCAATCATATCTTCCCACAAAACTGATGGTGAATCTGACATGGTATTAACTATTTAGTTGTTTTTCGACTTGTGACTTCTTAGACATGAGCTGTGCAAACTCATTTTGTGCTGTTTTGTTACCCTTATCAGCATGGTCTGCAAGCGTGGTCAAATATAGCATGTAATCCTTATTGAGCCTCTTATTTTTGTAAGCATCGTGTGAAAGAACGTTTATATCTTTCATTCTATTGGTCTTCAATTGAAGCTCGATAGGTACTCCATTTTGCTCAATGATAAAGTGATATGCTCTATAACCATCTTTAGGGTCAGCATAGTAGTCATCAAAATCGATAACTTTTCCATACAAACCTTTATTAGCCTTGTTTTTGAAATCCTCTAAATCTTCGTAGTCCTCGAATGAAACTGTTGTTCCAACCAAGTCTTTAAGACCTCGCTTCTCATCTAGCATTCGTGTGGAAACTAATTTGTTGAGAATGCTAAATGGTGTCTTGGTGCGACCATAGATTTTACTATCGGAAGGCGCATTTTTTTTCAACTTATCAATGAATACGCTCAAGTCTTCATCAAGGGTTTCTTTCGTTTCCAAGATGTTTTTGAACGTTTTTGAGAACTTCATTTGCTCTACGCTATCCTTATCTTCTCCCTTAAATGGATGTGGGTCATCGGCATTAGGAAGACCATCCATGTCAAAGTCGCTAAGAATACCACTATACATATCCTCATCAAATGATTTTCCTTCATCTACAATATGAACAGGAGCTTCACCACCCTTAGCGTATTTAGGCATTTTAGCCTTCTTGAATTTCGCTTCTTCGTGTAAGGTTTGGCTTTCTGTTCCGTACTTGTCTTTAAGATAAATGAATAAACCTAGCTTTTTATAGACTATTCCACTAGCATTGCCCTTTTTTTCTTTAACGAAATCACCAACCTCGATTGTACCTCCATTAGCCATTTTTCCTTGCTGTTGGCGATAAACCTTTGCTGCGACTTTATCTCCTACCTCTTTGGCTTCTTGGGCATCATACTTTTCGCCATACTCAGATTGGTACTGTTTGGGTACTGTTTTGCCTTTGTATCTTCTAGCTACCTTTTTAGAAAGCCCCTCAAAACCGATTTTACCTCCATCCTCAAAGGTGTCAGGGAATCCAGTCAAAGGGTCTATCACATTAGGATTACCAAATGGCAAAAGTCGAGCTGACGTGTATCGCTGTACAATACCGCCCAAGTCATACTTTTTCTTGAGGGAAATCAAGTATGGCTCTTTGTCATCTTTCATTTCGATTGCTTCGCCACTTAGGAATCCTTTTACATCTTCAGCCTTGATTTTTTCCTCAGAACCATCACGAAACATAAGCTTCAAGCCTCTTTTGCTAAACTTTGGTGAATCCAACTCAGCCTTCATGATTTGAAACGACATAGGCTCCTTAACGCCTAGTTGAAAGATGTAAAGGGCTTTACCTTGGAGTTTATCAATTTTTGAATCAAGCGTTCCTCCATCCTCAAAAATCATGGTTGGTGAACCTGACCAAGCACCACCAGTTAGACTTCCAGCTTGTTGAGGTGGGGCATAATTAGCTAGCACACCACCTATTCCATATTTTCTTGTCTTCTTAGCCATTGTCTTATTTTTTGTTTTTTCTAACGATGCGCTTGCCACTACGAATGATTTGGAAATCTTCCTTGTCTAGCTTACCATTATGATTCATATCGAGGTTTTTTTGCTTGCCCTTAAGCTTGCCACCTTTCGCCATTAACCCAAAGCCAATGCCATCCACATCAAGATTCCCAGCTAACGTTCCTCCTTGAGCATATTCGCTCATTCCATCAAGATAGTGAGTTACATCGCTCAAATCTTGACTAGCTCTTTCAACTTTAGCCACAACCCAAGCCTCAATGTTATTTTCTTTCTTAAGAGCATCTTGGAGTTCGCTTGCATGGTGATGAAGCTCCTTTGCTTTGGACAATACCATTTCGTAATTACCTTGAGCTATTGAACCACCATCCCCATATTTACCCTCAACAATTTTCTCAACAAATTCTTTGTACTCTAAGGGATATGTACCACGAACTTGATAATCTTGATTCATCAAAACAACTCCCTTTTTCTTTGGACTAATCATACCAACTCGAACTATGTTATATCCCATTTGAGCAGATTTGCGAATTTCTTCCACCATATTTTTAGGCATAGTCATTATTGATGTAACCGAACCTCCATCGGCATATTTTGAATTACCTTCCTTTTCGCTAATTAACTTTTCAAGAAGTTTTTTTCTTTCCGTTTCGTTTGGTTTGGTAGTATGCTTTAATTGAAATTTTAGTTCATCCAAACTCAACTCATATAAAGTTCTCGCTCCCGCTCCTTCTCCTATTTCACCACCTGCAGCAAGTTTAGGATAGCGTGTCTTCGATGGTTGATTGACATCCATGCGATTAGCACGATTCTCCCAATACTTACGACCTACTTTATTTGAGAACGTTCCATATTGATTAGAAGTTTCACCCTTCTTACGCACAATACGCTTTCCTGGTTTTACAGCTGGACGTTCCATGTCGATAGGTACAGTAGTTCTTGAGGTTGCTCGTTTGTAAACTTTCTTACCAACTTTAGCCTTGAAATTTTGCAAAATCGCTTTGGTCGAAGATGCGCTAGACGTAGACTTTTTACCACTACCCTTTGGTCTACCACGCTTTTTCGGTGCTTGACTAGGCGTTGGTGCTTTTACTGCTGTGTTTTTCTCTTTGAACTGCTGAAAAGCCTTTTCAACCCCATCCTTGAGCTTATTCTTTTGCTCATCGGTGAGGTTCAGTTTCGCGGAGTCAATGTTTACAGCAAGCTTGATTAGCTTTTGAACCTTATCGTTGCTCTTGGGTGCATACTTGTTTACGTATGCTATCTTTTCTTTAAATGAAATTGCCATGACTTGTTTTTTTTTATATATCTAAATCGTCTAAGTTAAAGTTTTGGAGGTCTTCGTCTTCAATATCGCCAATTGACTCAAGGGCTTTAATATCAGACTCTTCAATGTCTTCTAAAAAAACTTTTGAATCGTGAGATATAGAGGATGGAATAGCACTTGGTTTTGTTGCTTTACCTTTTTTGGGCTTTAATACACTAGAGTGAGGATACATGTCTTCAACCTTAGATGCTGTCAATCGAGCTTGTCTACTAATTATCTCTTTAGTTCGTTTTGACATGCTCGGTTTTTCTTCAAGATACTCATCTAAAAGTATCACGTAAACATCGAAAGTATCATTGAAATAATACACTCCACCAATGTTCTCGTCACTTGCAAGTTCAATAATTCTTTCTGCCTCACTTTTGAACTTGGTGGTCATCACCTCATACTCTTTTTCGCTAGTTTGAGTAGGAGTGACAAAAGCCGAAGAAGGTGTACTTGCTTGTTGGATAGATGCATCGTTAGCTAATGTATTTTGTTGTGTTAATCTTGATTCCAAGAAAAGTTGATATGTCTGCTGCATATTCTCCTTGTTGATTCCTATATCATCTTTAACAACAATAGAAATTGGAGTAGTTGACAAATCAAAAATGTATTCGTAGAAGTCCTTTGGAAGCCATTCTTTAAGAAGATTAACTACATCAGTGGGAGTAGCTATTTTATCTTGCAAGTCTGGTTTTACTTTACGTAAATCCTCAATATCTCTTACTAATTGTTTAGAAGTCCATTTCAAAAGAAGAAATTTGAAGTCTTCTTTCGACACTTGCCAATCTAAACAACTAAGGCAAAACGACTCTTCTATAAGATTCTTTTTTATATTCCTATTGAGGTAATCTTTTTCGATTCCATACCAATAATATCTCAAACCATAGGTAAACGATGAGATGAAATCCTCAAGAACAATATTTGGCGAAGTAAATGGATTATTTTCTGTTGAAGAAACATCTATCCTTTGATTGAAAAAAACTACACTCTCAGGAAAGCCTTCTTTACCCCAACAAAAATCAAGGCGATATTTATCATATCCTACGCTTGGCAAATTTGAAATTGAATCCTTGTAAGCAAAAATTCTCAATTGCTCTTGAAACCTAGCAAAACTTGCCGTATTAATAGTCAATTCATTCTCTTCAATATATGCCAATTTAAGAACGCTATATTCTATAATCTTTTGTTCTGCGCTTGCTATGCTTTGTTGAAGTTTTGACTCTGCTTCTACATCTTTCACCTCTTCTTGAACAGCATCATCGACCACCTCTTTGAAAGGCTCATTAAGAAGTCTGCTTTTTTCATTTTCATCAAACGTGATGTTATTAGAATCAGCATAGGCATCAAGAACCGCTAAAGCATCAGCCAACGATTGCGCTAGGTCAAGATTTGTACCTACCAAATTGTTTAGTAGTTGTGCGTTCTTTTCAATATAGTCTTTAACTATGCTCATATCAATTGGATATTTGGGTTGCTAAGACTAATTGGTGTATAGTCTTTTAACATGAGGTAAAATGAATCACCAAAAGACGTAACGCAATCTTTCTCATTACCTTTCTCATCAACACAGATGTAGTAAATATCGATACCCACTCCACCATCTTCGCCAGTATAAACTGACTTGTACCGAACTATTGGTTCTTTAGGCATCAATGGATTGTACATGACATCAAACTCTTTTACATTCCTTCTTTCATCTAGAGAAAGTAGAATGTTTTGAATCTTAGTCATTTGCGCTATGGTAAATATCATTTTCATATTCCTCTTTTTTGAAATTCTCTTTCGAGTTTTGCTATGGTTTCTTTATAGTTTGCATCAGCTTTTTCAAGGTCTTCTTTAGATGAAGCATAAACACCTGACCTTGGCTCCAAGTCTCGATAAAGCTTTGCGACTAAACGATATAGGTAATTCTTTAATTCAATTGTAGATAAACCTTGCTCTTCAAATCGTTTCGCAACACGCTTGACAACTTCTCCAATTTTAGTGTTGTAAAAAATGTCAACCATATCTAGCATTTCGTTGAAATTCTTTCGTATGAGAATGCTTCTTGGGTCGTTAGGATTATCGATAATGTTTTGGTCAAATTCTTCTCCAAGTAGACCTTCTGTGCTAAAAACTATCATTAGAGGCTTTTCTACTAGCTTGGTTTTTATCCTTCCTTCGTTAACCTCTTGTCGTAAAAAGTTTTTGAACCGACCAAACTCTCTATCTAGTTCATCACCAAAATTGTAGAGGATTTGACCATCTACATTAGAACTAGCATAGGCATTGCGATAGTTTGCTAATTCATTTCCACTCATTTCTTTTTTGTCAACGGCAAATATTGCTGCGTTCATCTCCGTAATCGCTTCGCCAGCTGAATACTCACCTCTCAAAACCGCTATTTTATTCCAATCAATGGGGTCGTTAAAGTCTTTGACTGTAATCGCTACTATTGAAGTTACATAGCCATGATTAAGAGAACGAATACTAATAGGTCTCATAATGTTCAAGCGAACCTTGATTTTGGCTTGTGTAAAATACTCTGTTGCTAAAAGCAAGGGTACGCTTGGGGTAATCCTATTAGATAAACCAGTAATCATGTCATAAGGAACATAAATATCCACAGCTCTACCTTCGCCTCCTTCTTTTGGCATTTCTAAATAGCTCTTCTTAAATGTAGAACTAAATGACAAGGAAAAATCACCAAAGAATGAAGGCATCGTATAGTACATTCCATCTTCGGCTTCAAGCAAGATTGCCATAGGATTAAGCTCTAGCATTCTACCTGTTCCCTTTTGTTGCTGTCGTAAAGCATATTCTACATTATCAATCATGATGTAGAAATAAGTTCCTTGTTTTAATGGCTTACTTTGAACTTGGTTTATGTCAACAACGCCAGCAACCATAGTTTCATCAGTTGCGGCTTGTCCTGTGGAATTAAAGAGAGTTGGATATTTTTTTGCGATTTCCTCGTTGTAATACTCTGGCAAGCGTATCAATCCCTTACTAGCCAAAGCGAAACTAAAAGTAAAGCGTTTGTCCTCACTTATCTTAATCCTTGTCTTCTTGAAAGCTCCACCGCTATCAATCTTTTGTTTGTACTCGTTAAACTTTTCTACAACCTCTGTCAATTGCTGTGTTTTTTGATAAACAGCTGGCATGGCACTTTGAATTCTAGCATCATTCCAAGATGATTGCAACCTTTTGCCATAGCCTTGTGTGACATTTTTGAACTTAGTGATAAGCTCATCAATGTCTCGATAAAAGGCAAACCATCTTTGATTATTTGGGTCGTACCTTACACTCATCAGTTAGTTTGATAGATTTTATTCTTCTTCTCGTCATTTATTTTCGCCATATCCAAAGCAACTTGCTCTTCTTGAGGTGAATCAAAGTTCATATTCTTTGGGTCATTGACTGGCATCATATTCTTTTCACCTATGATTCTTTTGAAGCCATCGTAATCGGTTGCAGTTTTCATTTCGCGTACAACGTTCTCAGGGAAAAGTGAAAAGAATGATTCACATGCTTGTTGCAGTGTTTTTGGACTAGTAATAAGACTATTTCCTGATGCGCCTAAGATTCTATCTTGATATGTACGGTATACGATGTACGTGTCGCGCATAGACTCCATAATACGAATAGAGACGAAAGCACGACCAGTTAACTTTTTCTCTTCAATGTATTGACGAAGCTTAACCATGTAAAGCCAAATGAAAAGAAAACCTTTCATGGTGCTAGTAACCTCTGTCAAGTAATAAACAAAAATTTCATAGGTAGAACCACTAAAGCGGTCTTGGAGCGAAAGGTCTTGCTTGAAGTTAGCCTCATAATCTTCGCTAGTCTCGTTAAGTTTAACGTTACCTGTTCCAACGATAAGGATATTTTGCTTTTCAAATTTTTGACCACGACCATTGGTGATTTGATTACGCTCTGGCCCAAGTTTTACTTTGGCTAATGCCGAGTTCAAAATACCTGCGGTGTTAGGGTCAATCTTAGGAAGCTCGTCCAATACTAGAACTACTCCATCTACTTTTTCGCCCTTAATTTCATTTTTCCATGCCTCAACAACAGCACCTTCTTGATAGCCATTGATAGTTTGACCACCTAGCAAGTCAAGTGGCGAAGTGAATTGATTGCAATTGACCTCGATGCTCTTCCAACCAAGCAATTTGGCAATTTCATTTGCTGTATAGGTTTTACCTGTACCTGCACCACCATAGAGATATACGTTATTTAGCGCAGCGCAGTCACTAAGAATCAATTGGGTCAAAGGTCTAGTAAGAAACTCAGGGTCAATGGATACACCCTTAGTGATAGAACCATTTGCGGTAAGCACAGTGAGGTTCACATCCGCTTTTTGATTGCTCAAAAGCTTAGTGACCGTAGCATCCAAGTTGCTCATGCCTATTTTCGCATTTGCCAACTCAGCTTTTACGATACGCTCTACCTCTGCTGGGTCTGCCCCACCAACTTGTTGAACTTGCGCTTGGGCTAGAATCTTCGAGATTTGGCTCAAAGCGTTTGCAACCACTTGTTGTGATGCAACACCACTCTTGAACTCCTCACGCTCTATTGCCGTATTGAATAAGTCTTTTACCCCTTGAGGCAAGTTAGCATTATCCCTTAATTGAATCAATTCTTCTTTAGTTGCCATTGTATTTTATTTTAATCTATAACCTGGTTTTACATCATCGAAATCTATTTCAAACTCTTGTTCTTCATCTTCTCCTCCCCCATTACCACCTTCTTTACCCTCACCATCTTTACCCTCGCCATCCTTACCCTCGCCATCCTTACCTTCACCTTCCTTACCCTCACCATCTTTTCCCTCGCCATCCTTACCTTCACCATCCTTACCCTCACCATCCTTGCCCTCACCATCCTTACCCTCGCCATCCTTACCTTCACCATCCTTGCCTTCGCCATCCTTACCTTCACCATCCTTACCCTCACCATCTTCTCCATCAGGTTCGCCAGCTGGCCCTTTATTTTCGCCATCTTTTCCTTCACCTTCTCTGTCACCTCCTTCGATTGGGTCTCCTTCTTTTCCATCGCCACCTTTAGATGACTTGATTAACGCTTTAATCAAATCTCTTTTTTGTTCATCGGTTCGTTCTGTCTTAGGCTCTTCAACCTCTTGGACTTGCATTTGCTTAATTACAGTAGGCTTATGCTCCACCTTAGTTTCTTGCTGATTGAAAAAGTCTTCAATAGCCTCGTTCAATTCATAACGCAAACTACGACCATCAGCATAGCCTAAAGTTGGTGCATAAATGTCCAAGTCTTGGTCGGTGTAAATAGAAAGCAATTGATATGCATCCTCAGGGTAAATCAAATCAGCCTTAGAACGGCCAATCTGTCTCATGAATTCATCTAAAAGTGTCTTTTTCATTTTCTTGATTTTTGATTACGATGTAAAGGTAATCATTTTCTTTAGAAAAACAAATTTTATTTATTTTTTTCTTAACCTATTGATTTCCATGATTCCATCTGAGCCATCCTCAAACAAAACTTTTGCTTTTAAGGTACTTTGACCATCATAATCTGTTTCAAAAACTAAATTCTCTAACGTGACTTCGCCACCACCTACGCTAGGGTCTACTGAATACTTTTCACTTGGGATAAAATTTTTGTAGGTAAAGTTACTAGGCACTAACGTTGTAGTATTTGGGTCTAAACCTAAGTCATAGCTTGCATCGTACATGATTTCATCTAGCGACTTGAAGCCTCTTCCAAACAAGAAATCTAAAGCCTCTGATTTGATAAGCTGCTTAACGCGACTATCTTTTTTGATAGCTTGAAGTTGTTGCTTGTCAACTTTGATAAACTTTTTGATTTTGGTCTTATCATCATTTAGCTCCGTAATAGCAATCGCCTCTCCTTTCTTCAAGTTACCTATGGGCTTCTCTATAAATACAATATCCCCAACCTCGTAGCCGATGATTTCCTCTAGGTCAAGTTTTGACTCAATAATTTTTTCAAATTCTCTTGTAGCTTCCCAAAAACCACTAAATCCATCGTACTCTTTCGATGTTTTTACGTTGCCAAGTGGGTCTAGTGTTTGAACAAACGTTTTACCCAACATAGTTTCGTTGGTATAAATTTGAACACCAGCAAGCTGATGCCTCAAAATGAAAACAACTGTGTCGCTTATTCTTACAAGGTCTTTATCTGATAATACCATGATTAGCAATTATTTGTTACACCACCTTTAGCAAATCTTACATCTTCTACTTCGTTGAAGAATGTAGTATTACGCCCATCTGCGGCTTTTTGTTGAGTATTATTGAACGTAGTAAAGTCAAGAGTTGTGTTCTCTTCACCATTTGGCAAAAGGTCTTGTGGGTTGTTTTCATAAAGAATTAATCCATCAAAGTTGGTGTTATCACGTAACTCTCTAAGCATTTGTGGATTTGTTCTTAAAATCATCCACATCTTCATTGGTCTACTTGTACCAACTAGAGGTGTTTGGATTTCGTAACCATACAAGGAAGAAATTATCACCTTAAATACCTCAGGTGTAATGTCATCCAAACCAACTTTTGATAGGTCAATTGGATTTACCACTTTCACGAAAAATTCATAAAGCACCTTAATGCCTTGTCCATGCTCCGCAAACCATTTTGAATAGGTATAATTTTCTGCAAAATACTTGATTGGAAAACCTGATAGGTTGAAATATGTAGCCTCAACTTTCATATTCGCCTTACCATGATACATGACCATAGGCTCACCAGTATTCTTATTGATAGCCTTACTTACATCGTTATAGTTTTTCGTTTGATAAGCAAGTTCCCAATCACCAAACCAATTCTTGAATTCTTGGGTTCTAACCAACTTGTATTGGTCATAAGATAATTCGCTAGGCTTACCACTTGGGGTATCTAATCCACAACCATTAGGGGCTGTGATTGACCTTTGACCCAATGTTACTTTATCCGCATAAAGGTTAAGCAAGTTGCTCATATCAATGCTAAAGTATTTGGAAGAAATCAACTTTTCCTTTTGAATACGTAGCTCTTTAATTTGATTTAACAAGAACCTACGAACATCAATTTCATCTTCTGTGAAACTATTCATTAACACTTGAATGGCTTCGATTTGGTTATCTAAGTCAATTAAGCCTTGATTAACAATAGGCTTTGGAACTTGAGGCTGCGTACTAAAACTTTCTTCTTGAGGTTCAATCTCAACGAAATATTCCTTTTTGTAGTACCAATCAGGTATGCCCTTATCTTTCATTTCGCTATTTGGAGAAGCACCAAGTCGAAATACATCAAATAATTTGCTTAACAACGCTTTGTTGATTTCAAGTTCCTCTTCACTATCTGCGCTTCCAACTTTAAATACTTTACCAAAAAGTTGGTCTTTTGAGTCATAAATCGAGGCTCCATAAGGACTCCAATCATATTCCTCCCTCCAATCATCTCCAAAGTCATTAATGAACTCTTCTTCAGTCTTAATTCTATAATCTTTAGTGTCATCTAACTTAATCAATGTAGGATTCCCTTTCTCTATCCATAAAGACTTATCTGTAACATATAGTGGATAATTTACGAGCTTACCATCTTCGCTATCCAAAAAGATAACATCTTTACCTATGTCTCGAATTGTAAAAATGTTTCTTTCTATCTTATTTTGACCCTTAAGGTATTCAAAAACACCTTTTTCTTTTTTCAATCGTATTACATCTCCCACCTTAAAATCATCACTCTTTTGAGGTGTTGATGTAATGGGAGGTACTGTAAATTGAGTTTTTTTACTTGCATCACTAGTAAACATTCGATAACCTAACATCCAATTGCTATCTTTCCCTATTGGAACTACACATCCAAATTGGTCTACCTCTACTCTAACTTTAGCATCAATAAGATTTGTCAAACTGCTATTTTTAGACATGTCGATTACTTGACCAAAAAGATAATCCATACCACCCATACTTGTCCAACCTACTTTGCTTCTCCAATTGACTCCGTATTCGTCAATGAATTCTTGTAACGTTTTGAAACGATATTGAACATCATCAGCTAAAGCTCTTACGGTTGTATTGGTGCTATTAGCTTGTGTTGATTGACTACCTCTTTTCTTTCTTGCTTTTTTGCCAAAAGAAATAGGCGTTGCCGTACCACTATCTTGAAAAATGTATTGATTAATTAGTTTCAGTACATTGTCAAGAAAATCAACATCCTCTAAATATTTTTTAGCTTCTTTGTTGAAAATAAAATAGTATTCTATGCTTCTTCCAGCATACAATTTTCTGATTAACTTAAGCTTTGGCTCTGTGCTATTTACAAAAAAATCTAGCTGATGTTTATAGATTTTCATTAGCTCCGTAGTTGCCGATAATTCAATCGTGGTATCAGAAGTTACAGCAAGTGGAGCGTTATCATTTTGAATCGCTTGAGCAATCTTATCGCTCGTAAGGTTTGGATATAGTTTAAATTCTGTATTTAAAGACCTTTTCGCTATGGTAACTGAAAACCCCATTTCCTCACCATTGTATTCTATACCATCTAGCTGCAATCCTTTACCTGGGAAATTTCCACCTTTTGCAATCAAAGGTTTTGATTCAGTAAGCAGTCCACCATACATAAACTTTTGAAACTCTACCATTCCAAATTGCTTATTAATAGGCACTAAGTCTTTGATGTTTTCATTTACACGAAGTACATCAACAGTATTGTTTGGAGACAAAAACAAGCTAGTTGCCCAACGATGATGACCATCTAGCACATACCCATCTTTGGTCGCAACGATTACTCGCTTAAGTGGATTAAGTTTCTTACCTTCAGTATCTGTATAGTATCCTTCCAGCAATCGATGAAGCATACGTTTCATCCTTGAGAGACTTATGTTCTTTTGAGTTGGGTGCAATGAACCAACCTTTACATCGTAATCCATGTTGGAATCAATGCCTTGTTCCTCCAAGAAGTCCACATATTGAGGGATGTACTCCTCATAGATTTGAGGCATGTCTGCCCTATCAATGTCAATATTGCTTTGACAATACTTTTTCTCTACATCACAATAGTTATCGCTTTTCTTAAGAAAAAAGTCCATTTTATCTTCCCAACCACCAACGAAGTCCTTTTTCAAGCCCATAGAGGCGAATGGGTTGTCTTTGGTTTGACCACCTTTCTTCATTTTGTTGCTTGCTGTATCGATGCTTACATCTTTCAACTTTAATATTTTTTCTAGTTGGCTAGGATTTGGTTTTGAATCAAAAGTCACATAGAGGTCATTTCCAATCAACTTTTCATCCGATGCTTCTGCTTGCATCAAAACGGAATCTTCATCAAGAATGTCAAAGATTTTTGCATAACTACCCTTGTACATGTTCTTTACGCCATCTTTACCAACTGCACTAGGGTTTTTGATGTTCTTGATTACTAATGTGAATCTTGAAGACATGCCCCCATCACCTATCTCATTTTCGCTCTTGTCTAATCTTATTTCTCCTTCATGGTTATACCGAACATTTTTTTGAATAACTTTATGAAAGTCATTGTTGTCATTGTTGATTGCATAACCATTTGAGTACAACCAATCTTTAATTAGGTCATTATCACAAAAAAAGTTTTGTCTTTCATCTTTGGTAAATTCTGCCTTTTGTGCAATATGCCCAAAAACTACATCGTTTCCATTTTTCCTTGCGTATTCATCAATGTATGTCAATACTTTTGTTCCTATGCCCTTTAATCTACTATCGTTATTTACGCAAATAGTTTGAATATACAATGGATTTCTTGAATTTATACCATATTCTCTCGCGTGTTCGGGAGTTGTTTCGTACATTTTTAATTCAACAATTCCTTTACTTATGAAATCTTCTACTTCGCCCCCATCAGCCATTTTGCTATCTTTTTTTGAAAGTTCTTCATAAACGTATTTTCCTTCAATTAGCTCTCTACCTAACGAATCAATCATGACAAGTTCTTCATTTGTTATGGCATTTCCAGTTATTAGATAGTTGGAATTTTTAGCAAGTTTGCCTTTATAGTTAGAAATGTCTGCGCCTTCACCCAAAGCGTACATTTCTTGTATAGTCATATCAGCACTCTGATATTTACCTAAGTCTTTTTTTGCAATTTGCTTGCTTGGCACAATTAGTCTTGTTTTGGGAACAAAGGTTCTCTTTGCCAAACCTAAATGATACAATACCTCTAAACGTGTCGCAAAGTTGCCATCTAGTTCATCACCAAACTTTGTAGCATTATTTTCATGGGTAGAGAATCTTACTTTTATGGACTTATGATTCTCATTATTGGTATACCTAACGTAAACACTTTCAGTAGAATTGGATTTATCAACTTGGTGACTTATTTGCGGATAGTCTGAAAACTCAAATACGTTGTAACTTGAATGCCAATTACCATCTCCTATCTCATTACCACTCCTATCTTTTCTAATTTTACCCCCATCACCCATCTTAGGTTCTGAATTATACTTAGCCCAATCCTCACCTTTTTTGAGAACGTAAAATCTGAGAAAATTTCCCCCTTTATTATAGCCAATAAAATACTCTTTGCCTTTAGAAGTGAATTTTGGTGCGATAGCGCGTTCTATATCATCGTGGCGTACTTTACGATTGATTAACTCTTCCTCCAGCCATTCAGATTTGACATAATTGACTTTTTGAGTTTGACCTGTTGTTTCTTTTAGTTTTATAAACCCATTTTTCTCCAATGCTTTGAGAGTATTAAGGCTTGAAACCACCTCATACTCCCCCATCTTCGTGTTTTGGATGTTAATGTATTGGTTTAGGTTTTCCGACATACCTCCGTTAGCCATCTTAGACTCCATTTTAGCCAACTTTGAATAGTATCTGGGGTCTTCCTTCAAATGAGCTTGGGCAACCTCTTTAGTGGCTTGCTTTGGAGTTATACGTTGCTCATATAACTTACGTAGGGTATCGATGTGTTCACGCTCGGTTCTAGTTCCTCTCTCCAACTCACCACCCCTAGCCATTTCCTCAATAAACTGCTTATGCTCTACATCGTCACAAGAGAATTGTACACCACCCTCTAATTGATTCAATTCACTCACAGCTTCGCAAATGGTCATTTTCTTACCATTTACACTTACCATCTTATCACTAGCCATTGAACGTTTATTGACGATTCCTTCGCCACCTTCAACTTCTAGCATTTCGCCAGTACCATTATTTTTTACAGGGATTCCACCTTCGGAGTGAGACTTGCCATAAGTAATTCCACCTCTGCGTATTTTTTTCATTTGCAAACTATTGATGTCTAACAAGAAGCTTGACTAGACAAAACATAGTTGCATATACTATAAAGCCTAGCCAAAGAGTATTCAAAAATAGAAATAATCTATATGCAAAGCTATTTCTTTTGAACAACATTTTTGCAACTTTATAGTATGGAAGTAAAGTTGTTACTACAAAGTATAATAACAATTCACTTATGTGAGTTTGGATGTTCTTATTAAAACGAGTCAAGACTATCATTTTGTTTTTCAAACATGTTCAAGGTCTTGTTTTTCTTTTTGAGGACTGTAACCTTATCCACAAAAAGATTGTTGTACCATCTATCCTTGAATTGGTTTGCTTTGATGTAGAACTTGATTTGAACGGTATCTGCGCTACCAAAGTAACTATCTCGATACTGCTTAATGACTTCTTCCTTGAAGATGAGGAAACACATGGATAGCTCCCTATCGTGTCGCTTTTTGTTCACGACCATTTGATAGTAAGTCTTGTTTTGAAACTCAACTTTATCGATGCTCCATATTTTTCCCGTTACTGCGAACATATTTTTCTACTAGCCCAAAATTATTTTCTTCACTAGGCACTTGCAAACTTACAAATAACCTAGATAGATATTCGCTAGCATAGGTCTCTTTTTCACTGTAATCTTTGAACAATCCTATTTTTTGACCAAATCGAATAGCAATGGTGCTTTGATATTCTTGGGAGTCGTTTGGTTTATTGCCATTGAATTTCAGCCACTTATCATATTCGGTTCGTAAAACATCGAGGGTTGCTTGAAAAATATCAAAAGCCTTTGCTTTTTCTTTAGATAATTCGTCAAGCTCTTTTTTCTCTTTCATTTCACGATATTTTCTCATCGCAATGCTTCTTTGAGTATCATGAGCCTTAATAATTTTCGCTACATATTGTGGTGAGAAATTTTGATAGTGTTCAAAGTCTCCTAGCTCCCCACTACAAGCCATCATAAACGCTTGCTCTAGTTGCTCCATAGAATTGTACGGAAACCTTGTGCATAGGAACGTTACCAATAGCTTTAATTGCTCTATAGTCATTGGCTCTTTGATTCCAACGAAATAACTCATACGCACTAGAAGCTTGGCTAGCTCTTGCTTCTGCTCATTGTTGAATGCTCCAAACTTGACTTGATTGATTGTAGTTTGAACAAGTTGTTGCTCAATCGGGTTGAGTTTCGTCAAAATCGATTTTTCCAATTTCTGATTGAGTGTCGGCAAATTTTTGTTCTCTTGCATTCGATTTCTTGTTTCTTAGTTGAATAAGGAGGTTTGGAAGATTGCTATCGATTTGTGATAGCTTTATTTGCTCTGCGTAGTATCCATTAATCTTACCCCAATTGGTAAGTATGTACTTCCACGCCATTAGTATTTCTTGTTTCAGTATTTCTTCGGTTAGCTCTTGACCTTTCTTTATCTTGATTTGGTTGGCTAGATACTCCATAATGTTTTTCAAGGATTTCCCTTGGTGTGCATTCATCTTAGCCCCCATGCCTGTCTTCCTTTGACAAAACGCATCATACTCCTCTACCATCCTTGGATAGATTTTGTCGCTCTTAGGCTTTTCCTTTTTAGTGGTCTTAGGGTCTTCTTGTTCTTCTAAAGAAATGGTTTGTTGGGGTGCTTGTGGGGTTACTTCATCATCAGTTAGCTGCCCACTTTCTGCCCATTTCCTGCCCATTTTCCTGCCCACTTTCTGCCCACTGATTTGCGTATCAAATATGATTGTCAATTCGTTATCCGCCCATTTTGCGCCCATTTTCCTGCCCACTTTCTGCCCATTTCCTGCCCACTGAATTCCATAACTGATTATTCGTTGTAGCGTACTTCGAGTTATTTTGAATCTCGAAAGCAACGAAGATGGAGTGCATCTAAACACACCATCATCGTCACTGTTCGCAAACATCCACGACCAAACAACCAAGTAGGCATTAGGCTTGTTAATGAGATATTTCAAAAACTCTTTCTGCACCTTTAGTCTTTGAAGAGATTGGAATAGGTTGACTTATCCAATATTTCGTTTGGAGTTACCTCTAAAGCCCTACATATTTTCATGAGCGTAACTACGTGATAGTTGGCATGCTTGCCATTGACAATCCTATTAATGGTAGTTCTAGGTACTGGTTGCTTTGATGTCAGTACAATCATATTGTACAAATCCATTTGAGATAGCTCTCTATTGAATAGGATTGTCTTGAGTTTACTTGGCTTCATTATTTGTTGCTTCTAAATTATCACTTCTCAAATACCGATTCAAACGCTTACTTTCATTCCTAAACTTATCTCCACAAGAAACGCTACAAAATACAGCACCAAATTTTCTATTAGAAAACTCCTTATGGCAATATTTACAACACCTAGATGAGTTGTGTAAGCTTGAAACTGCAATTTTAGCTTCTATTGTACTAACTTTTTGAGCAAGTTTTACATACTCACTAAGAAGTTTTTCCTTAGACCAATTTTCAACGTTTTCCTCGAAATCACACTCCATCATATTTTTTACATTAGTATTAAAATGACTATTGTATTTCTTTAGAAAAACACGCATACACTCATTGCAACATTCTAAAATAGTGTTCCCACTGCATAACTCACCAAGTATATGGGCTTGGAATGTAGACTTACGTGGAGAATACCACCATACAAAAGGATTTTCAGGCTTAGAACTAGAGTTCTTTTCCCTAGTAATTTGTTTGAATTTAAGGACGTGATTAGAAATTAACGCACATAGGTCGCTTATTTCTAAATTACCTACCGATGTGATATAATCAAAGGATTTTTCTTTTTTAGGTCTTCCATGTTTACGCTTTTGACCTTGTGTCGATTGAATGTTAGTCGATGTTTCCATTATTGATAAATGTTATTGGTTGATTGCATGATTACGTCATAGTCATATCCTACCTCAGTAAGGATTTGGTCTATGGTCATATACGGTTGGGTGATGTGACCCTTGACTACGTTGTTGTAGACCACAGCAGTAATAGGCACTGCTATTTCCCTTTGAGCGAACTTTATTCCATTCTCGCTGATTCGGTAGTATCCATAAGTCTTAACTACTCTACCACGAACCATTTTGGCTTTTGCTTCAATCAAATCCCAATATTGAAGCTTTTGAAAGTCCACTTTGAGCAATGGGCTACCTCCTAGCACATCATTAATGTGGAAATAGTCTAGGGTTGTTACGTTCTCAGGGTTGTGGCGATAATACTTAAGTACCTCTAACAAAGCGATACAAAGATGTGCAGTAAGCTTCCTTTTGTACTCTCGCGCTTTACGACCACAAGTTGGACAAGTTATACCGCTTGTTTTGTCCTTCAGACTCTTTTGAAATTCATACGCTTCATCTTGAACATTCTCATTGTTCTCAAAAGTGTTAACACGCTCTAATGCTTTTCTTTTTGCCATAAACTGATTTTTGAATGATTATTTATTGTTGAATGCGAAAAACACACCCACTAGGAGTGTGTCATTTCTTAGATTGTTTTCACTTGCGAAAAATATCGAAGTCTAATCCTAGACCCATTTTTTGAACCTTTTCGATAAGGAGTAAGTCCATTATCATTTTAGGATTCTCTTTCAATGCTCCTACCGAGAAACTACTAAATACCAATTCGCTAGTGCTTATATCGTGGTCACAAACTAAATCCTTAAGCATTTCGCTATGCGTTTCAAACTTAGCAAAGCCATTTGCAACTCGAATTAATAACTCAGTAGCTCTTGCGCTAGGGATTCCCAATTCCTTTGTGAGTGAATAACTCATTTGCTTCGTTTCCATGATTAGTGCTTAATAAGGTGAGACATTTCCTTTTTTTTCTCGTCAAGTTGTTCCATGTCTAAATACAAAGACAAAAACAAATCTTGTTCGCTAGATGTAAGTGAATCAGACAAAGCTTCCAATTGGTCGGCTGCTTTTTCGCTTGCCTTTCCAAAAGTGTCAATCTCATAATTTACTTGCTTTTGAAGCATAATAGCTTTAAGAACTTTTGATGCGTCCATTTTTTTAGATTTTAGATTATTAAATAGTTTGAAACATTTTGCGACCGTTCTCCATGAACTTGTCATACTCTGCTTGACCCATTTCCTCAATCAATTGATTTTTGAGTTCCATGTATTTATGGAGCATCATGACTTTGGTTTGATAAGGAATAGTGAAGTTAGTCTCGATTTCGTAGTTGACATCAATCAACTCGCGAAGAATTAAAATTGCTTTCTGTGTCATTTCTTTTAGATTTTTTGATTACAAGACAAAGATAATGCTTTTCTTTAGAAATACAAATAATTATTCAATTATTTTTTCCATTAGCTCACCATCAACCGTATTAAGTCGATATTCTTTGGTGATTCCATTGTCTTTGAAAATGATTTTGTAAAATCCAGACTCCCTTTTTTCATTTAAGTCCGTAAGTACGTATCGAATGTAGTTGTGGTCTACGATGCTATCAGTGTTAAACTCAAATAATAAAGTAGAGCCTTCTAAAACTTGAACATGTTTTCTATTTTCCATGACTTTCTTTTTTTGTTTGTGAAAAAAATATCGCGTTTTGTTGGATGCGCGACCCCCACCCAAACACCACTAGGCATTCATTTTAAGTATTGCTCGTCTCATTAGGGGAGCATTAGCAATTAACACAGCGCAAGCATAAGCTTCATCGTCATTTTCAAAATTAGCAAGATGAATACTTGCAATTATTTCTTGAGTGTCTTTGCGAACAATCATTAGCTCGCTCTTTAATACTGGGTTGGGTTTTACCTCCCATTCTGCTGTTTCTAGTGCTGAAAAACTTTGTGTCATATTATTTTATTTTAGGTTTTACAAAACAATCGCGTTGTTAGGATGCGCGACCCCCTACCCTACCAAAGGTTAATTAGACATTAGTGATAGATAATTATAGGCTGTTTGATTGATTTTAGCTCCTTGACCAATCATCACGTTTTCTAGCTTATCGTTATTTCTATGATTAGCCTTCATTTCATGGTTGGTGTATCGCGTTACCGCATTAAAAAGACCCCATAGATTATCTCCTTGTTCCGAATATTCGATAGATATGCATTTGTCGAATTTCGCAAGCATGTTCGATTTTCTCGTACTAAGGTCTAATTCTTCGTCTGAGGTGTCAATGCTAAAAATCATTTTCTTCAAATCCTCCACTAAAGTTGGTGAGGTTTGCTTTTTTTGCATTTCTCTAAAATGCTCGATTACTCGCATATCGTTAGCAATAGTCATTTGAAGAGAATTTGCAATATCAGCTAATCTATCTTGCATGCTTCTATTGTGATTTACCCTAGTCATATCCTTAGAGCGAAAAGCACTATAAAATGTGTTTTGACATGTTACGACAGTTTGAGTTGTTCCTAGTGCTACGCTAGTGCTACCATCGTGGCTATTTAGCGCAGTTAGATTTCTAGTCACCATTGCATTTCCTACTTCACAAGATGTAGGGGAATTTGCATGTATACTTTTGAGCCACGCTTGAATAATCCACCTCTTGCATTTTCTATATCTAGGTCATCAATAGATTGAGCAGAGAATATCAAAAGTTTTGCTAGCTCGTAGTTATCGCAGTGAACGTAGCGATTCTTGTGAATTCCTACGCAATAACCATTATCGCTTCTGAAGAAGCCAAAGTTATCTGTTAGTCTTCCACTTGGCGAAACCAAAGGTTCCTTTTCAAGTGTCCATGATAAGCCAGCCTTGTTTACAAGGTCTAGCGTTAGATTAAGGAGTTTCTCGTTACTCTCCACAACGTTTAGTTCTGTGAAATTTTGCATGATACTTACTATTTGAGTTTTTATTGATTTTGAAAATCTTGAAAGAGACGAATAACATCACACTGCACATCGTCTAGAAAGGTGACATTATCTTGTACGTCTTTTAGTGACGTAGAGCAATCGTCCATTTCACCATGAGAATCGTTCCCTATGATTAATCCATTTCCATAAAGGACACCATAGCCTTCTAAGTAAAACATACGAAGACCATCTTTGAGTCTACCTTCCTCGTCTACCATTAGAGCATCGTCACCTATATAAGTAGCACACTCCATGAGGTCACATCCAATAAAGGTGTAAATCTCTTGCAATACGTTAGTAGTAGGAACTTCTACGAAATCAATCTTTTGATTTTCGACATCGATTAGGATTGCTTTTTTCATTTTGCTTTTTTTGTTTTTGATTACAGAGCAAATATACACGCTTTTCTTTAGAAACAAAAAAAATATCATTTAAAAACACAAAAATATATTTAAAAACAACAGTTTCTTTAGAAAAACATTCAAAAACGACCACTTCTTTGATAGTCTTATTAATTCAATATCAATAAGTTAACCCCTAAAAATGGGTCATTTTAACAAAATAGTCTAAACTACCTAAAAAGTGACGTTTTCACCCCCTTTTTTTGACCTCAAATAATTTTCTCAAGAAAATATTTTGGATGTGATGAGGAAGCCGTTCAAAAAACCGAACTCATTAGGTGCTGATATAGGCATTAAATAAGAAAAAACGACCATAGACATACGACACAGTGAGAAAGTGTCTCAAATGGTCTGAAAACAAAAAACCAACTCCTCGTTAGGAGTTGGTTCCTTGAACTGAAAAACTAAAAACCGGTAAGTATTGAAAAATCGTGAGCAAATGTACTCAATATACTGAGTAAAAAAAAAGCCACTCTCAATAAAAGTGACTTTTTTGGCTACCCGTTTTCTCCCGATTAGGAAAGTATGAAAACCAAATCGCTCTAAGAAACTACACTCCCACTTAACGCTGACATACTTCTTCTTCGCTTTTTGTGTCAAGTGGCAATGAGGAACTACCACAGCAAACCTACACCTATTTATAGTAAGTTTAGTAAGTTTATCTTAAAAACTATAAACTAGACATTCCTAGACATTCCTAGACATTTTTTAGACATCCGTAACAAAAACACATACGAATTTGTTACAAAGTGAGGGTAATCTTTTGCGATTTGTGTAACAGAGTGAGGGCAACTTACTCTAGCGTGTTTTTACACCCCATAGGGTACGATTGTCACAATTCTTCAAATATTTGTACCCTTAAAGGTATAATTTACCCGACCAGCATTTTGAACGTATCGAGGTCAATTTTCCCATCTTTGAGCAGAGCCATCGCTTCTTGCTTGGTCTTTTCGCGCAATTGAGCCGTTTTTTCG
>Ga0114963_10000755_pt1 | contig 21986 bp, 20 predicted proteins | sample C_131016_EF_Meta_FD_87019 | JGI IMG/M metagenome (GOLD analysis project Ga0114963, IMG submission 87019) | Freshwater microbial communities from Lake Croche, Canada to study carbon cycling - C_131016_EF_MetaG | ecosystem: Environmental > Aquatic > Freshwater > Lake | place: Lake Croche, Canada...
AAATTATCATATTTATTTTTTCTTCCAATTTTATGTTTTATTGTCTGTTTTATAATTTCATCTAATATATGAGCATATTTTTTAATTAAAGTTTGCCTTTTCATTATTAATATACATTAATAATGAAAAGTAATAAAGATAATTTTTCCCATCATAATAAGCTTCTATTAACACAGCACTAAACATAATTATATATTATGATGGAAAAAGAATAATATTAATAAAATGTGGTCATTAATATTATTGTAAAGATTGTTCTTTATTAATAGATAAATGTTCAATATGTGAAAATAATATTGATATAAGATTTGAACTTGATATATCATTAATTTAATTATAGAAAAAATTGAATTATTTTTAATTTATTTATGATGGGAAAAATTAAAATCATAATTTTTCCCATCATAAATAATAAAATATGAATAAAAAAATTGATTTATAAACATTCTAAGAACAAACCTATTATAGTATAAAATTAAGTATTATAACATGTCAGATAGAAACTACAAAAAAGAATCATCTAAAAAAGATAAGAAAGTCGAAAAAGAAGAAAAGGTCGATGAAAAGAAAGTAGATAGTAAAAAGGGGGATAAAAATAAAGTAGATGATAAGAAAGTAGATAGTAAGAAAGTAGATAGTAAGAAAGTAGATAAAAAAGATGATAATAAACCTGAAAAGAAGGAAGGTGATAAAGTAAAAGTAAATAAAGCTGAAGAAGCTGGGATTAAACTTGATGTAAATTCTTATAAGAGATGGGTAAATCAATATTTTGAATTAGTTAAACCAAAAGATGGTGATAAAATAAAGAGTTCAAGTTTACATTTTATGCTTGCTGCAATAGATCAAGTTATTTGTTCAAGTTTATTAAATGATGCAAGTGAAAAATTAAGTAAACAGAAAAATGGATTATTTGACTTATCACATGATGCTTTAAAAACAAAAGTTGAAAATACTGATTATTTCAAATACACTTTTGGTAGATTTATGGATAAATATACTCCAGGACAAAATTATTTGACACAAATATCTGACAGATCAGCAAAAAGCTTACCAAAATTTATTGAGGAAAATGCTTTTAATGGAAATAAAGATACAGAATTAAATAAGGATACATTAAATTTAATCGCTTTCGTATTATCACAAACTAACTGTTTAATGGTTGATTCTGCTATGAAAATGGCTGGTATATTCAAAAAGAAAAGTGTATCAGCCAGAGCTATTTTTGCAGCAACACAAGTTCATTTTACAGGTAAATTATTGAAAGATTTGGAAAATAAATTAACTAAAGTATTAAGTGTTATTGAAGGTGTTAAAGTAAAAAAAGAAGAAGTTACAGAAGAAGGTGATAGTGGTGATGATAAGAAAGCTGATAAAAAGGGAAAGAAAGACGACAAAAAGGGTAAGAAAGATGAGAAAAATGTAAAGAAAGATGAAGAAGATGATGATGAAGAGGAAGAAGAGGCCGAAGAGGAGGAGGAAGATGATGAAGAGGCTGATGATGACGATGATGAATAAATTAATTAATTAATTTATTAAATAATTTTTTTTATTAAAAAATATTGAATTTTATATTATTATTTATAGTAACTATATGCTATTATAGTTATTATAATTATACATTATAGTATATAAATAATGGACATAACAAATTATCTAATAGAATCTAAATCAAATAATGAATTTATAACAAAAATACATAATTTGGTAAGTAATAATAAAATAAATCTTCTAGAATTTACATATTTAAAAGAATTTGATAATCAAAAGGGAAGTTTAATAAATTCACAATGGGTTGCAGATTTATGTAATAATATAAATGATAATGAATTTAATGATGTAATTATAAAAGTATATCCTAAAATATTTAAAATTAAAAGTGAAAAAATAATAGTATCAATAAAGGGATTATTAAAAGAAATAACTAAAATTAATTTTACAAATGATCAAAAAAAAGCAATAAAAATGATATTTAAATTTTTATCAAATAAAGATGGAAAAGTTTTTTCATTATGGGGATATGCTGGAACTGGTAAAACTTTTACAATGAGTGAAATAGTTTTTTACCTATTGAGAAATAAATTAATAAAATCAGTAGCTTTAACTGCACCTACACATAATGCTGTATCAATATTACAAAAAAAATTTATGACTCATATACAAGAGCTTTATGAAGAGGTTACGAAAAAAAAAATTACAATTAATACTGATTGTAATGAAATTTTTGATATGTTAAAAGAACATGGTATCAAAATATGGTTTACAACTATACATGCATTATTAGGATTTAAATCTGAATTTACACATGATGGAAATAAATATTTTACAAGAAAATCAAATGATATTTTTGATACTGAATCATCTGGTAATTTATTAGATTATGAATTAGTTATTTTAGATGAATGTTCTATGGTTCCAACTAATATTTATGATACTCTTTTTTTTGAATTAAATAAACATATACAAAAATCAGATTCTACATATAAAAAAATTCCAAAGATAATATTTGGAGGTGATATTGCTCAATTACCTTGTGTAAATGAAAATATTACACTATTATTTCATGTTAATATAAAAAAAGATTTTACTTTTAATAATTATAAAAAATTAATAAATATAGATAATGATACAAATAATGATACAAATATAGATAATACATCATTATTACAAAGATATAATAAATTGGTTTATGATGTTGATAATATGAAAAAAATAATATTAAAGGAAATAGTGAGAAGTAAAATTAAAAATGTAAGTGACATATGTTATCAATTTAGATTATGGGCAATTGGAGAAATAAAAATGCCAAATTTAAAATCATTTATGAATGTTGATGGGGTTAAATTATATAAATATGATAGAAAAACTAAAAAAACAGATACTGAATGGTTCAAAAAATATTTAGAAGATTTAAAAAAAGGAATGAATTCAAATATTATAATAACTTGGACAAATAAACAGAGTGATGAATATAATAATAAAGTAAGATTAGAATTGTTTGGAAAATCTGCTGATATATATGAAATTGGTGATATTCTAAAATTAAAAGATTTTTATATGGTTGAAACCGATAATCCAGATGATATTGTTAATTTCTATACATCTCAATTAATAAAAATAGTTGATATAAATAGAAAAAATATATCTATTGAAGGATTTAAAACAAAATTAAATAGTAAGGCTACAGAATTAAAAAATTCTAATTATTTTGAAAATAAATTTAAGCCAATAATAAATGAAATTAATAAAAATACAGTAAGAAAATATAAAGTCTGGGAACTTTTAGTAAATATTATTTCAAGTGAAAATGAAATAATCTCTGATGATATCTATAAAATTTATGTTATAGATGAATCTTCTAAAAAACAATTAGAATCGGATAAAAAAATAGCTTCAGATTTGATTAGCAAATTAAGAGGGCAACTTATGATTGGTATGAAAAACAAATCCAAACAGATTGATGATAATATTATTATTCCTCTTAGAAAAGAATGTGATAAATTGTTTGTTAGTAAATTTGCTAATGTTGTTGCAAGTTATAGTGGTACAACTCATACAATGCAAGGTCAAAATTGTTACAATGTATATGTAGATGCTGATGATATATTAAAAAATACTCGCATAGAAGAAGCAACAAAATGTTTATATACAGCAGTATCAAGAACATCTAATGAATTATTTATATTAATATAGAGATTGTTTATATTTTATACATTATTTCAATAGCATAAATCAACAATAAAACCATTATAATAATAATTAGAAATATTTCTATATATTGTTTATCTTCGTCATTATCACTATCAATAATATTTTTTTCATTTATATCATCATTATTTTTAGATGATTTTAATAAAAAATTAGGTGAACCGTAATTAATCATTTATATTATTAGTAACTATATTATTTTAATAAATGCATTTGTATTCATTAAATTTGAACTAACCAATTCACCATAAATAGTGGAACTAGCATGAATTGTTCCACTATAATCATTTGAACTTAATTCACCATCAATAATAAGCAAATCATTTTTATTTATTTGTGGATTTTTTGTTATTAACCAATTTTTATATAATTTACCATTTAAATAAGCATCTCCAGAAGCTATAAATTTATATTTAACATCAAAATCTTCAGATTTTTTTGGATAAGAATAATTAAATTGTTTTTCATATACTATAATAGGAATTCCAATATTTTTTTTCAATATATTAACTGTGAGAGGTGTATATCCAAATAGAGAACATGAATGATATGGAACCCATCGATGAATATCATTTATTGTATTTTTAACAACCCAATAATTATTATCATTTCCAAATTCTATACTACCAATAGGCAAACTTGATGCTGATTGAGAAGGAGATTTTCTTTTAGACATATATATTATAGGGACTGATTAAATTAATTCTAATTTTACTTCAACATAAAATTTTTCTAATAGATATATTATTTTACCTAATTGTACTTGATTTAGAGACTGATACATTTCTCTAAAATAAATATGATTATTATATTTATCATTTTTATTTTCATATATAGGATATAAATCAGAAACAGTTGAATAAATAATTCTTTTAAATATTAAAGATAAAGGGGTTTTGAAATAATTAATTTCCATAATAGTTTTTACTTTTAGATTTAAAGAAGGTATTGTTATTTTTTCTATTAATTCATTATATATTGATATTAAAGTTTTATTACCCGATGGTAATTTTGCAATATAATTATTGACAGGATCAGTTATTGTTTTACTTTCTACAACATTATTTATAATTCCATGTTTTTCAAGAAAAATAAATCGTGTTATATAAGGAATCATTTTTATATTATCAAATAGATATTCTAATGTATCACTTTTTTTAAATATATCTAAAACAAAATGTTTTAAAAATAGAACATCATAAGCAGCATATTTTAAATTATAACTACTCATTTTTACAATATTCCAATTTACATCTTGAACAGGTCCCATTGTATCATTTATAAGATTTAAATCATCATATTTTTTACTATTTATAGTATTAAAATATAATAATGCATCATAAATAGAACATTTTTTATTATCAGATTCCGCATAAATTTTATAATATTCACAAAGAAATCTAGAATCAATTACATTTTTTATAAATTTTATAATAGTTGTTTTATCTTTTTGAAACAGATCATCAAACATATAAGGAATATCAAGAGAATCTGCACCATGTACTATTTTATAACAATTTGATATAAAAACAGTTTGAACTAATAGATCAAGTTCTGTTCTTTCAAACATATTAGGATCAATTACATATACATATTTATGTTTTCTATTTGGATACAAAGAAATTTGACATAAAGATATTTTACGTTGATCAAATTCAAAATCAAGACCTATGACTGGTTTTATTTTGGTATGAACTGCATCAATAGAATAAAATAGCATATGTAATAAAAATATTTTTATTTTTTCTTTTTTTTCAATTTTGATTATATTAAATACAGAATTATCATAATTATTAAATTCATCTTTAGCATATGTTTTTATATTTGCAATTGATCTTGCTAATTTATAAACCTTTTCTTTTTCTATATTAAGAAATAATGAATTATTTTTTGAATATTTTATAGTATAATTATCTATTTTACTAACTTTATCATAATTATTATAAAAATCAAATATTTTATCAGAATTTATATTATTCATATCTATAATATTATAAAAGGAAAATCTATTAGTTTATAGAATTTCCTTTTCTTTATATAATATAAAATGTATTCGTTTATAGATGATATTTATAATAAATAGTAATACTATATAAATATGAGTAGAATTTCAAGACACCAGGAAAGTATTGATAAATTTCTTAAAAAATATATATTATCTAAAAATGAAATTGAAAATATTGATTTGGTTGTAAAAAATCTTAATTTATTTGATCATATTCCAGGTATATTATTAAATACTGTTTTATTTAGTTTAATAAAAAAAAAGGGTAATATGAATGCTCATCCTATGGCATGTGGTGTTGATATAATGATGTTTTTATCTATAATAACAGATAAAAAAAAATATTATGAAGAGGATTTTGGTAAAGACAGATATAAAAATTTATGTAATGAATTAATAGTTACAATATATAAATCTTTATCACAAAATATGGAAACAGTAAAAACAAATGGTAATTCCGATATAAGTATTAAAATTTTCACAAATTGTATTAATTATATAAATAAAAAAATATACGATATATCAAAAATAGAGGAATTATTATCAAATAAAAAAATGGTAAAAAATGATGTTTCAACTTTAAAATTTAAAAATAAAGATATAATAAAAACAAAATATGCAAAATTATATAAAATAGACAAAGAAATTATCTTAAAATATATAGAAGATAAATTTGGAAAAGTATGTCAATGTGCATTAGTTTTAGGATGGATATTGGGAGATGGGGATGAAAAGACTATTGAAAAATTAGAAAATATGGGACTATATTTTGGTAATATTATAAAAATATGTTATGATTTCCAAAATATCGAAGAAGATATAAATAATGCAAATAAAACAACTACGAATGTAATAGCAAATATAGGGGTTCATGAGAGCTTTACATTATTTATGGAAAATAAAATAAAATTTATAGAAGGTTGTACAGCTCTTGATATATATACAAATACAATGAAAGAAGTTATGGATTTAATAGAGGATAAAATAGATAATTGTTTAGAGAAATCAAATATAGATTTAAAATCAACTTACTCTAGTTTTAGTAGCATAAAAAAAAATAAATAAATTAAATAATCCCTATATATTTTATAATAAATGGGTTTTATGTTAGATGTTATAATATCTGTACCAATAGGTGTATTATATAATATATGTATTATGAAATTTGCAAATATATTAACAACTGGTGTTAAATATGATGAAAAAGTACAAAAAAACCTAATAATTTCATTTTTAGGTGGTTTAATAGGATATATAATAGTTATGAGTTTATTTGATAAAGGAGGTATGTTAGAAAATAGGGGAGTTAAATTTGGTATTTTATTTGGTTCAACAATTTTAATATTAAATACTTTATTTTTAAATTGGAATAATCTTCAAGATGATGCAAAATTATTTATTATGGGTTTCTTATTTTTCTTCTTAATTGGATTAAGCTATAAATACAGAGAGATAAAATATTGAATTTATAATTTAAACAACAAAAATAACAATAATCATAATATAAAATTTATTATGTCATATACAACACAAAATAATATTATTAATAAATATACATCAATTCAAGAAATGTATAATAGTCGCACAAATAATCCTTATAAAAATTTATTAAAAAAAATAGATATAAAAGATTATTATAAATCTAAAAAAAAACAATGCAAAAATAATAAAAAGAAAAATAATTTAATTGAATATCATCTTTACCAAAATAATATGAAAGAAAAAAATAAAAATATTTTTGTAACAAATAGATATTTAGAAGATGAAAATAAAATTTATATCTAAAAAATATTGATTTTTTTATAATTAAATATAACAATTTAATTATAATATATAAAACAAATTATATATGTTAATAGGTCATCACGTACATACATCAAAAGGTTTTACAACTGCTGCATCATATGGTAAAAGCAATAATGCTGATATAATACAGATATTTTTAAGTTCACCACAATCATTCCGTATATCAAATATTAAAATGCTAGATTTAATAAAATTAAGAAATAGTGCGAAAAATAATAATGTAAAAATAGTTGTACATGGAAGTTTTTTATTAAATATGTGTAGAGATCCAACCAATGATGGTTTGAAAAAAGCTAAAAAAGTATTGATAAATGATATGAATAATTCTGTTATTTTATTAGCTATAGGTGTTATAATACATATGGGAAAAATTACAAAAGATATGAATATATCAAATAATGAAGCATTAAAAAATTATATTACAAATATAAAGGATATATTAAATAGGACAGAAAAAAGATCAATTTTAATATTAGAAACAGGAGCTGGACAAGGACATGAAATAGGAACAAAACTTAATATAATGGCAAAAATAAGAGATGGTTTAAATTATAATGAAATTAAAAGAGTAAAATTTTGTTTAGATACATGTCATATGTTTTCAGCAGGGTATAATTTAGGTGATAAAAATATGATTTCAATATTAGATCAATATATTGAAATCATATTAGGGTGGGAAAATATAGTAGTAATACATCTTAATGATTCAAAAAATAAATTAAATGCTAGAGTTGATAGACATCAGGATATTGGAAAAGGATATATAAATATATCAGGATTAAGAGAATTTGTTAAAAGATGTGTTAAACATAATGTTCCATTAATATTAGAAACTCCAGGAGAAGAACATGATGGTATAATTTTAAAACATAAAGAACAGATAGAATTAGTAAGAAAATTTATTATATGAATCCAAAAAATTGATTAATAATTAATCTAACCTTTTTTTTTATGTTTAAAATCATATCATATAAAGATAAGTTAATTATTATTTATCATAAGAATATAATATATAAATAATAAATAATAAGAAATGGGAATAGAGAAATTTTTTAATGGTATATCAAAAAATAACAATATTAAGCTCCAAGATGGTGTAACATTAGGTCTTGAAAAAAAATTGGAGGGAGAATATATATATGTTGATTTTAATTCTATATTATACAACATTGCAAATGATATTGAAAAGGAATTAAATTATATTTTATATGAAATTATAATTAAAAATGAAATGGCATCTTCAGATAAGTTAATGGAAAAATATATGAAAGTATGGAATTTTACAGGATCTACTATAAAAGAATATGATACATATTTTACAACAGAAAAAGTAGAATTGGAATTAGAAAATAAAGTAATAGAATATTTAAAAAATATATTTAAGGGTTTAAATGATCCTAACAAAATAAAAAAAATATATATTGGTATTGATGGTATTCCAACAATGGGAAAAGTTATAGAACAAAAAAAAAGGAGATATATGGGAAGTGTTATATCATATTGTAAAAAGAAAATATATTTGGAATATCAGGATGAACTTGATCAAAAAAGAAAATTATATGAATCACATAAGGTTATATATGATAGAGGAAAAATTTTAGGTAGTTCAAAAACCATGATAAGAATTGTTGATATAATAAATTCAGACAAATTTAGAGAGGATATAAAAAAAATTTTACCAATATTAAATGAAATATCAGTATCTGATGGAAATTGTCCAGGTGAGGGTGAAAAAAAAATAATGGAAAATATATTAGAATATAAAAAAGAGGGTAAATATATAATTTTTTCTCCAGATGCAGATGTAATAGTATTGGCAATGATAATGAAAAATAAATTTAATAAATTATCAATTAAAAATAGTTTTGGAGTTTTAAGATTTAATCAGCAAACAGAACAGTATGATTATGTTGATATCGATATTATTATAAATAATATGTTAAAATATATAATTAATAGATTTCCTAAAGAAATTACAATACCGGAAAATAAAAAAATAACAATAATAAATGATATATGTATGTTATTTACATTTTTTGGAAATGATTTTGTACCTAAATTAGAATCATTAGATGTGAGAACAGATTTTGAAATATTAATTGATAATTATGTAAAAATATTTTCAGAAAAAGGGGATAATCATTATTTAACATTTGATGATAATGATAATATTAAAATATCATATTATAATTTTTATTTGTATATAAAAGAATTATCAAATGATGAGAAATATCTATTGGCAAATACGTACATGTATAGTCAGTATAAAAATACAAGCTTTTTATCTAGAGTTTTTGGACCAGGTTTATTATATAAAAATTTAGAAAAATATATAAAAGAAGCAAATATTTTATATGATTTAATTCTAAAAGAAATAAAAATAGGTCAAAACTCATCAAAATCATCAGATGATATAGCAAATAAAGTAATTAATTCGGGAATTTTTACAGATAGTTTTATTAATCATTTTATTTCAATAGAATATCAAAATGTAAGAAAAAATAATATTACATTATCTTTAAGAGAACAATTTAAGAATGCAATTATTAATATAATTAAAAAGGGGGATAAATTTGATAGACAATTAAAATTATATCCTTATGAAAAAAGTGTCGATTCTAAATTTCACTTAGAAAATATAAAAAAATCTTTTTCTCATCCAATACTTTGTGAAAATTTAACAATATATGATAAAAAAATATATTCTCTTGAAAGAATGTTGGATGAATATATTGGTATATTAAATGCAGGAGATATAGAATTAGGATCATTTGATTTTTTTTCAAATAAGGATAGGTATTATATTAATATAAATTGGGAAAAATATATAGCAAGAACAAAAGTATTTTATTATGATTTTTTTAATATTAATAAAAATTTAGATTCAGATTTATTAAAAATGGATAATTTATGTGAAAATTATATAAAAGGATTAATGTGGGTATTCGATTTCTATTTTAATAAAAATAATAGAATGAATAATTATAATAAAGTTTCAATATGGTTTTATCCGTATAGTAAGGCCCCATTATTATATGATTTAAATTTATATTTAAAAAATATTCTAAATAAGGGAAAAACGATACCAAAATTTAGAGATTATCTATTTATATTGTATAAATCAATAAATGATTCTAGTAAATCAAATTATGTATTAAGAAAAGATTATATGACAAAATTAGAACATTATATGTATATAACTCCAGTTAATAAACAACATAATATACCAGAAAGATATGAAATAATAAAAGAAAATAACCAAATTTTTCCCAAATTAGATATTATTTCTGAAGAAATAATTGAGGGAAGGGGAATAAGGCTTATTGATTGTAGAAGAACAGCATTTTTAAATAAATGTCATTTATCAATAGATACAGTTTCATTTACAGATTATATGAATTTGATAAAGCCTTTACGTAATAAAAATGAAAACGAAATATTATTAAGTTCGCCAATAAATTATATATTTAGTTTTCCTATTATGATTGGTGGTAAAAAATATAATTTGAATAAAGAAAATATAATAGAATTAAATTCATTGTCAAATTTAAAATATAATGAAACAGGAAATAATAAATATAAAAATTTATATTTACAAACAAAAAAAATATTAAAAAAATTTAATTTATAAAGCTAATCCTAATTTAACTATTGAAGCAACTTCTGGTGACATCATTGCAAATCCGGCTAAATTATTTCCTTTATAGAATGATTTTCCTGCTAAAGCATATCTAATAAATGTTAAATATAATAATACACTAACTATTACTAATAAAAGCAATATCCATAAAAAATTTATCATTGGTGATGATTGTTTTTCTTGTTTATATTCATGTACTTGTTGTGGTTGGAGCATTATTTGTGCTTGTTTTTGGTCATCATATGTATCTGGAAGAACTTCAAGATGGTCATTATTAGCTTGTTCTCTGACTAGATTATATAAATCATTATCTGAGAGATCTACATTTTCATTACGATAGTAAGACATTATTTCTATACTTTTAGAAGATAAAATAATCTTATCTAAATAAATAATATAATAATTTTATGATAAACTATAATAATAATTTTTATAATTGGTTATTTAATAAAACATTAAAAAATCTTAAATTGAAAAATGATTCTAGTATATTAATAATAAGTGATGTTTTACCTATATTAAAAAATTATACAAATATATATAATAAAAAAATTGATAATTTATTACAAAAAAATATTAATGAAAAAAAATATGATGCTATAATATTAAATTATACATTAAATAAAAATTCATATTATAGTAAAAAAATAATAAAAAAATGCTCACATTTAATATCTGATAAAGGTTTTGTTATATTATCTCTTTTTGATAAAAAAAATATAAATAGACATTTTACTTTACAAGATAAAATAATATCAGATATAGGAGAAATATATTATAATCAAGAAGATAATTATATTTTAAAAAATGATTTTGGTATTTCAAAAATAAATGGTATTGAAATGACAAAAATAGATAATTATTTTAATAAATATAAATTAAAAAGAACTACAAAATTAGATATAACTAAACTTTCACAATCTGAAATTAATAATTCAGGGATATTAATTATTTATCAAATAAATAAATTTTAAATATATACTGTATTTTCATTATTTATATTATCTTTATATTTATTATTATCATTATTATAAATATAATTATTATAAATATCATTATTTATTATAATATTTGTATTATCATTAATATTATAAAGTTTTTTCATATAATATGATATTAATTCTGTATCATTGCCGACAAAATTATCATATAATTCAGGTAGAAAAATTTTTTTATATTTAAATATTTTTTTTATGAATATTTCATCCTCTTTAGTTGATCCATCTTTCATATCTTCATATTTTGCGTCAGATTCTATTTCTATTAATTTGTTAGAAAGAGATTCTCTAAATCCCTTTTGTCCCATTACAAACCATATATTTTCTGTTAAAAATTCAAATAGTTCTAATACACTTGATTTTTTTACATTGATATTATTTGTTAATTTAATTTTTAATAGTAAATTAATAACAATATTTGTAACTGCTTCTCTTAATTTTATAATATTTTGATTATTGTTTGTTAATTTATGATCATCACAAAATCCATTTTTATTTTCAGATATTTTTGGGCATATTACAGGTTTTTTTCCATTATATTTAACATATATACATTTACATAACATCAATTTATTAACATCATTAATATTAAAACTAGACATTTATACTATAATAAGAAGTTTTTCTATAATTTATATGTTGGTTGGAAAAATTTCATAATATATTTTTTTATATAATATTAATGTATAATGAGTGATATTTATTGTGGTGCGCTTGATAAAGTTCCATCAAATAAAAGACGTGGAAGTATGAGAGAATGTGCTGAAAAAAAACAGATATCATATTGGGGATTACATAAAGCTGATAAAAAGATAATTGATAGTATTAAAAAAGATAAAAAAGATACAGCTGATACAAAAAATAAATTATTCCCATTATTAGTTAAATATAGAACACGTGTTAAAAAATTAAAAGAAAAATTAGAAGGAAAAGAGGGAAAGGATGCTGACAATAGAAAGGAATTAAAAAAAGAAATTGATAAATGGACAAAAGAAATGCAAATTATAAGTAATAAACTTACTAAATTAGAAAAAGAAGCATCTATTAAATCTACTAAAAAGGGATCACAAAAAAGAATAACAAAAAAAATGTCAAAGGGAAGATCTATTAAAAGAAAGTCTTTAAAAAGATTAAGTAAAAAATCAACAAAAAGAAAGTCTTTAAAAAGATCAAGTAAAAAATCAACAAAAAAATTAACTAAAAGAAAAAATTAACTAAAAGAAAAAATTAACTAAAAGAAAAAATTAATAAAAATTTGAAAAACAAATATTTTATATATTTCAATATATATTTATAGAAAATTATATTATTTCCTATATATTAACAGAAATGTTAAATTTTGATTGTTATGGCAATACAAATCCATCTTTATCATATTTAACTGAACTAAATAATCTTATTAAAACTAGAAATTTCCATAATACTAATTCTAACCATATTTTAGGTAAAAATGCGAAAATAAAACTAGATCATAGTATTTCTCATATAAAAGAAATATTTTCTGATTATCAGTATGTTGAATTTGTTCCTGGTGGTGGTACTGTTGCAAATGAAAGAATTTTTACTGCATTTCTTAAATTAAGAGCTATTCCTCAAGAAAAAGATATTATTATTATATCCTCTATTGAACATACATCAATTAGTAAATATATGTTTGAATTAGCATTAAATAGAGGTTATACTGTTATTCAATTATCAGTAGATAAAGATTGCAGAATTGATATTGAAGAATATGAAGAAAATATTAGGAAATATAATGATAGAATTTTATTTGTTTCAATTATGAATGTTAATAATGAAACAGGTATAAAACAACCAATAAAAGAATTGGTAGCATTATCAGGAACTATTCCGTTTTTTTGTGATTCTTCTCATTCTATAGATTGTATTAATACAATTCCAATTGAATTTAAACCAACAATAGTTACTGCAAGTTTATATAAATATGGAGGGGGTCATGTTGGGTTAATTTTAAGTAAAATTAAATTACCAGAGAGATATTATGGCACTCCTGACATAATATCTATTGTTCCATCTGTTTCAGCACTTAATGAATATATGGTAACAAGAATTGAAAATATAAAAAGATTAAAAATAATTAAAACATATATTATTGAAAAATTAGAAAAAATATTAAATGATTTTGATATAAAATATATTTTAATAAACAATAAATATCAAGAGGATGATATTATAGCTTTTATAATTCCTGAATATAAAGCATCCTATATACAAACAGAATTATCAAATAAAAATATTTGTATTGGAAGTGGTTCAGCATGTAATAAATCTGGAGGAAGTCATACATTGTTATCAATGGGATATAATAGTACAATTTCTGAATGTTTAATTAGAATAAGTTTTGATATCGAAATAAAAGATTCAGATATTGATACTTTTTGTAATGAATTTTATAATGTATATAAAAATATTAAACTTCTTAATATTCAAAGAAATTATAATTTATATAGAAATAAAATTAAAACAAAAATAACATTGCCAACAATTAGAAAAGAAGAAGATAATCATTATGATATTAAATTGGATACTTTTTTAATAGAACCCTCTAAACTTTATGTTACTTATGGTGAATTAGCATTAAAGGGAAATAACAAACATATATTTGTTAAAAAACTACTTGATAATATAAAAAAACAAATAAGAAAACATGATCTAAAATTTATTACAAGAGAATCAAGACTAGAATTAGAAAAAAGAGATGATAAAATAAAGAATTTTTCTGAAATTATTAATGATTTACAAATAGTTCCAGGTATTTCAAATATTTATCCTATATTTTCATATACAAAAAAATATAATTCTATTGAGGAACTTTTAATTTTTATTTGTTCTGTATATGAATATATTAATATTAAAAAAGAGTATAAAACATTTTGTATAAGAATTAAGATTAATGAAAAAAAAACTTTTTGTAATAAGGATTCAAAAGATTTAGAGTATTTAATAGGTAAATATATTAGGGATAGATATAATATAACTGTAAATTTGAAACATCCAGATATATTACTTAATATTGCAATTAATAATGATACATACAATTGTTATAATGAAAAATATAATGGTACAGGTGGTCTTCCTATAGGAACAGAAGGAACTATTGCTATTATAATTGATAAATTAAATAAAGTCCAATCATTTGATACTATTAAAAATCTCTCAATTAGAGGAGCAAATATTTATATTCTATTATATAATTATGATTTTAATGATTCTGATATTGAATATATAAAAAAAATATCAGAATCTATAAAATTTAGAAAATTAGAAGGTAATATTATTGATATATTAAAAACTTCTGAAGATATTCCAAATAGTATAATTTATGATCATCAGTTTGATATAATACATTTGGCAAATCTTACAAAACAATTTGGTATTTTAATAAATAAAATAATATATTCACAAAATGTATTTAATAAAAAAAAATTACTACAAAAAATTTTACCTTTAGATGAATATGATACATATAATACTTTTTATGAAATTATGAATTGTATATTTGATAATATTAAACCTGCAATATACAATGAAACAAATATCGGTTTATCTCTATTATCTGGTGGAATCGATTCTCCTGTTTCATCAAAAATTTGTATTAATGAAAAATTAAATTTGGATTATATACATTTTTCTTCAAATAGTTTAGACAAAGAAAATATAATAAATACTATTAAAAAAATTTCTGACAAATTTATATTATATTTTATTGATATTACTGAATTACAAAAAAAAATTGTATCAGATTTTGATGAAAATTATAGAACTATGTTGTATAAAGTATATATGATTCTTATTTCTAATAAAATAGCAAAAGAAAGAAATTATACATATTTAGTAATGGGTAATTCTTTAGGACAGGTTGCAAGTCAAACTCCAAAAAACTTTGAATTAACAATGCAAATTTCAAATATACCTATATTAAATCCGGTATTTGATATGAATAAAACAGATATTATAAAATTAGGAAGAGAGTTTGGAACATATGATATGTCTATTTGTAATGGTGAAGATTGTTGTACTATGTTTCTTCCTAAAAATCCTATATTGGCAGCATCTAAAAAATACATTGATTATGTTATAAATAAAATTGGAGATTATTCAATACTTTATAATATAGAGGAAATAATTGTTTAAATTTCTATTGAATTATTCTCTTGCTCTTTTAATGGCATAAATATCGTATTTCTATCAATTATAGAATTTTCTTCTGATGTATTATATAATAATTCTATTTCATTTATATATAGTTTAATATTATATTTATTTACAATATTTGGATCAATTGTCATATCATCTAAAATAATTTTCCATTTACATGAAACTATTTTTATATCTAATAATATTTTACAATTTAATGAAACTTTTTGTTCTTTCATATTATTATAATGAAACCAATTTGGAAATGTTTTATTTATAGTCTTTATTATTTCTAATGGATTTTCTTCAATCATATTTTTAATTTTACCACCTGATTTTTTACTTTCATGTAAAATAATTTTTGTATCTTTTCTAATATTTGCTAAAATTCTATTACTTACTGATCCATTGGTAAAAAATTTACATTCTATAATATCTTTATCATTAATATATTTTCTAAGTTTATGTTCAATATTATTTTTTATATTATTAAACATATTAAAATCTTCAATAGTTGGTAAAAATATAGCAGATAAATCTTTTTTTTTAATCATTTCAATTTCTCCACCATATTTATTTTTATTATATGTCATTCCAAAAAATTTTGATAATGATGTTGATATTATTAATTTATTAATATCTTCATTATCATGCTTGTATGAAATATAATATGGGAAAAATTTATTACTATCATCATTTTCATTTTTTTTTAATAATATATTATCCTCTGAAAATGTTATATTATCTATTATATTTTTAGCTTTTAATTTATTAAGTATTATCATCTATTTATTTATATATTTTAATACTTATATATTGTTATTTATAATGAATTATTTTATTATTCAATATTTTTATTAAATTCATCTTTATTTAATGTCGAATATGGGGTTTCTGTGCCTAAATATATAGATTCTTCATCATCAATATTTTCAACAGAATCTGAATTATCTTCAATAATTGATTTATCATCAGATTCAGAATCTTCATTATAATCATATGGAACAATTTTTATAAGATCATTTGGTCTAATAGGTTCTTTTGTTTTATAAGATTTTATTTGGGGTTCTTCATATTCTCTTGGTTTTTTATGATCATCTTTTTTAGTTACTATTATTTTTTTATTATATTCATTTATAAATTTCTGTATTTCTTCTATCATATAATCATAACTTATATCAAATAATTGTTCTGAAGTATTTTCATTTGCATTTAAAAATTTATTAATTTTAGATTTTTCATTATAACTAATATAATGTGGAAAAGTTATCTGATTTAATATCATGAGATCAATATGTGAATCCTTTAATTCTTTTAATTTCGTATCTGGATGTTGTTCAATATATTCATGTCTTCTCTCTATTAAATTTTGTTTGGATATTTTAACATGTAAATGAAAATCAGGAGAAAATTCTAATTTCTCTATTGGAAATGCAAAACCAACTATTATAATTCCTTCTTTTTTTTTATTATTAATATCCCTATTTAATCTTTCCCAATCTATAGAATCAATATTATCCCAATCTACAACTTCTGTTCCATCATGTAATTTTACTGTTTTATTATAATTTTTAATATAATAATTATTTGTATTTATTATATCTATTTTAAATAAAGATTTTATTTGATCTGCTAATTTTCCTTTTCCAGATCCCTGAAATCCTGATATTAAAATTATAAGTTGTTCATTAAATTTTATATATGCTTCTAGAATATTCATAATATTATTTAATTAGAAACTATTTTATAAACTAATATTATAATAATGATTAGTGAAATATTTGCTAATATAATAATGTTATGTCATATATTACTAGTATTATTTATAATAATAGTTCCATTTACTAATTCAACATATTTTTTAACATTGCATACAATTATTACACCTTTTATAGTAATGCATTGGTTATTAAATAATAATACATGTGCTCTAACCTTAATTGAACAAAAATTAAGAGAATATGCAACTGGTGTTAAAGGTGATCCAAATGAATGTTTTACATGTAGATTAATTAATCCAGTATATGATTTTACAAATAATTATGAGGAATATTCGACATTTATATATATATTTACTATTACTTTATTTTTATTAAGTTTATTTAAACTATATAATAAATATCAGATTGGTGAAATTAAATCCATTGATGATTTAATTAAAATATAGAAAATGTTTAAATTATAAAAAAGTATTAAATCCAAAATTAAATAGTAAAATAAATTATGATATAAAATATTAATTATAATTTATTAAAAATTATAAATTCTCTTTTTTAATAATATAGATGAATAATACATCGATTACAGATTTATTACATAAAGTTACAAAATATCAGACAAAATTAGCACATGGATCTAATAATGCAGATTTATATAAGGCTAAGGTTGCCTATTATATGTCTCATTTGTCAAAAGCAGGTGTAAATATAAATCAATTAGGAGGTAATACATTATCTGATAATATGATGCAAAGAGCTCAAGAAATTTTAAAACATATAGAAGATACAAAAAATGGAGACTATAAAATTGATGCAAAATTATCAGAAAATGCAAAAGGGCAATTAGGGTCTTTAACGGAAAAAGTTCATGAAGTAGTTGATGTTGTAGAAAAAGCTAATTCACAACATAAAAATACTATAGAAGAATTATCCGATGTTGTTATTAAGGCACAAAAATCATTAAGTGATATTAACAAAAAATTCCCATTAGATATTAAACCAAGTGGCAAAGATGCTGATTTTGATCCTGAAACTCAAAATAAATTAGCTGCTGCTAAACATATTTTGGATAATGTAGATGATTTTAAATATATTATATCTGCTTCAATTGCAGAAGCTATGTTGAGGGATTTGGCATCAAATGGTTTATCTAAAGAAAAATTATCCGATATCAAGGATGATTTTGATAGAAATAATAGTAAAGATAAACAATCAATGGAATATGTATTTAATAAAATTAGTGAAATATATAAAGATATACGCCCACATGTCGATTATTTACTTAATAATGATCAATCGCAAAAAGATACATTAGCAACAAACGCTCTAATTAAAACACTTGATAAAGCTAAAGTAATTAATGCCATTAATACATATACTAGACAATATAAGATAGAAAGATTAGATGAAAATAGTTTAAAACAAAAAATTAATACAATTATAGCTGATAGTTATGACATGACATCATCTCTCCCACCAGCACAAGCACAAACACCAAAACAAAAAATTAGTGACAATATAGCTCTACTTCCACAAGTACAAGAACCAAAACAATTACCAGAACAAGTACCAGAACAAGCACTAGAACAAGGACCATAAATTAATTAAACCTTAATTTTAAATTTAGTTTAAAATTTTTAAATTAAATAATAATTATTTTTATTTTATATATTATAGATGAATAACAATATAATATCAAATCTGTTACATAAATCAAATAAATACTATAATAAAATTTTATTAAATAAAAACAATGAAATATATAAAAAAAAACTATCATATTATAATCAGAAATTATTAGATTATAATATCAATATAAATCAGTTAGGTGGTGATATAATTGAAAATATTAACCAATATAAAAATAGTATTTTCAAAAATCTTGATGATATTCAAAATAATAAAGTTAGTTGTAGTGTAAAATTATCTGATAAAGCAAGAAAAGAATTATATGGTTTAATTGATGCTATTTATAGTGAAAATGATATATCTGAAAAAGCGAAATTACACTATAAAAATGTAATTGATAATTTATCAGATGGTATATTAGAAGGAAATCGTGCACTTCAAAAAATTTCAAATAGATTTCCTATAGAATTTTCTGGAGTAAATGGTGATGCTGAATTTGTACATGATGATCAAAAAAAAATTAGTGATGCAATGACATTATTGAAAAATACAAAACACTATTTTTATGATCCTATTATAACAACTATAGCTATTGCTATTTTAAGAGAACTTTTAAATGGTTTAACAATAGATAAATTAATAGATATTCGAAATGATTATTCTAATATAGTTAATACAGATGATAAAAAAAAAATAATAGGTATAATTGGAGATATTAATAATATATCAAATGGATTGTTGAAAAAATATCTTGATTTTTTTATTATGCCTAATGATTCAGTAAAAATTAAAAATGAGGCTACAAATTTATTAGCATCATCTTCTCTTATTAAAAACAAGTCTCAAATTGAAAAAGCTATTGAAGAATATTTAACAAGTAAAAAATCAATTAATTCACAACCAATATCACAACCAATATCACAACCAATATCACAACCAATATCACAACCAATATCACAACCAATATCACAACCAATATCACAATCAATATCACAATCAATATCACAACAAAGTGTAATTAAAAAAAAACCGATTTCACCAGGTTTAAAAAATAAAATTATGAAAATTGCTAAAGATAATAAATCATCACAACAACCAGTACCATCACAATCAGTACCATCACAACAATTACCATCACAACAATTACCACAACAATTACCACAACAATTACCACAACAACAATTATCACAACAATTACCACAACAATTACCACAACAATTACCACAACAATTACCACAACAATTACCACAACAACAATTACCACAACAACAATTACCACAACAACAATTACCACAACAACAAGTACCATCACAACAAGTACCATCACAACAATTACCACAACAACAAGTACCATCACAACAATTATTACATCCAATAATATCAAATCAGCAAATAAAAGAAAAAACTCCAAATAATTTAAGATCTATAGGAGAGGTACAACCAGATATAAGAAGAAGGATAGAAGAACTAAATAATTTATCAAAAAAATAAATTTATTAACTATATGTATATAGATATTTATAATGAGTATACATAATTATACAACAGCATTTCCATATACAATATCTAATTTTAATTCTGATTCTGGTTTCGATTCTGAATATATTAATAATCAATCCTTATTATGGTTAATAATAAAAGAAAAATTAATAAATATAAAGAATGGAACTGATGAAAATATTTCAAAAAACATTATTTCAAATAAACCTAAAGTTGATATAAAAACAGAAAATAATAAAGAATATGTAAATATAAAAATATTTTTTGATATTTTAAATGAATTAGTTAGATTATTTACAGATTTATATAATAAAGTAATTATAAATTATTCAGAAATAACATCATCAAAATATATGGTTGATTTAGTAAATTATATTAATAAGGAATTTAATGAAAAAATCAAATATGATTCAAAAAAAGAGGATAAATATAAGTTGTTAGAATATAAATATTATTCATTAGAAACATATGATATTGAGTCTGAAATAGTATTAGATATAGTAGATTATATTGAAAAAATTATTATGAATTATATTAACGGTATTGGTAATTTAATAAATATAAGTAAAAAAATAAATATAAAAGATATTGAAGCTGTAAATAATGACATAATGATACAATTAAATAATGAGGAAATAATGGTTGGTGGAAATAAGGAAGAAAATATAATAGAATATATTATAAAAAATGGATTAAATATAAAGAATAGAAACTTGGAATATATAGAAATAGATAAAAAAATTAATAATATTATTAAAATGATAAAAAATAATACAAATATAAATAAAAATATTAAAGATAATAATATTGATAATTATAAAATAAAT
>Ga0114963_10000757_pt1 | contig 21964 bp, 21 predicted proteins | sample C_131016_EF_Meta_FD_87019 | JGI IMG/M metagenome (GOLD analysis project Ga0114963, IMG submission 87019) | Freshwater microbial communities from Lake Croche, Canada to study carbon cycling - C_131016_EF_MetaG | ecosystem: Environmental > Aquatic > Freshwater > Lake | place: Lake Croche, Canada...
GAGTTTGTCAAAGGCGAGATCGACATTGGAAAAAATATCAGCGCCATAGAGTTGCTTAAACTCATTCGCCCAGCTCGCGTTCGCGACGCGTTTGACCACCGCGGCTTTGTTGGGATTGGCCATTTCGCGCTCGCCCAATAGTGGGCTTGCAGCCTGTGCGGCGAGCGAATCGGCTCGGCCATCCCAAAAGAAACCTCCGGTCGGCGTACCCTCGTCGTCAAAACGAAACTTTCCGTTGGTCGCGAGATAGCGCGCCGATTGCGAGGCGCGAACGCCGGGAACAGCCAAATCCAGCCCGCCTAACTGGACCGCAAGATCATTGGGAGCCGCGTGGCCGGTTGCCGGTGCATGGCAACTCACGCAAGCCAAACGCCCGGAGGCCGACAGGGACACATCATGAAAAGCTTTTTCGCCGACGCTCACTTCCGAAACCGGGAGCGCTGGGCGATCCGCGCACGCGCTCAGCATCAGCATCAGCATGGCTAGCAAAGCGGCGATCAGGGCCTGCCCGCGGAGTTTCATCGCAGTCTTGATTCGAGAGGGGAACGCGAAGCCAATCAACCCGACCCTAGTCCGAGGTCGTCGGTTCGACCACGGCACCGAATGAACGAAACGAAATCGCCAAGTCAACCTCTCTCTAGGCTTCGCGTAGGTAACACAGATAGCCCGCTTCGTGCGCGCGTCGTCGCAAGGTCGCCCGTAACTCTGCCGCCGAAACCTCGAGGGAAAGAAACTGCGCCAAAAGAACCGCCTGGCTGAGAAACTGTTCAGCACTCGCGGAGTCAACTACGGCCTCAACCTTCAACGCGTCGGCGAGCCAATCGTGGCTCTCGATCAAATAGATAAAACGATCAACATGCGCCTGCGACATGGTGTGGTTATCTCCCACCGAAAGAGCGGCTGGCACTGCAAGACCCGACTCCTGCTGAGCGCCCGGGCGATATCATGACGTCCTGCCGATGATTCTGGCGGTCGCGACGGTGCGTCAAAGGAGCGCTGCTTGCCGCTTCTCGGCCCTGGCTCGGTGCGCTAGACCGCGCGTTGGCGGGCAGCGTTGTTGCAGCAAATGCGAATGGACTTACTGGAGGAGACAGAGATGGCAGAACTCGATGGAAAGATTGCAATCGTAACGGGCGCGGGCGGAGGCTTTGGCGAGGGGATCGCGCAGGCCTATGTCGCCGCGGGAGCGAAAGTTGTGGTGGCCGATATTCACGCTGAAGCAGCGCGTCGAGTTGCCGATGCGCTCGGGCCGGCGGCCTCGCCATTCGTCGTCGACGTTGCGGTCAAAACGCAGGTGGAAGCGCTCGTGGAGCATTGCGTCTCGACCTTCGGTGCGCCCGACATCGTTGTCAACAATGCCGGGACGACGCACAAGAACCGGCCGATGCTCGAAGTGGACGAAGCAAGCTTCGACCGCGTCTTTGCGGTCAACGTCAAATCGATTTACTACATGACCCATGCCGTTTTGCCGCTGCTGCGAGCCAAGGGCGGCGGCGTCATTTTGAACATCGGTTCAACCGCTGGCATCCGGCCGCGACCGGGTCTGTCTTGGTATAACGCTTCGAAAGGCGCGGTCAACCTACTGTCCAAATCGATGGCGGTTGAGCTTGGCCCTGAAAACATTCGCGTCAATGCAATCTGCCCAGTGATGGGCGTGACGGGCCTTTTCGAAGACTTCATGGGACTGCCAGACACGCCAGAAAACCGAGCCCGCTTCGTTGCCTCGATTCCGCTCGGGCGGTTTTCCACGCCACAAGATGTCGCGACGGCCGCCGTTTTTCTGGCCAGCGATGCCGCCGCATTTTTCACCGGAATCGAATTCCCCGTCGATGGGGGCCGGACGATCTAGCGCAGACGGGCCGCGGCCTATGCCACTCGGTGGATGGCGCGCGGCCTATTCCACCCGGCCTATTCCACTAGGTGGATGGCGCGCGGCCTATTCCACCCAGCCTATTCCACCCGGCCGATCTTGCGGACAATGCGATCCAGCACCTTGGCGTCGGCGTCCCAATAACTCTGAAATTCAGGCGCGTCGAGATACTCGATTGGACTGCCTGCTTTAAAAATGGTGCTCACCACTTTCTCGTCTGCGGCGGCGGCGCGGGCAGCCTGCCGCAGTTTTTGTACGATCGAATCGGGCGTCGCCGCAGGAACAAAAAGCCCCGACCACTGGTCGAATTGAACGTTGACCCCGAGACTTTTCAGACTCGGAACCTCGGGCAAGGCCGTCAGCTTGCCCTCCCCCCAATGCGCCAGCACCCGAACCTTCCCCGCCTTGACCTGCGAGACAACCGAGGACGGACCGGTGGCGACAAAATCAACCTCTTTCCCGAGCAATCCCAATACCGCCGGGCCCGCCCCTTTGTACGGGACATGCGTCATTTTGAGCCCAAGCTCAAGCTTCAGCATCTCCACCGGGACGTGCATCGTCCCGTAGTTGCCAGATGAACCGAAATTGAGCTTGTCTGGATTTTTCCGAGCGTAATCTGCGAACTCCTGAAAGCTTTGCCAGGGGGCGTCGGCTCGAATCGCGAGAACGGTGGGATCGGCCGTAAATCTCGCGATCGGTTTGAACTGATTCAGCGTAAATGAAGGGGTTCGGCCCAATACCTCGTCCGCGACGGGAATCGTCGAAATTGAAACCAGGGCCATCAACAGCGTGAGGCCATCGGGCTTGGCACGGGCAACATGGGCCATCCCGATACCGCCGCCTGCGCCCGCCTTGTTATCGATGACCAGCGGTTGCCCGAGAAACTGTCCCATCGATTCGGCCACCGGGCGGCCGACGGTGTCGGCAACCCCACCCGGTGGAAACGGAACCACGAGGGTGATGGGGCGGCTCGGGTAAACCTCGGCCCAACCGGGCATTACCAGAGCGCCCCAGAGCCCGATGACGGCTAGAATTTCCAGATAAAAACGCAAACGCAAACGGAGACGGAGACGGAGTCGGTGTGTTTCAAACATGCTGAGTCCTCAAACAGAATTTCTACTGGTGCGAGACGCGCCCCTTATCGAGGCTAGAAACATGAACGAACGCCCCACCGAGACCGCAAAAGCACTTGAAGAGCGCTTTGAACAATGGATCACGCCGCTTGGCAATTTGTGCGTCTCCCTATTTCACCGCATTGCGTTGTTTGGGATCGGCGCGGTGACCGTATGGTCAGCGGGCGGGGCGTTTGCCGAGATATTCGAAAAATCCTACGCCTCGGTGCAAGACCTTCTGCTGCTCTTCATTTATCTCGAAATCGGCGCGATGGTTGGCATCTACTTTAAAACCAACCACATGCCGGTTCGATTCCTCATCTACGTCGCGATCACGGCGGTCACCCGGCTCATCATCGATCTCGTTGGGACCAAGCACGAGGGAGACCTGTCGATCCTCTTTATGGGTGCAACGATTCTCATCCTCGCGATGGCGAATCTGCTGATTCGGATGTCGTCGTTCAAGTACCCAAGCCAAGGGCGCACGGAGGGCGAATAAGCCTCGCCGAACGCCGTTTACACACCGCGACGCTGGCGAGGCTCGCGCCGGGTCAGGCGCCGTGGCCGCGAATGTAGGTTTCCAGATACTTGATCTGGTGGCCTTGCTGTTCGATCACGTTCTTCACAATATCGCCAACGGAGACCACACCAACCACCTGCTCGCCGTCTTTGACGGGCAGATGGCGAATGTGACGCGAAGCCATAATGCCCATGCAATGGTCAAGGTCGTCAGCGGGGGCCACCGTAATCGGATTTGCCGTCATCACGCTGTTCACCACCGTGAGCTTGGCGTCGAGGCCAGGCAACAACACCTTGATGGCGCAGTCGCCCTGCGAAATGATGCCAGCCAAATGTCCGTCGTCGATCACCAACATCGCGCGGACCCGGTTCTCGCGCATATGCAGCAAAGCCGTATGCACCGAATCGGTGGATTTAACGGAATGAAGCACCCTGGGCTTTTGCTCAAGACAATGTTTGACGGTTGGCACTGATCGTCTCCGGGAATTTTGGCGCACGCGGAAGCGGGCCCGCAGAGGCCCGCTTCACCCGCGCTTAGCGCACCGATTGAGGTTTACCGAATGGAACCCACATCGTACCGTCGAACCGCGCGAGTTGCATGGTCTGGAACAAGGCAAAGTCGTCGGCCGAGGTACTGGCCAGGACACCCGGCAGCGCCATCGGAATCTGGTAGTCCTTCAGACTCGTTGCGACCTTCATGATGTTTTCGCGGGTCAGATTGTCCCCCGCAAGCCGCAAAATATGGGCCATCAAGGATGCAATCGCATAGCCATTGGTAGCGTTGCCGTCGTCCGGGCTGACTTCGGGCGCGTACTTTTTGATCAAGGCCTTGAAATCCATCATCGCCGGATCATTGTCCCAGCGCTTGTCGTTGCCCTCTTTGATGTAGACCATCGAAACCAAACCGACCGACTTCTCCAGCCCAGCGGGCTTCAGCACGCTCCCAACGGAGGCCGAGACGTTGTTCAGGTAGTGCGTCGGTTTCCAACCAATATCGTCTGCTTTGCGAATCGCCTGGGCGGCGAATTTTGGCGTCGTGACATTGAAGAAGGTATCCGCACCCGACCCTTTCAAGGTCACGATCTGCGAATCAACCGTCGGATCCGAGACTTCGTAGCTCGCCTCGGCAACGATCATGGACTTGGCCTTATCGCCCAAGCCATCCTTAAACCCATTAAGGTAATCTTTTCCGTAATCGTCATTCTGAAATAGGACGGCAATCTTAGCGTTCGGCTTGGTGCGGAGGATCTCCTGCGCATACAGGCGCCCCTCGGAGCTATAGCTCGGGTTGAAGCCCAAGGTCCAGGGGTGCCCCTTGGGGTCGTTCCATTTCGAAGCGCCCGTGGACAGCAACAAGTGGGGAACTTTCTTGCTGTTCACGTACTTGTGAATTGCGCTATTCGGTGGCGTGCCCAAGGTACCCATCAACAGCAGGACCTCCTCCTGCTCGACCAGTTTGCGCACCATTTCCACGGTCTTCGGTGGGCTGTAGCCGTCGTCGAGGCTAATGAAATTAATTTTGCGCCCGTTGATGCCGCCTTGATCGTTGAGCTGCCTAAAGTACGCCGCTTCAATCTTACCGATCGTACCGTAGGCGGATGCTGGACCGCTGTAGGGCATCGTCTGGCCGATCTTGATCTCGGTATCACTCGCACCGGAGTCGTATTTTTTCTGCGCCAACGCGGGCGTGAGCGCCGTCGCTGCTGCAATCGCAACGCTGCCCAGGATCATGTGTCTCTTGTTCATGCTGAACCCTCTGAGTAAAAAATCCTAACGAACACCATTAAACCGATACCGACCGGCGCCCCAGCTTCGACCAGAGCAAGTTGAGCCCTCCCGAGATACCACCGGGGAGAACAATCATGAGGACGATCAGCAAGGTACCAAAAATGGCCCATGGCGCGGCCTTCGAAATCTGATCCGCGAGGTTGGGGACAAACTGCACGAAGGCAGCGCCGTAAAGCGCTCCGGCGAGGGATGTCAGCCCACCTACCACCATGCCCACCATCAAGGTAATCGAGAGGAAAACAGTGAAGCTGTCGGGGGCAACAAACGCCACCAAAATCGCACTCAAACTGCCCGCCACGCCGGTAAAGAGCGCACTAACACCAAATGCGAGGCTTTTATAGAGCGAGGTGTCGATCCCCATCAGCGCAGCCGCGGTGGGTTGATCGCGAATCGCAATCAGTGCACGGCCAATCCGACCGCGCAAAAGATTCCAGGCGAACCAATACATCGCCACGGTCACGAAAAGTGCGACGAAGTAGAGCCATCGGTCGGAGTTCAGGGTCAATCCGAGCAACGAGGTGATGGGCGGGTCCGGTTTCAAAATCACGATCCCCTGGACGCCTCCAGTCCAAGACTCGAGATGGCGAAATTTCAACAGCTGCGGCAGGGCAACCGCCAGCGCGAAGGTTGCGAGCGCCAAATAGTGCCCCTCGAGCTTAAGGGCCGGAAGACCAAACAGAAATCCCGCAATTAGGCAGACGAGCCCTGCAACCGGAATGGTTGCCCAGTAGGGCACGTCAAACTTGTCCATCAAAATCGCCGTCGTATAGGCCCCAATCGCGAGGAAGGCACCATGCCCGAGCGAGATCTGCCCGCTATACCCGGTGAGGATGTTCAGGCCGACGAGCGCGATCGCGGTACTCAGAACCATCGAGGCCTGAAACACGTGGTAGTTACTCAGAAAAAACGGCAATGCACAGGCCGCCACCATGACAACGACGATCTGCAACCAGGGAAGCTGCTGCGCGGGGGATCCGTCGGTGGTCTTCAGCAGGGTCATGATCGCTCAAACTCGCGTAACGATGACTTTGCCAAACAGTCCAGCCGGACGAATGGTCAAAACCGTGACAATCAAAACCAGCGCAACCGAGAGCTTCAACTCGGTACCGATGACGTAAGCGCCGAGCAGATTCTCCAAAATACCGACCAGAAAGCCGCCCAGAACCGCACCGCCAGGGCTGTCGATTCCCCCCACCAGCGCCGCTGCAAAGGCGTAAAGCAGTACCCCCGACATCATGTTGGGTTCCAGGAACACGACCGGTGCGATCATCATCCCGGCGATGGATCCGAGTACCGCTGCCAGCCCCCACCCCAGCGCGAGCATCCAGCCTACCCGGATCCCCACCAGACGGCTCGAAACCGGATTCTGCGCAGCCGCGCGCATCGCCAACCCGAGGGGTGTGAAGCGAAAGAAGCTGTAGAGCATCACGAGGAGCACCAAGGTCACGCCGATCGACCCCAGCTCATGCGAAGAAATGAAACTAAGACCAAAGGGCGGTTCCTTCGGAAATGGCGACGGGAAGGCCTTGATCGTGTAGGTAAAGATCCATCCCGCCATACTGTTTAAGATGACGAGTAGCCCAATAAAAACGACAACAACATTCAGAACGGGGGCGTTTTCGACGGGCCGGATGATGACACGCTGAATCAACACCCCCAGGCTAAAGGCAAGGATGACCGTTCCAAAAAATGCAACCCAATAAGGCAGCCCCGCGTTGATCAACGTCCACGCAAGGTAGGTCGCAAACATCGCAATCTCGCCCTGGGCGAAATTGATATGGTGGGTCGATTGATAAATCATCACCAGCGCCAGCGCCAAACTCGCGTAGACCCCGCCCGTTGCAATCCCCGCAACAACCTGATGGATGAAGGTCTCCATGCCGTTCAGTACCCCAGGTAAGAGCGGCGCACCGCTTCATCGTTGCTTAAGTCGCTCGCCGCGCCCGCGAGAACCAGTCGACCGGTTTCGAGCAGATAGGCGTGGCTGGCCAGCTTGAGAGCCATCGCCGCATTTTGTTCAACCAGAAGAATGGTTACGCGGTCGTTCTCGTTGATCGTCTTCATGATTGAAAATATTTCACGAACGATCAGAGGTGCCAAGCCGAACGAAGGCTCGTCCATCAGCAACAAACGCGGCCTGAGCATCAGCGCGCGGGCGATCGCCAGCATTTGCTGCTCGCCGCCCGACATGGTGCCGGCCTGCTGCTGCCGACGCTCGCGCAGGCGCGGGAAGTAGTCGTACATGCGCTCCTGGTCCGCGGCCGCGGCCCGACGGTCGCGCCGCGTATACCCGCCCAGACGAAGGTTTTCTTCGGTGGTGAGGCTACCGAAGGTGCCGCGTCCATCCGGGACATGGGCGACACCTCTGCGAACGATGTCTTCGGTTGCGAGTTGGTCAATGGCTTCGCCTGCAAACCGAATGCTTCCCCGCGTGCGAATCATTCCGCACAAAGCCCGCAGGGTCGTGGTTTTGCCTGCGCCGTTGGCACCTAAAAGCGTCGTAATCGTGCCTTCTTCGATGCGCAAGGAAAGGTCGTGGACGACCTCGGTCGCGCCGTACCCGGCGTAGAGGCCGTCGACCTCAAGCAGCGATGCCATCAGGGCGCTCCGAGCATCAGGGCGCTCCGAACATCAGTGGACCGTCGCCCGCGACGCGGTTCCGTGTTGCCCTACAAGCGGCTCCGAAGGCTCCTCGTCGCCACCCAAATAGGCCTGAATAACATCCGGATGCTGGCGCACGTTCTGCGGGATATCGTCGGCGATCTTGCGGCCAAAATTAAGCGCGACGACCTTGTCCGAGACGCTCATCACCAAACTCATGTGATGCTCAACGAGCAACACGGTGATTTTGAAATCGTCACGCACCTTTCGGATCAGTTGGCCAAGCGCATCCACCTCTTCGTGATTGAGACCGGCCGCTGGCTCATCGAGCAGTAAAAGCTTGGGCTGACTGGCAAGCGCCCGCCCGAGTTCGACACGCTTCTGCGAACCAAACGGCAGATCTGAGACGCGGCGATCGGCGATCCCGCCGAGATCCAGAAAATCGATCAGTTCCGCTGCGCGCGTACTGATTTCGGCTTCCTCGGCGGCCACGCCAGGCAGCCGAAGCGCGTGCGCGAAAAAACCCTGACGAGCGCGACAGTGGCAACCCACGCGGATGTTGTCGCGCACGCTCATTGTTTTATAGAGCGCTAAATTCTGAAACGTTCTGCCGATGCCGACTTCAGCGGTCCGGTGTCGTGGCATGCCCTCAAGCGGATGCCCGTCGAACACAATCCGACCCTCGCTGTAAGGATAAATTCTGGAGAGGCAGTTAAACAGCGTTGTCTTGCCGGCCCCATTGGGGCCGATCAAGCCAGCGATCTGACCCCGGTGGATGTCGAAGGACACGCGGTCAAGCGCAACGATGCCGCGAAATTTAACGGTCACGCCAGCCACCGACAGCAGCGCTGCGGAAGGCGTCGCCGCCGGGGCTTGTTTGGGATCCGTCATTCGCGCAATCTTTGCACAGCCGTCGATTGCTTCAATGGGGAGTTACCCGAGCTTGAGCCTCTCGCCCTGATAGTGCCTACGACGATTCTTTTTTTTAGATGCACAAGGCAGTCGGCGAATGAACGGCAGCAAAGTCCGCCGCTGCGCTCGACGTGACCGACAAGCGGGCGGCGGTAGAAACCGCCGCCCCGCTCGACTGGAACCCGAGGCTTACCGAACCTTGCCAGCTTTCCAGGCTGCCAGCAGTTTCTCGTAATCGATCGTTTCACCCTTCGGCTTTTCGTTCGCGAGCTTTTTCCAAGGGGCCGCGTTATCCGTCAGCATCTTGGCGGGGTCGCCTTTTGGAGCCAATTTCGGCGCGCACTTGGCCATCCCGGCCCGTTCGAGCCGGCCCAACACCTGATCCATTTCGTCAGCGAGGGTATCCATCGCGCCCTGTGGAGTTTTCTCCCCGGTAACCGCCTGCGCTACGTTTTTCCACCAGAGCTGGGCCAGCTTGGGGTAATCCGGCACGTTGGTCCCGGTTGGCGTCCACGCGACGCGCGCAGGGCTCCGATAGAACTCCACCAAGCCACCGTATTTAGCGGCGTTCTGGGTAAAGAAATCGCTACGGATATCGCTGTCGCGAACGAAGGTCAGGCCCACGATCGACTTTTTCAGCGAAGTGGTTTTGGCGGTCACAAACTGGGCGTAGAGCCACGCAGCAGCGGTCCGGTTCGCGTCATGGTCCTTGAAAAAGGTCCAGGAGCCGACATCCTGGTAACCATTCTGCATGCCATCCTTCCAATAAGGACCATTTGGTCCAGGCGCCATACGCCACTTGGGCGTGCCGTCCGCGTTCACCACCGGCAAACCGGCCTTGGTCATATCGGCCGTAAAGGCGGTGTACCAGAAAATCTGCTGCGCGATCTGGCCTTGGGCTGGCACTGGACCGGCCTCGCCGAAGGTCATGCCGATTGCCTCCTTAGGCGCGTACTTTTTCATCCAGTCAACGTACTTGGTGAGCGCGAAAACAGCCGCCGGAGAATTGGTTGCACCACCACGCGCGACCGAAGCACCGACCGGAGTGCATTTATCCGCTGCGACCCGAATACCCCACTCGTCGACTGGCAAACCGTTCGGAATCCCCTTGTCCGCCGTGCCTGCCATCGAAAGCCAGGCGTCGGTAAAGCGCCAACCGAGCGAGGGATCTTTCTTGCCATAGTCCATGTGACCATAAATTGGCTTGCCGTCGATCGTCTTCACGTCGTTAGAGAAAAAGTCGGCGATGTCTTCGTAAGCGCTCCAGTTCAAGGGCACGCCCAACTCATAGCCATACTTGGCCTTGAACTTGTCTTGCAAGTCCTTGCGCGCGAACAAATCCGCCCGGAACCAGTACAGGTTGGCGAACTGCTGGTCGGGAAGCTGATAAAGCTTGCCATCCGGCGCTGTCGTGAAGCTGGTACCGATGAAATCCTTGAGATCCAATCCAGGGTTGGTGAATTCCTTGCCAGCCCCGTTGAGGTAATCCGACAGCGGCAGGATCTTGCCGTAGCGGTAATGGGTGCCGATCAAATCGGAATCCGAAATCCAGCCGTCGTAAATCGACTTTCCCGACTGCATCGAAGTCTGCAGTTTCTCGACGACGTCGCCTTCCTGAATGAGGTCGTGCTTGACCTTAATGCCAGTGATTTCCTCAAAAGCCTTCGCCAGGGTTTTCGACTCGTATTCATGGGTGGTAATCGTTTCGGAAACAACTGAAATTTCCTTGACACCCTTTGCCTTCAGCTTTGCCGCCGCATCGATAAACCACTTCATCTCGGCCATCTGCTGGTCTTTACTCAGCGTGGATGGCTGAAACTCGGTTTCGACCCACTTCTTTGCCTCTGCCTCGCCGGCGTAGGCGTGCTGCGCACCAAAGGCTGCGGCAATCGATACCGCCAACAAGGTCGCTCTGCAGTTCATTCGGTACTTCATTGCTTCGGTCTCCTGGATTGATTGATCAAGTCTGCCCCGCTTGTCTGTCTGCGAATCGGTCCTGGCGGGAGCATCAGGGCACGAATCTGTTTTTTCGTCGTTGCAAGGATCGATCGACTCAACCCTTTCGCATGACCCAAACCAACAACAACATCGAGAGCGCTAGTCCGATCCAGGGACTGGGCTCGCCCTCGAGTGAGAACCATTGGGCAAAACGGTCGCCCAGGCCCACAAAAGCCAAATTGAGATACGCCGCCGCCAACAAGCCGATAAACAAACGATCCCCGCGCGTGGTCGAGATCGGCAGAAACCCGCGTCGCTCGATCGTCGGCGCGCGGATTTCCCAGACCGTCATCCCGATCAGCATCAACACGATGACGACAAAAAAGATCGCGACGGGAACCGTCCAGACCATCCAGTCAAACATGGCCAGCCCACCCCTTCAACCTACTCATCAGACGCGCCCCATGGCGAAACCCTTCGCGATGTAATGCCGGATAAACCAGATGACGATTGCGCCGGGGACGATCGTCAAAACTCCTGCCGCGGCCAGCACAGCCCAATCCATTCCGGACGCGCTGACGGTCCGCGTCATCGTGGCGACGATCGGCTTGGCGTCGACGCTCGTGAGCGTGCGCGCGAGTAAAAGCTCAACCCATGAAAACATGAAACAAAAAAATGCGGTCACGCCGATCCCGGCCTTAATCAGCGGCAGGAAAATGGTCAGAAAAAAGCGCGGGAAGGTATACCCATCGATGTAGGCCGTCTCGTCGATTTCACGCGGGATCCCGCTCATGAAACCCTCGAGAATCCAGACCGCGAGCGGGACGTTAAAAACGAGGTGGGCGAGAGCAACCGCGAGGTGCGTATCCATTAGCCCAACCGTGCTGTAGAGCTGGAAAAAGGGCAGAAGGAAGATCGCAGGTGGGGTCATGCGGTTGGTCAACAACCAGAAAAAAACATGCCGGTCGCCCAAAAAACGGTAACGCGAGAATGCGTAGGCAGCCGGCAAAGCGACCGTGACCGAAATCACCATATTGATCGCGACGTAAATCAGGCTGTTGACATAGCCCGAATACCAGGCGGGATCGGTCAGGATGACGGCGTAATTGGCCCAGGTGAAGTGCTTCGGGAAAACCGAAAAGCTCGACAGGATGTCCTCGTTGGTGCGGAAGCTCATGTTGACCATCCAATAGATGGGCAAGAGCGCAAACACGAGGTAAGCGATTAGAAAGGGACTGCGCCAGCGAGCTTCTTTCATCGCGCGCCTTGCTCGCCAGCCGCCGAAGTTCCACTGGTGCCGACGCGCTGCATCCAGTTATAGAGAACGAAACAGAACAGCAGAATGATGAGGAAATAGATCAGCGAAAACGCCGCCGCAGGACCAAGATCAAATTGCCCGACCGCCTTCTGCGTCAGGTACTGCGATAAGAAGGTCGTTGCGTTACCCGGTCCGCCGCCCGTCAACACAAACGGCTCGGTATAGATCATGAAACTATCCATAAACCTGAGCAGTACCGCAATCATCAGAACGCCGCGCAACTTGGGCAATTGGATGTAGCGAAACACGGCCAACCGGCTGGCGCCGTCGATACGCGCAGCCTGATAAAAAGCCTCGGGGATGGCGCGCAAACCGGCGTAACACAGCAGAGCCACCAGTGGCGTCCAGTGCCAAACGTCCATCGCAAGTACCGTCAGCCATGCGTGCGTGGGGTTGCCGGTGTAGCTGTACTCGGTCCCCAGGGCCTCCAGGACCGCACCAAGCAGGCCAATGTCGCTTCGCCCAAAGATCTGCCAAATCGTCCCCACAACGTTCCACGGAATCAGCAGCGACAAGGCCACGAGGACGAGCGTTGCCGAAGCTCGCCAACCGTCGACGGGCATCGCCAGCGCCAGCAGGATTCCCAGCGGCACTTCCACCACCAAGACGGCAAGCGAATAGCCAAACTGGCGCAACATTGCCCCGTGTAACTCCTCGTCGCGCAACACGGCGACGAACCACTCGGTGCCCACAAACACCCGCCGCTCGGGTGAAATGATGTCCTGCACCGAATAGTTGACGACCGTCATCAGCGGCAGAATCGCCGAGAAAGCGACACATAAAATGACGGGGAGCACGAGCCACCACGCCTTCTGATTGACCGGTTTAATCATCGCCGACACCCCCCGAAGGCCCCGCCATGAGTTCATCCCGGGAATCGTAAAAACAGGTGTGGGGGCTCAAGAGCTGCAAACCCACGCTCTGGTTCAGCTGCGGAACCACCTCGCCCCGCGCGAGGCGCAGCCGCAACAGGGCAGCGCCAACGCCAACGCCATTGCCAACGCCATTGCCAACGGCATTGCCCGCGGCCACGGGCTGCACGCGAGCGCCCACCAACCAACAACTGCCCAGATCCTGAATTTGCTCGATCTGCGCCGGCAAGGCCCCCGGTTCGTGGAGTTCGCACAAACGCAGATACTCGGGGCGTATGCCCAGCGTGAGCGCCCCAGGAGGCACCTCGGGCTTCGCGGGCGTCAGCGCGCCCGCTTGATGGGCGAGCGCACGCGCGAGCAGGGTGACGGGGATGAAATTCATTCCGGGCGAGCCGATGAAGTGCCCCACGAAACGATGCGCAGGCCGCTCAAAAAGTTCCGATGGAGAGCCGCTCTGCACCACGCGCCCGCGCTCCATGACCAGAACCGTATCGGCAAAGGTCAGCGCTTCCACCTGGTCGTGAGTCACGTAGATGAGCGTCAGCCGAAGCTCACGGTGGATCTCTTTCAGTTTGCGCCGCAACTGCCACTTCAAGTGGGGGTCGATCACGGTCAGCGGTTCGTCAAACAACACGGCCCCAACGTCCTCACGCACCAGCCCACGCCCGAGCGAGATCTTCTGCTTCTGATCCGCCGACAAGCCAGCCGCGCGCTGGTCAAGCTGCCCAGAGAGGTCGAGCATTTCTGCGATCACAGCGACTCGGGCGCGTGCGCGCGCCTCGTCGATCCCGCGATTACGCAGCGGGAACGCGAGATTTTGCGCGACCGTCATGGTGTCGTAGACAACCGGGAATTGAAACACCTGCGCGATGTTGCGCTGCTGCGGCGCCAGTCCCGTGACCTCTCGTTCGTCAAACCAAATCGAACCCTGAGACGGCCGCACGAGCCCCGAGATGATGTTGAGCATCGTCGTCTTCCCGCACCCCGAAGGCCCGAGCAAGGCATACGCGCCACCGTCCTCAAAGGTCTGACGCATGGGGAGCAACGCATAGTCCGCGTCCTCACGCGGATGCGGCCGATAGGAGTGGGCGATGTCGAGATGAATCCGCGCCATCAGCGAGTCCCTGCCGACTGAGCCGACTTCGCGCGGAGCAGGTCCGGGGCACCGGCCGTGTGCACTGGGCTTGGTGCAAACACCATCGCGCCCTTCGCATCAAACAAATACGCCGCGCCCGGATCCATTCCAACCGTCACCGATTCTCCGAGCGCAAATCGATGAACGCCAGTACGCTGAACGACAAGACCGCCCAGCGGGGATTCGAGATGAATATAGGTGTCCGACCCGGACACTTCGGCCAACGCAACCTTCGCCGGGATCTTGAGAAAATTGGCGGGCCATTGCGCGCTCGAAAGTTCCAAGGCTCCGGCACGGACCCCGAGCGTGAGCGCTCCAGCCAACCGCGGCAAGCGCTGCAGGGCAGCCCTTAAATCGAGAACCAACCCCGAACCCAGGTCGATGCCCTCGGCGACCGCAGTAGCGGGGATCAGGTTCATCGGTGGATCGCTGAATGCGCGGGCAACCCGGATCGACTTCGGACGATGGAACACCTCGGCCGTCGGCCCGTACTGCAGCAATTCACCGGCGTCCAGAACGGCCGTATGGCCACCGAGCAGCAAGGCCTCGCCAGGCTCGGTCGTGGCGTAGACCACGGTCGAGCCGCCCCCTGCAAATAAGGTCAAAAACTCGTCACGCAACTCTTCGCGCAGCTTGTAGTCCAGATTTACCAGCGGCTCATCGAGCAGCATCAGCGATGCGGACTTGGCGAGCGCGCGGGCCAACGCGACCCTTTGTTGCTGCCCGCCTGACAAGGCCCCCGGCAACCGGTCCAAAAACCCTTCGATGCGCAGACGGCGGGCGAGTTCCTGAACCCTTTGCTCAATCGCAACGGGCGCCATCCGCCCACTCAGCTTGAGCGGAGAGGCAATATTCTGTGCGACCGTCATCGAGGGGTAATTGATGAATTGCTGATAGACCATCGCAACATCACGCAAGCGTACGGCGACCCCGGTGACGTCACGTCCGTCGGCCCAAATACGGCCTCGACTCGGTACATCCAGCCCTGCCATTAAGCGCAAGAGTGAGGTTTTTCCGGCCTGGGTCGCGCCCAGCAAGACGGTTAACGAACCGGGTTCAAGCTGCAGGTCAAACGGATACAGGTGGACCTCGGCCCCCTCCTGCCGACTCACCCCTTCCAGCCTTAATTGCATCGCAAACGCTTCATGACGCAGGGCCCGAACGCTGATCTTCCGCTTCCCACCATTGTGAGAGACGCTGGGTCTGCGGCGGACTCAGGTGAAGCCCCAGCTTGCTACGCCGCCACAAAACATCTTCCAACGTCAACGCCCATTCGGAAGCGCGCAGATAGCGCAACTCCCCCTCAAAAACGCCTGGGGCGAGTTCCTCGCCCAGAGGACGATCCGGCGTCAAAAATGCACGCACCAAACCGCCGTAGGCTCTGACCCAGCGTCGCAACAAAGCCGGGGGCAGCGCAGGGAATTCCGCGACGAGCTGCGCCAAGAATTGATCGATATCGCGATCAGGACGATCCGACGGCGTCAGCCATGGCGACAAATCGCCCCCCGGCAAGGCTTGGGCTTCGGTCCAATCCGGGCGCTCGACACCCAACTGACCCGCAATCAGACGCGCCGCCTCCTCTGCCAACTTCCGATAGGTGGTAATTTTGCCGCCCCAGACGCTGAGCAGCACCGGGCCATTGGTATCGAGCTCAAGCTGATAATCGCGCGTCACCGAAGACGCATCGCTCGCCTCGTCTTCCAACAGTGGGCGAACCCCAGCGTAACTCCAAACCACGTGTGCAGGCAGGATCTGACGCTCAAAATAACGATTCACTTGATCACAAAGATACTGAATTTCATTGGCGTCGATCTTGACCGGGGTTGTCAACGCAGGGACCTCGACGTCGGTGGTCCCCACCAGGGTGAAGTGCTCCTCGTACGGAATCACGAAGATCACCCGACGATCGGGGGCCTGCAAAAGATAGGCGTCGTCGTGCTCAAACAAGCGAGGGATGACAATGTGACTGCCTTTGACGAGCCGCAGCGTGCGCCCCCCCTTAACCCCCGCCTGCTGCTGCAGAAACTCCGCAGCCCAAGGACCCGCTGCATTGACCAGCAACTGAGCCTGTACCGACCAGGCCCCCTGATCCACGGTGGAACGAAGTTCGGCCGACCAAAGCCCGCCCTCGCGTCTGGCTTGCACGCAGCGACAGCGGGTCAGAATCTGGGCACCACGATCGCGCGCGTCTATTGCATTCAAAACGACCAGCCTGGCATCGTCCACCCAGCCGTCGGAATACACGAAGGCGCGCCGCAAAAATGGCTTCATCGGCAAGCCTGCCGGGTGGCGGCGCAAATCGATGGTCTCGGAGCCCGCCAGCAACTCGCGCCGAGCGAGATGGTCATAAAGAAAGAGCCCAGCGCGGATCATCCAAAACGGCCGCATTGACGGCTCGTGCGGCATCACAAAACGCATCGGCCACATGATGTGAGGTGCGATTCGCAGCAAGACCTCGCGCTCGGCCAGCGCTTTTCGGACCAACGCGAATTCGCGATGTTCCAGGTAGCGCAAGCCACCGTGAATCAGCTTGGTCGACGAAGAGGACGTGTGGGAGGCCAGATCGTCTTGCTCGACGAGAACGACCGATAGGCCGCGGCCGGCGAGATCACGGGCGATGCCAGCGCCATTCACGCCGCCCCCGACAATCAGGACATCACAAGACAAGTTGGCTGTCGACAATTCGCTTTTGTTCGAATTTTTTCGTTACCGTTCGTTCTACTCGGGATACCTGCGACGCGCAACCCCTCGCAATCCCGATGCCGGCACCGAAAATCTTCCTCTAATCTTGCGCAGATTGAACAAAATCGGAGTCTGCCGCCGGTGTCTGATTCGCCAGATCCTGCCGACGCCCGTGCCCGCAATCCACGCCAGCAGGGGATCCTCGAGATCGTCCGCTCGAGCGGTACCGTTCGAGTCGAAGCCCTGGCGAAGCAATTGGGGGTCACCGTACAGACGGTTCGACGAGACCTCACGCGTCTCGCCGATGACGGGCTTTTGAACCGCTACCACGGCGGTGTTCAGCCTGCGCCTTCAACCACCGAAAATATCGCTTATCGACAACGCCAAGCCCTCCACCGCGAGGCCAAACGGCGAATTGCCAAAGCCGTAGCGCGCGAGATACCCGACGGCTGTTCTCTCAGCATGACGATTGGGACGACGATTGAAGCGATTGCAGAGCAGCTCCTCGACCGTCGCAATCTGCGGATCATTACCAACAATTTGAACGTTGCCGCGACCTTAGCTGACAATCCACACTGCGAAGTGATCGTTGCGGGGGGCGTCGTGCGGGCCCGCGATCGTGCCATCGTTGGAGAAGCCGCGCTGCAGTTCATCAACCAGTTCAAAGTCGATATCGGACTCATCGGCATCTCGAGTATTGAAGCGGACGGCAGTCTGCGCGACTTTGACTACCGGGAAGTCTCGGTGGCACGCGGCATCCTCGAGCATTCAAGGGCGGTGTGGCTGGCTGCCGACCACAGTAAGTTTCACCGCTCGGCCATGGTTGAAGTCGGTCGACTCGACCAGGTTGATCGACTATTCACCGACCAACCCCCACCTCGACCGTTTGTGTCACTCCTCGCCACCGCCGGGGTTGATTGCGTCCTTGCCTCCGGAGAACTCACATGACGTTTTTGTTGGCGCTCGACCAGGGTACGTCGAGTTCACGCAGCATTCTCTTTGATGCCAATGGCAGCGTCGTGGCGATGGCGCAAAGAGAGTTCCGCCAGCACTACCCAAATCCAGGTTGGGTCGAACACGACCCCTTCGAGATCTGGGACTCGCAGTGCGCCACCGCGCGCGACGTGCTGCAGCAAGCAGGCCTGCAGGCGAGCGACGTGGCTGGCATCGGGATCACCAACCAGCGTGAGACCACCGTCGTGTGGAACCGCCGCACCGGGCTGCCGATCTACAACGCCATCGTCTGGCAAGACCGCCGTGCGGAGCCGGTTTGTCGGGCTCTGCGCGAGCGTGGCTTGAGTGGCCAAGTGCAGCGCTCGACGGGCCTCGTCATCGACGCCTACTTCTCCGCCAGCAAACTGCAGTGGATTTTGAACTCGGTCACGGGCGCGCGCGACGCGGCCAAGCGGGGGGAGCTTGCCTTCGGGACGGTTGACAGCTGGCTCCTTTGGCAGCTTACCGATGGACGCGTACACGCCACGGACGTGAGCAACGCCGCCCGTACGATGTTGTTCGATATCCATCGCAACGATTGGGACCCCGCGCTGCTCGAACTTTTTGAGATCCCGGCCAGCATGCTCCCGCAAGTGCACCCTTCGGCATGGCGATATGGCGAGACGGATCCGAACATTCTCGGCAGTGCGGTCCCGATCGGCGGATTGGCAGGCGATCAGCAAAGCGCACTGTTTGGTCAAGCTTGCTTTCGCTCCGGGCTGGCTAAAAACACCTACGGTACTGGCTGCTTCATGCTGCTCCACACCGGCGACCGAGCTCTGGAATCGAGCAATGGACTGATCACAACGAGCACCGCACAAACCAGCACGTCGCCGACCTTCGCGCTCGAGGGCAGTGTTTTCGTCGGTGGCGCGGTCGTCCAGTGGCTGCGCGATGGCCTTGGTGTCATCAAACGCAGCGTGGATGTCGAGGCGCTGGCGGAGAGCGTTCCCGACAACGGTGGCGTCGTCTTCGTCCCGGCCTTTACAGGCCTGGGAGCGCCCTACTGGCGGGCGGATGCGCGGGGCTCCATCTTCGGCCTAACCCGAGGCGTGACAGCAGCCCACATCGCGCGTGCCGCACTCGAGAGCATTGCGTTCCAGAGTGCTGCGCTGCTGCAGGCAATGAGTCGCGATGCGATTGCCGCTGGGGGTTGCGCAGTCGACGAACTGCGCGTCGACGGAGGCGCTTGCAGTAACGATCTGCTGATGCAGTTTCAGGCTGACCTATTGGGAATCCCGGTTGTAAGGCCACGGGTGATCGAAACCACTGCCCTCGGCGCCGCCTGGCTGGCGGCTCTTGGACTCGGGATTCAGAACGGTACGCAGGCGCTGACCGAGCAATGGCAAGTTGAACGCACTTTTGAGCCGAGCCTCTCGCGCGATGAGGCCGAGCAGCGCATGGCGCAGTGGACCGGTGCAATTGCCCAGTTAACAGGGCAGCCAGCGGCCTAGGGAAATCCTGACGACTGGGCGGCGGGTTTTGAGCCCCAGTAGACCCCACACTTTATTAAAGTGCTGCAAAACCGAATTCAAACTGGGGGAGACGAAAAAATGCGAATCGAGCGCCGATCGTTTGGCAAAAAAGCATTGCGCGGGCTCGCGCTGACCGCCGGGACGCTTGCCATCAGCGGAATGGTCAACGCGGTGCACGCGCAGAACGCAGCACCCGTGCGGATCGGCGTGCCAACCTCGATGCAACTTCAGGTCGGACGCGACACCATTACAGCAATCAAAATGGCTGTCGACGAAGTGAACGCCAAAGGCGGAGTGCTTGGCCGAAAATTCGAATACGTCGCCGCCGACGAAACTGAAAACCCAGAAACCGGCATCAGCGCGATCAAGAAGCTGACCGCCGACGAGAAGGTCGACTTGCTGATTGGTGGCTATACAAGCGGTGTCACCCTAGCCCAGCTGCCGCATATTTCCGCAGCCAAAACGCTGTATCTCGGTGTCGGCGCCGCCTCGCCCGCCATCACCGCGAAGGTCAAGCAGGACTACGACAATTACAAGTACATTTTTCGGGTCGGCCCGATCAACGCTGCGCATCAGGCCCGGGCATTGGTCGACTACATCTCGAACTTCGTCATCGGCGAGCTCGGATACAAGCAAATCGCCATCGTTGGCGAGAATGCCAAATGGGTTCAGGACCTTGTCCCCGTGCTCAGTAAAGGCGCCAAGGACGTCGGCGCCGAAATCAAACTGAGCGAGCTGTTTGACACGCAAACCTCGGACTTTTCACCGTTGATGGCCAAGGTCAAGTCGAGCGGCGCGCAATACATGATTGTGGTTCTCTCGCATGCATCGAGCGACGTTTTTGCCAAGCAGTGGTACGACGCCCAAGTGCCAGTTCCTTACGGGGGGATCGACGTCAAGAGTATGGACGGCGACTTTTTTTCTCGCATCGGCGGGAAGTCGATTTCGGAAGTAGCCGGCAACTTTGCGGTCCGGGCGCCACTGACGCCCAAAACGATCCCTTTCTTCGACGAATTTAAGAAGCGATCGGCGAACTACCCCGTCTACACCGCATTTTTTGCCTACGATTCCGTGCACATTTACGCCGATGCGGTCAAACGCGCGGGTAGCTTCGACACCGATAAGGTGATTAAGGAACTTGAGAAAACCAAACACGTGGGGGTTGTCGGAGAGATTACCTTTGACGAGACCCACGACGTGCAAACCGGGAAGGGCAAGGCCAATCTAATTTTTGCGCAATGGCAGGACAAGGGTGAGCGAGCCGTGATCTACCCAAAAGAGTTGCGCACCGGCAATTTCATGCTGCCGCCCTGGGTCAAGCGCTAGCTTGGAAATCTTGATTTATGGCGCGGTCACCAGCGCCATCTACGCTTTATTAGCAGTCGGGTTCACGCTGATTTTCGGCGTGGCCCGCGTGCTGAACCTCGCGCACGGATCGTTTTACGCCCTGGGTGCTTACGGAACCTACCTACTCGCCAGCGTCGCGGGCTGGCCGCTCTGGATTGCCGCAACGGTGGCTGTTGCGAGCGTCGCCGTGTTCGGCGTCGCGGTCGAGCGCATCATCATCCGCCCCTTACGCCATTCGCAACTTGGCGTTCTGATGATCACCCTCGCGGTTTCACTGATCGTCGAACAGGCTCTCTTTTTAAGCTTTGGGTCGGAATATCGCAACGTGCCAGCGTTCGTCGAAACCAAAGTCAATCTTGCCGGTGTTGACGTTGGCGGACAACGTTTGCTGGCCTTTGCCCTGGCATTTCTTGCCATTGGTCTGCTGTACGCATTTATCCAGAGAACCCGTCTTGGCAGCGCGATTCTGGCGATCGCCCAGGACGCCGAGGCGGCAAAGTACATGGGGATTCCAAGCGACCGTATTTTCTCTTTGGTGATGGCGATCTCGGCGGCGCTGGCTGCACTCGCCGGCGTGTTGGCGGGTCCGTTCTTATCGGTGCAACCTTCAATGCACTTGTTACCGATCGTGAAAGCCTTCGCAATCGTTGTTGTCGGTGGACTTGGTTCGATTGCTGGCAGTATCGCGGCCGCCTTCATGCTCGGCTACGCCGAAACGGTCGTCGCCTATCTGGTTAACGGCAGTTGGACCGAGATCGTCTCGGTGCTCGCGACGCTGCTCATGTTGATCGTTCGGCCCGCCGGCATTTTCGGCAAACGGGCAGCCTTCTAATGGACGCGCGTGCGTTCCCCGGTCTTGATCGACTCAGCACCGCGAGCGGCTTGCTCGCGCTCGGTGTACTTGGCGCACTGCCGATTTTTTTCCCCGGCAAATACCTGACCGGCGTGCTTACAGTGGCCGCAATCTACGGGCTGTGGGCAGTCAGTTGGGATTTCATGTCCGGACTCACGGGCCGCGAAAACTTTGGTCACTCGCTCTTTATTGGTGTCGGGGCTTATGCCGCCGGCTTCATGAACGTCAAACTTGGCTTTGGACCCTGGTGGAGTCTACCGAGCGCAATGTTGGTTGCGATGGCGTTTGGGCTCGTCCTCGGGATTCCAACGCTACGGCTGAAGGGTCCTTACTTCGCGCTGGCGATGCTCTCTGCAGCCGTCATCATGCAACGATTGATGTTGATTTTTTGGGAAGAGACCGGTGGTGAGGAGGGTATCCAGGACATCACGCCGCTGATCAATGACCACCTCCACTACTACTGGTTTGTGTTGGCTTTGCTGGGTGCCTCCACGGTCTCTTTGGCCGCGCTGGCGCGATCCCGCTGGGGACTGATTCTGCTGGCAATAC